>Ga0160454_100163_pt1 | contig 77144 bp, 83 predicted proteins | sample HID1971M_E6MG_FD_108218 | JGI IMG/M metagenome (GOLD analysis project Ga0160454, IMG submission 108218) | Enriched millipede-associated microbial communities from UW Madison campus, WI, USA - HID1971M_E6 MG | ecosystem: Host-associated > Arthropoda: Insects > Digestive system > Unclassified ...
GGGGGAGTGTAAAATAATAGAAGGTGGTAAAACCGCGCCCCCTGGGTTTGCGGTGGGGTGGTTTTTTTGTTGTTGGGGGAAAATTTTTGGGGGGGGGGGGGGGGACACTTTGTATTGAATGTTTAATTACTTTTTTATTGTAACTATCTTGACTAGTTGCTATTCTGTGTTGTAGAATTACTTACATAAAGTAACTAACTATTTAATATACAGTTACTTCGCGAAAATTCGCTCTAGACCAGCTGATTTTCGCTTCAAATAACAAAATTAGCGGAGGTGACAAATGAACTTCCATCGCAAGCCTTACACGTACATCGGTCAAGTCAATCTCAAAGTAACGGATCTGAACCGTTCTCTGGAATTTTACCAACAGATCATCGGTTTTCAGGTACTCAATCAGACCGAGAAATCCGCAGAGTTAACCGCCGACGGAAGGACCGTCCTGTTAACGATCGAGCAGCCGGATGGCGTTGTAGCCAAACAAGGAAGAACAACCGGACTGTATCATTTCGCCTTGCTTCTTCCTTCGCGCTTCGATCTGGCGCAGTTTGTCGTGCATCTTTCCGAACGGAACATCCCGATCGGTTCGGCCGATCATCTGGTCAGCGAGGCGCTGTACTTGTCGGACCCGGACGGGAACGGGATTGAAGTCTATCGGGATCGCGATCCTTCGGAGTGGACATGGAATAACGACGAGGTAGCGATGTCTACGGACCCATTGGATTTCCGAGGTCTGCTTGCGGGCGTAAGAGAGCGGACCTGGAACGGTCTGCCGTCCGATACCGTCATGGGTCATATCCATTTGCACGTTTCCGATTTGAACCAAGTCAAACCATTCTACCTTGAGGGACTCGGGTTTGAGCTAATTTTACGCTTCGGCGGGCAAGCGCTGTTTATTGCCAACGGCAAGTACCATCACCATATCGGTCTTAATACATGGAACGGGGTTGGCGCGCCCCAACCGTCTGAAAACAGCGTCGGCCTTAAAGCGTATACCGTCGTCTATCCGAACGTCGAGGCTCGGGCGCAAGCCGTTGCGAATTTACAACGGATCGGCGCCTCCGTATCGGAAGAGGGCGAAGAGTTCCTGACTACCGACCCGTCGGGAAATCGCATTCGCTTAGTGATTTAACCAAGGTAAGGGATTCGGAAAGAAACAAGCAAATCAGGGTAACATAATAGGTGGTGCGAGAACATGGGATTGTGGGATAAATTATTCGGAAAAACAACCAGGGAGGGTCATGGGATGACTAAGCTTAATATCGGAATTATTTTAGGAAGCACGCGCGAAGGGCGCGTAAGTCCGCAAGTAGGGGAATGGGTAAAGGGGATCGCCGATAAACGCGGGGATGCGAATTACGAGATTGTGGATATCGCCGATTATAAATTACCGTTCTTAGGCACAACCGATGGTACGGAACCGGGGATTGCAGCCTGGAATGGGAAGCTTGCAAGCTTGGACGGCTTCGTATTTATCGTGCAAGAATACAATCACAGCATTACGGGCGCATTAAAGAACGCGCTCGACTTCGCCCGGGATGCATGGAACAACAAATCGGCGGGAATCGTAAGTTACGGATCGACGGGCGGAGCTCGCGCGGCCGAACATCTGCGAGGAATTATGGGCGAATTAATGATTGCGGACGTTCGCGTGCATCCGACACTCTCCTTGTTTACGGATTTCGAGAACGGCACAGTGTTCAAACCGAATGATCTGCACCTTAACAACGTTAATGCGATGCTTGATCAAGTCATCTCCTGGGGCGGCGCTCTGAAAACATTGAGATAAAAGTCATGAAATAAGGGGCTGACCCATAAGTCAAGTCGCCTGAAAGGATCAAGCCACAAAGTAAGGGGTATGTACCTCCTGTAGATTGCCTCATACGCTCCCGAAATTACTCTGTAACGGGTTTACCCATTCAGATTTCAGGAGCGTATCGCATTGGAAGGAGGTACATACCTCTTTAAACTTTAGTATGGATCATCTTGGAGAGCAACTTGAAGCGCTTATGGGACGGCCTCTTTCTAAAGCCTTGTATTTCCCGTCCTTGACATGATCACAAAAGTGAAATAGACTAATCATGCAAGTAAGTACTTGCATTAAGGCGGGGTGGAATAATGAGCAACAATCAAAGCACCGGCGATAAAATCCTGCTAGCGGCAATCGATCTCATGGCTGACAAGGGATACGATTCTACAACGACCAAGGAAATAGCTAGCTCGGCCGGCGTAAATGAAGTCACGTTATTTCGCCATTTCGGCACGAAACAGAAGCTCCTTCAGGCCGCGGTTAGCCGCTACCATTATGCCGAAGAGATGACGAAGCTTTTTAACGGAAACCTGAAGGGGGAGCTGCATTCAGACCTCCTCACGATCAGTAGAACGTATCACAAGATCATGAATCGAAACCGAAAATTATTGTTAATCGTTCAGAAGGGAGGAAGCAATCTTCCTGAGGAAGTCTATGAGGAGGCCGGGCGCCACCCGCAACAGCTGAAAAACCTGTTAACTAAATATTTGATCGACATGTCGGATCAACATAAGGTGTTGAAGACGTCGAATCCCGAAATGCAGGCTTTATCTTTCATGTGGATGAATCGCGGCGCATTCAACGGCAACCTAAACGAAGAAAGATTGAACGAGTTTATCGAGGAAAGCGTACGGTTATTCGCTAGGGCTTTAACTCCCTAGTTTTTTATTCCCCACAATGCAAGTATGTACTTGCATACATTAATTAAAAGAGGTGTCTAAACATGAATTCCGATTCGCGTCAGCAAAAAGGCCCGGTATTAATGCGTCTAATGATGTTTACGGTTATGGTCTCGTCGATGAGCGCCCTTATGTTTAACGTTGTGCTTCCGCAAATAAGCGAGGAATTTCACCTTAATCTTGCCGAGGCGAGTTGGCTGTCCTCCGCCTATACGTTAATCTATGCATTCGGAACCGTGGTTTACGGGAAGCTGGCGGACAGATTCCAACTGAAGAGTCTTCTGACGTTCGGTCTATCGCTGTTTGCGGCGGGGTCGCTCATTGGACTCGTTTCTCACAGCTTTTGGATGGCTCTCCTCGGAAGGTGTTTGCAATCCGGGGGAGCCTCGGCTGTTCCGGCCATTGCGCTGATTATCCCTATACGGTATTTTGCGCCGGAGAAGAGAGGTTCGGCCTTAAGCATGACAGCCGTGGGGCTTGCGCTTGGAGGCGCTCTTGCGCCCGTCATATCCGCGATTGTCGTCAGCTTTGCGAACTGGAGGTGGCTATTCCTGCCCTCTCTGTTGATTCTGCTGCTGCTTCCGTTTTATAGAAAATATCTGGAATACGAAACGAAGGAAGCTCCTCGTAAATTCGATTGGCTGGGCGGAAGCCTGCTTGCCGTTACCTTATCGCTTCTTTTACTCGGGGTCACCAACCGAAACTGGATGATCGCGGTTGTCGGATTAGCGGCATTAATCCTCTTCATCGTGCGCATCCGAACGGCTAAAGAAGCTTTTATCCAACCGCGATTGTTCCATAACAAGCAGTATGCCGTCGGACTGGCGCTGGCTTTTCTCATCAGCGGCATAGGTATATCTTTATTTTTCTTAACTCCGATTCTGCTTTCCGAAGTTTATCGTCTGGATGTCAAATGGATCGGATTCGCCATGGTTCCCGCGGTGGTAGCCTCCTCGATTCTGGGAAGAAAAGGCGGGAAGCTGGCGGATCTGAAAGGAAATGCATTTCTGTTTTCTGTAGCTTCCGGATCTTTAATCATTTGTTTTGCTTTATTGTCCGTCTTTACGGGGATTTCTCCGTTATGGATTTCGCTTTTTCTTGTCTTCGGGAATGTGGGCCAATCCTTCATCCAGGTCGCCATGTCCAATTCGATATCGCGATCGTTGCCGAAGGACCAGATTGGCGTAGGCATGGGGCTGTTCTCGATGGTCGGCTTCATTGCCCAAGGAATGGCTGCAGGCGTCTACGGCATGATCGTGGCGCAGGGTTCGTCTTTCCAATGGAATCCGCTTCATGTCGATCCGGGCAGCGATCATCTATTCAGCAACATTTATCTCGTTCTTGCTGCCCTGCACATAGGAATCTTCTGGTTCTACCGCTTGAAATTCCGTGCAAAGATTTCAAGCGTTGCGATAGAACAATGAATTTGTAACCGATATGAACGGCGAATTTGTGATGGAGGAGAGCTGTATAGTGCAAATAGTATAAAGATTATGTAGAAAATTACATTCATTAATGGAAGCTATTTTTTTATTCTATAGGTATTTAGTGGAAAATGTCCGTATTCGAATTGTGGGGGCCGACTCTATGATTTCGGAAATTTCTATTGTACCTATTCAATCATCTTATAGCCTCGACAATCGTATCATTACCGCTGCAGTTCTGAACGAAGAACCTCTGGTTATGAAATTCGAGCAAGTATTGAGCGATGACGAATGCCAAGCCTTAATCGAATCGGCTTCGTCTCGTTTGACGAGATCGAAATTAGCAAACAAAGAAGTCAGCCAAATACGCACGAGCAGCAGCATGTTTTTTGACGCAAACGAAAGTCCGTTCATTGTTGCGATTGAAAACCGTATTGCGAGTTTGATGCATGTACCTCGTTCTCACAGTGAAGGATTACAAATCCTGCATTACGAGCCCGGGCAAGAATTTAAGCCGCATCACGACTATTTCGGACCCCATCATCCTTCTAGTCGCAACAATCGAATAAGCACGTTGATCATGTACTTGAACGATGTGGAAGAGGGAGGAGAAACCACTTTTCCTCGCTTAGGGATTGCTGTTACACCGACAAAAGGCTCCGCCTTATACTTCGAATACTTCTATGACGATCCCCGAATCAATGAACTAACGCTGCATAGCGGCGAACCCGTTATCCGAGGCATTAAATGGGTAGCTACGCAATGGATGCACAGGCAACCTATATAGACTCTACGCATGAATAGGTCGACCAGAGAAATTCTGGTTGGCCTATTTTTATACACTGCGCTCTGCGCTTTTAAAACGCTGATCGGACATCCGAACAGTTGACTGATATTTGGATTACCTTTTATTCTGATAATATAGATCACCGCTCGTTGGTAGTTTACAACGGAACAAGGCTTTACTCTAGATGATCTGTAACCTCAACATAAGAAGTGGAGATGCTGTCATGATGCTGCGCCTGGACGAGCACATCCGACTGTGGGACATGGCCCGTATCCGGCATATTGAAGTTCGTAAGATTACCCTGAAACCCGGAGAGCGCGATTCATTCACCTTCCGATCCGGCAGTTTCCTCTGCATAAGTAAAGGCAATGCCTTGATTATATTGAATCGGCGCACCTATTCGGCGAATAACCTGCAAATTTTTCATGTGCCGAATAAAAGCTATTGCGAAGTGAACGCAGGGGTAGAAGGAGTGGAGTACAATATCGTGGACTACGAGGCCGACCTGGGGGAGTCTCTATCCCACGATCTGTTATCCTTGCTGGACAAATGGAATCCTTTCGATTCGGTCTACTATGCGGTTCCTTATCAACCGGTGATTCTCTATGATCTTCTCGCGAATATGCTTGAATTAAGCAAGCTCCCGCAACAAGCGGTATCCTTGCAGCTAAAAGGAGTTTTCTACCAATGGCTGTCCCAGGTCATCGAGCAATATCATTCCGGGCCTCCGTCGTCCCTAACGGCAAGTCCGGCCGACTTGGTCACAATGACTCTGGAGTATATGCTTAAGCATTATTCCGAGCCTCATACGCTGGATACGCTGGCGCTTGCGGTTAACAGAAGCCCCGGCTATCTGTCGAACTGTTTCAAACAGGTCCTCAATCGCGGTCCGATCGATTGTCTCATTCGCTTGCGGATTAACAAGGCATGCGCGTTACTCGCCGAGACCAAGCTTCCGCTGCGTACGATCGCAGCTGCGATTGGATATCAGGATACTTACTACTTCAGTAATGCCTTTAAAAAACACAAGGGGATATCCCCGCAGCGTTATCGCAAGCTCCTCGAAGAGGAGGATGTTACATTATCTGCAGGGAGAAATTCCATTGTTGACCCCGAGCAGTCGTGCTATATTCCTATTTGTGATAATGAGAATCATTGTCAATATAGGAATGGAGGGTCTACAAACATGTTCAAACATTCAATGAAGGTACCGACCAGCCTGTTGCTGGCTTTTGGTCTGCTTCTTGGAGGTTGCAGCACCAACGCCGTTAACGATGCCACACCCAGCGCTTCTCTAAGCGCATCCCCGTCCCAGCCGGTTCCAGAAGCGACCGGTTCTGCGAGCAGCGATACTTCCAGTCAATCAAGTACGCGGCTTGTCGCAACGCCGTCGGGAGAGCTTGAGGTTCCGACCGATCCCCAGCGAGTCGTTACCGATTTCTATCTGGGCTATTTGTTGGCATTGAATGTCAAGCCTGTGGGAACCAATCGTATGTTTTTGGAAAATCCTTATTTGGAGGATCAAGTAGCGGGCATCGTTGACATATCCGATAACTTGGAGGCGATCGTGGCACTCAATCCCGATCTTATTGTGACAGGGGATGCCAACAAATATGAAGCCTATTCCAAGATCGCCCCTACCTTCTTCCTTGAAAATAACTCCAATGTCCGCGAACAAGTGGAAAAATTGGGCGAGGTTCTAGGCAAACAGTCGGAAGCTTCGGCCTGGCTGTCGATGTTCGAGGAGAAGCTGGCTCGAGCGAAGGAAAGAGTGGGGGCCCACATCAAAGAAGGGGAGACGGTCACTGTATTTGACGGAGGTATCCTCAAGGAAATCACGCTTTACGGAAGCGCCTATACCGGCAAAACCATTCACGGAGAACTGGGTATGCCGATGAATGAGAATGTCATACAGAACATTGATCCGAAGGTGGGCTGGCTGAGCATTTCCAGCGAAGTGGTGGACAAGTATGCCGGAGACCATATTTTCATGGCGGTGAATGCCAAGACCGAGACGTTCGATTATGCCAACGACTCAATCTGGGGAACATTGCCTGCAGTCAAAAACAATGAATTATACGAGATCGACGGGTATCGCTTCTATTTCTCCGATCCAATCTCAGTAATGGGACAAATCGAGGATATTGCCGACATGATGGACGAGCGGGCGCAGGCAAATGCCGCGCGATGATAGTTAGATTGACAATAGGGGAACGGTAGAAGTCATAGGCTTTGAGTTCATTATAATTAATCTTTCCCTTTATTGTGAGTCAACTCTATGTTATGATTCTGTTGCTCTAAAAATTAATCGTAACGAGGTGAGGACAATGAAAACAAAAACAAAATATACGTCCTATCCTCATATTGCTTTTTAGTTGTTTTTTACGGATACATTAGGCTCTGAGGGGAGGATTCACCCTCAGGGCTTTTATATTTAGGCAGAAGAAACGTTTAGGTTTTCTTGCCGGTCTATGACAGCCACTTATGGAGTGGCTGTTATTTTTTTTATTAGGGGGGTGATCCGGTGATCCGCTTCGGCGTTGCTTGTTCCAAAAGATAAGGGGCCTCCTTCTTCGGTACCGTTTCCCGTTGTTCCCCGCTTTCCAAATACGAAAGGATAATGCTTTATTAAAAGGCTCGCTCAATATTTTCGCTCCTTACAAGCTGGACAGTCATCTTACAATATGATTTATGAAGGTTCTTACTATGATGAAGGGGGGACGATAAGTGATCCAACCTATTGGCATAATGATGTTGCCTATTACATTGAACGGACACATAAACTCACACTCGATATCCCCTGTATCACCATAAAAATACCTTTTGACCGTCTCGGCTTAGATGAAAATAGGGATCAGGTTGTTCTTTCAGATTTTGCCTTAAGAGAATGGGTTAGTCATATTGAGGCATTAAATGAATTGATTTATAACCGGTCGCGTTCAAGTAAAGAAAACGGTGCTTTTTATTGTTTTCGTCCAACCAACGTGGTGTTGCAACGTAATGCAGCCTTTGTCGAGGTCATCTCGGGAAAATGGTATCTATGCCTAATGATTACAGTTCAACTTCCCTATAAGAATAATGATAAAGCTATGCGCATGCTCTGCAAAATGCTTCCAAAAGAAGTGGAGGAGTTGATAGTCAACTTTGATCTTGGCAAATTAAATGCTGCCTGTGAGTTGGCTAAAAAACAAAATAGGATACGCGAATGGCTGAAATCCAGTGATTATTGTGCGTTTATTGCGAATGGCAGCATTTTTCCAAGAAATACAAACAACAACGGACCACTCGAAGGTGCCTTTCCTTTTGCATCCCCGGAAGATGTTGAAGTTGAAATTTGCGGATTGCGAGGGATGGGAATTAAACAGGGCGTAACGGTCATCACGGGCGGTGGTTACTCGGGTAAAAGCACCTTGTTGGATGCGCTAAATTCGGGAATTTACAATCACTGCATAGGCGACGGACGAGAATTTGTAATTACGGATCAAAGTGCAATGGAAATATCCGCAGAGGAAGGCCGGTCCATAAAAAACATCAATATTACCCCTTTCATAAAATGGATACCCCATAGTTCGACTGAATCGTTTTCGACGGACTATGCCTCAGGTTCCACATCTCAAGCTGCGAATATAATGGAGGCAATCAACTACGGGTGTAAGCTTCTTCTTATTGATGAAGACAGAAGTGCGACGAATTTCATGATTCAAGACATCAAAATGCGTTCTTTGATCAAGCATGAGCCCATTACACCTTTTACGGAGCGTGTCAGGGAGCTTTATGAGGCTGTTGGCGTATCTTCCGTTCTTGTTATTGGAGGTAGCGGTGAATTTTTGTCGGTTGCCGATCAAATCATCCTGATGGACAATTTTGTGCCACAAAACGCAACCCAGGAAGCAAAAAAATTATGTGAACACGACGAACCGCGCGAACGTATTCCCTTTGCAAAATGGGAGATAGAAAGAAAAATAACCACCGATCACTTTTCGAGCTATCCGAGCGGCAGTGGAAGAGAAAAGCTGAAAATTTCAACCATGGGGTACATCCTGATTGGTGATGAACAAATTGATATCAGAGGGCTTTATAATATGACATCACCCGCCCAGCTTGCAGCCATTGCCTTTTTAATTCGCAAAATCGCCATAAGCAATCAGGATCGCCTCATCGTTCTTCATGAAAAAATCAAAAAAGGTCTCGAAGATATGGAGAGAGAAGGAGTGGATATGGTATTTTCCTCCTCTTTTCCCGGTTTCGAAAGATGGCTTGAATTACCAAGAATTAATGAAGTATTATCTGTCATAAACCGAATGAAGCATTTGAATTTTATTTAGCGTGAGCCGGGTGAACGCCTCTAAAGGCCAAGAGTTTATTAGACGTTTAAGGGAGATAGAAAATGAATGTTTATTTGGCAGAAGTGACGCCCGGTAATTTCGATCAGATTATTAATTTGAAATCCAGTATTGAACAAGAGCAAATGATTCAAATTTTTGAAAGATGGGTGGGGTCGAATGCTTTCTTCCTTGCTGTTTGTCAAGTTTACAAATTCACTCCAAAGGCAATATATGACTCTGAGACCTTAATCGGTTTTACTTGTCATGGATATAATCCAGAAACCGAACGCTTTCAATTAATAAGTATTATGCTTGGTCATCAGTATCAAGGCAAAGGTTATGGAACAGCAAGCCTTAAATTAGTTGTTGAAGATATGAAAAAACAATATGATTGCAAGGAAATCTATCTCACAGTCATTCATGATAACCATGCTGCAATTAAAGCATATGAAAAAATAGGATTTTTTCCAACGGGAGAAATTGAAAAAGCTTTTCATGAAGAACATGTATTTAAATTAATTTTAGAAGAATAGAGGAACCGCGAAAAGTAGAATAGGACTGGTCTATCGCACAGTCTCGTATTCAAGTAAATGCGGTTGTGGCGGTACTTCGCTTTTATGATTCTGAAACAGGAGGTAGCACATGAGTTCTATTCTTAAGGTTATAGAAAAGCTAAAGTTGAACGCTTTGAACATTGAAGACGTTCCAGAATCATTTAGTTCAGATGTATACAAACTTACTCTTGCCAGTGGAGAAACCGTTTTTGTAAAAATCCCATTTAACAAGGATAAACTATTCCGTGAATTTCAGATGCTTGAAACATTAAAGGATATAATACCTGTTCCTAAGGTATTGGACATTTGGTACGGGGATGAAAGTACGACTGGGGCATTGCTTCTTTCAGCAATTCAAGGTATGCCTTGTACAGGAGAAGTTGATGAAAAACTCTCTTATGAAATTGGCGTGTACCATGCTATGCTCCATGAGGTTAAAACTTCCGGGTATGGTTACCATGTAACCGATGGTTTTAAGTTACTTGACCAAAATAATTGGAGAATGCATATCAAAAGTAATTTTGAAAAGTGGAAAGAGCCATGCAAACAGATTCTCGACTCAAAATTGTATGAAAAGTGTATTCGACACTTTGACGGGGTTTTCTCTGCTTTACCGGATCCTGATGGACCCTGCGTTGTTCACATGGATTTTAGACCAGGTAATATATTGGTGAACGGTAACGAGGTTGCGGGCATTATTGACTTCGAGAGTGCTCGTGGTGGGTCGTCGGAAATCGATTTTACAAAAGTCAATCGATACATTTGGGAAGTCGATCCGAGAACAAAGATACCGTTTATTGAAGGTTATAAATCGATTCGACCTATGTTGGCTCTGGAAAAAGTGCTGCCTTTTTATGATTTTTACGATGCTTTCTGCGCAGTTGTTTGGTGTAAAAACAGAGGAATTGAAAAAAATCAAACTTTCCTTCAGGAAAATATTGTTACCTTAAGGAACTCGGTGGGGTATTGAGATTAGTTGTTAGATTTAAAGGGGATGTCCCATAAGTAGGGTCGTACAAGATGATCGATTAAGAAGAAGTGCATGTTATCTTCTGGAGACTGCCTCATACGGTCCTGAAACCAACTCTTAACGAGTTTACCATTCCCATTTCAGGATCGTATAGCCTACATACACGACATCATTCACTATAGATTATCCATCACCAGCAGGGAAGAACATCACGGATATTAAAAGTCTGAAAAAAACATGAGATAGAACTTACAGACAGGATGACTTAAAAGCCAAATGGGCAATATAACCAAAAACTGAATTACCTACGTTTGCTCCATTTCATGATCCACTAAACATATGTGTTGTGTATCATGAGTCCTATATCGTCGCTAATGTGATATTTGAGTTGCATCCAAAACACATGATTAAAAAGTAGGGCTAAGCTGATGAGAATCGATAACACAGATGATAACAGGCTGGTGACAATATCGGCAGACTCTTCCACTTACGAGCAGGATACATTGGCTTTACCTCGAATATACAGTGATAGAGAATTTGTACGATATCATCGAGGGAACGGTTGATAAAAACCAAGGAGGAGAGTCAGTCGCATGGCAAAGTTCGTTTACTCATTGAACCAGTCTCTGGACGGGTTCGTCGACCACATGGCATTTCGGCCCGACCCCGTGCTATTTCGTCATTTCATTGACGACGTGCGCGGGCAAGCGGGAATCCTCTACGGGCGCCGTATGTACGAGATCATGCGGTATTGGGACGAAGACCAATCTGAGTGGGATGCACCTGAACGGGAATACGCAGCGGCGTGGCAAAGCAAACCGAAGTGGGTTGTATCGAGAACTTTAAAGTCCGTCGGTCCAAACGCATCTCTGATCGAGGGCGAACTTGAAGCGGCCATAAGTGAGTTGAAGGCTCAGCATGAAGGAGTGATTGAAGTTGCCGGGCCGGAGTTGGCGCACGGTCTAACGGAGCTCAATCTCGTTGATGAATATCGACTCTATGTCCATCCGGTCGTGCTGGGACACGGAAAGCCGTTCTTCGCCGGTCCGCGGCCGCCGCTGCGCCTCGTGGCAAGCGATCGAATTGGCGAGCAGGTGATCAGATTGACCTACGTTCCAGATTAGTTGTGCGGTTGACCCGGCGGCCTAATAGGGCGCGTTACCTTAATAGGGATTCTCCGGCTGTAGCGACAGTCAGAGGATCCCTTATTAAAGTTAAGAATTCTTTATGCCGTGTTTGTTTGCAATTTGCTCGCTTTGGTTGGGGTGGCCCTTGCCCTTGGCGATCAAGTCGCGAAGACTGCCGTTTATGTAGATGCCCCAGGAATCCGTACAGACGGCATAGCACTCATATGTTGGAACGAGGCCAAGGTGTGTAAATCGAACTTCTGTTTTTCCGTCTTTCTTGGCGATTTCAAAAACAAGGTCGGTATCCTTCCACTCGTTCTTGTCCTTTACGAAGTTAAAGTAGTTGTCAGTAATGTGCCAAACCACCTTGTTACCTGGAACAAGATCGGTGATTTGGATGGTACAACGGTGAATATCCTGATAGTGGTACTTAAATTCACCGAGTTCGTCGGTAGTGCCCTCAATTTCCTCAGACCACCATCCGCGGACGTTATTAATGGCGGCGAAGACTTCTTCGGGGCTTTGGTCTACCGTAAAAAAAGTGCTGTAACTTTGATTCATGCAAATGATCTCTCCTCGTTAATTGTAGACTACACACCGAGTATAAATTTTGTACTTGCAATTTGCAAGTACAAAATTGCAAAATGCAAGTACGGATTGTATAATCATTCTCATGAAAAAGCGACCTTCATCCGTTTGTCCAATCGTATATGCGCTCGACCTATGGGGTGATCCCTGGAGCCTAGTCATACTTCGTGACGTCCTTATCCATAACAAAAGGTATTACCGCGAGTTTCTAGCTTCACGCGAGCGCATCTCAACTAATATTTTGAGCGCACGTCTCCAATCACTGGTCGAAGCAGGCCTGCTCGTCAAGATAGAAGGAGATTCAAATCGCGCACAAACTATGTACCGCCCCACACAAAAGGCGCTTGACCTGTTTCCGGTCGTTTTTGCCATTATGCACTGGGGCCTGAAATACAACCCCAATACCGATATGACGATTCCGATCATGCAAGAACTAAAAACAAACGAGAAAGGGCTGGAGCAGCGTCTTTTGCAAAATTTCGACGATATTACAGATTAAGAGGGGCATATGGGGAGATCTCTTATTTATGATAACGAAGAGCTTCGTCACGATCGAGAAGAATGACTGAAAATGTGGAATTCAAGAAACACAAGGAGCAGTTTGCCAGTGGCAGCTGCTTCTTTTTTTATTGGACGGTCAGCGCAACTATATCTTTACTGGTCGAATCAAAAATCGTGTCTGAACCATGTTGTCGCTATTGACAATTCAGCTACTGCGTGATACTTTGTAGTGGTAGTAAGTAATACTGCATACCAGTCATGCGGAGTAGCGAGGAGTGATTGTACTGGAAAACTTAACAGAAATGCTCAAAGGCGTGCTTGAGGGCTGCGTTCTTGAAATAATAAGCCGGGAAGAAACTTACGGCTACGAAATCACGCGGCGGCTGAACACTCTCGGATTCACCGATGTTGTGGAGGGAACGGTGTACACCATCCTGATCCGGCTTGAAAAAAACAAGTTGGTAGAGATCACAAAGAAGCCCTCCGACCTGGGACCGCCGCGAAAGTTTTTCGCGATCAACGACGCGGGGCGGGAGGAGCTGCGGAAGTTCTGGGAAAAATGGGAGTTCGTGTCCTCAAAGATGAATGAGTTAAAGGAGAGAAGAGAATGAATTTTTGGGAAAAAATCACTGGCAGCGACATGACGAAGGCAATGAAAGCTTTTGAATCGCGAGCCCAAAAGCTGCCGGCTGAATATCAAGCCGCATGGGCAGAAATTCATCTTAATATTTGGAAATACTCGGATTTCACTGGACGCAACCTCATGCCGATTCTTGACGGCGTGCTTGGCCTGCTCGAAGAAACGGCATCGGACGGCCAGAGTGTCCAAGAAGTTTTGGGCGACGATATCAAAGGCTTCTGTTCAGCGTTGGCCGGCGAAGAAGGAGCAAAATCACACCGCGACAAGTGGCGCGAGCAACTTAACAATAATATCGCCAAAAAATTAGGTAAATAGGAGGATAAAATGAAAATACAAGATATCATCCAAGGCAAAAAAGAATGGCGAGCGCACGTGGCACGCGTCAAAGCGCTCCCGCGAGATTACCAGATTGTTTATAAAGAGATTCAAAAATATTATTTTAAGGTCGGCCCCGTTGCACTAACCGACGGTACCGGTTTGCTATCGGGAATCATTGATCTTTTTGAAGAGGGAGCGGCCTCGGGGAAAGAGGTGCTCGCTGTGACGGGCAGCGACGTAGCGGCTTTCTGCGACGATCTAATCAAAGATTCCAAGACTTATGCGGATATGTATCAAGAATCCGTTGACCAAGAAGTTAACAAGGCCCTGAAAAAAGTTGCGGGCAAATCAAAATCAAAGAAAGAGGAGGATGGCGATGGAGAACGTAATTGAAGCGAAAGGTTTGCGAAAATCTTTCAAGAACACGGAGGTTCTAAAGGGCGTCGATTTTGAAGTGAAGCGAGGGGAGATTTTCGCCCTGCTCGGCTCGAACGGAGCAGGTAAGACGACGATTGTCAGGATTCTTTCCACACTGCTCAAAAAGGATGGGGGAACCGTCACCGTAAACGGGTTTGACGTCGCGTCAAAACCCGAGAATGTACGGCATGCGATCAGTTTGACCGGGCAATTTGCCGCCGTGGACGAAATATTGACCGGAAGAGAAAATATGATCATGATTGCAAAACTGCGACATCTCAAAAATCCGCGTCAGATCGCGGATGATTTACTGAATCGCTTCCGCTTGACCGATGCCGCCAACCGCAAGGTGTCCACCTATTCGGGCGGTATGCGCCGCAGGCTCGACATTGCCATGAGTCTGATCGGAAACCCGCAGCTCATTTTCCTTGACGAGCCGACCACAGGGCTTGATCCCGAGGCACGTATGGAAGCCTGGAAGATTGTCAAGGAGCTTGCCGACTGCGGCACAACGGTATTCCTAACCACGCAGTATTTGGAAGAAGCCGAGCAGCTTGCAGACCGTATTGCCATTTTGCACGAGGGCAGGATTATCGCAGTCGGCTCGCTCGCGGAGCTGAAAAAGCTGTTTCCGCAAGCGAAGGTGGAGTATGTTGAGAAACAGCCGACATTGGAGGATATATTCCTCGCTATTATCGGCAAGAAGGAGGCCATGTAAATGGAAACTCACTTTTTCAGCGATATGGGCGTTATGCTTGGACGTTCTATGCGCCATATTTTACGAAGCATGGACACCATCTTCACGGTTTGCATTACTCCGATTGCAATGATGCTATTGTTCGTCTATGTGTTTGGCGGCGCAATCCAAACCGGTACCGATAACTATGTGAACTATCTGTTGCCCGGCATCCTGTTAATTGCGATTGCAAGCGGCATATCTTATACGGCTTACCGCCTGTTTCTGGATAAGCAACGAGGCATCATCGAGCGGTTCCACACTATGCCGATTGCGCGTTCCTCCGTGTTGTGGGGGCATGTGCTGACCTCTGTCGTATCCAACCTCATTTCTGTTGCGGTGATCCTTCTCGTAGCGCTCGTTATGGGCTTTAATTCGTCGGCGGGTATACTGTCTTGGCTTGCCGTAGCCGGCATCCTCGTGCTGTTTACGCTGGCTTTGACCTGGGTCGCGGCGATTGCCGGATTGTCCGCGAAGACGGTGGAAGGGGCTAGCGCGTTTTCCTATCCGCTTATCTTCCTGCCGTTTATCAGTTCGGCTTTTGTGCCGACCGAAACGATGCCATCAGCCGTACGCGTCTTTGCCGAAAACCAGCCGGTAACATCTATCGTAGAAACTATCCGCTCTCTATTGTCAAGTCAACCGGTAGGCCATGACATTTGGGTTGCTCTTGCGTGGTGCGTAGGCATAATGATTGTCGCCTATCTATTTGCGGTACATGCGTACAATCGGAAAGCAGCTTAATCTTAATGTTCGAAGGCTGGGTAAATAAAATAATCAGGGAGCGGGCTACCTCGGGTGCCTGTTCCTTTTTTATTCCCACGAGCTGCGGCAAAAGCAGGCATCGAATAATTAGCTCGGGGTCTGGAATACTATGGGAACTTGGGTGGAAAGGAAAGCTTGCTATGCCTAATGTTCCTGACGCGTATGAGCCCATATCACCGAACTTGACGGAATCCCGTGCCCGCATCGAAGCGATCTTCTCGGATTGCCACGATCTCACGATCAAGGAATGGAGCTACGGGCAGGATCTGGAATATGCTTCCGTCGGTATTTTGCTCGATACCTTGTCGCAAAATTATCGAACCACATACATGAGCGCATTGATTCAAGATCTATCGCCTTTGCTTGGCGCGCTGGATAAGACGCTGACTCCGGACAAGCTGTCCCATTATTGGGAAGCACAGGGGGTGTCCACCCATTCCGCGCACCTACTTGAATCCATCGAACAAGTCACAAAGAGTCTCACGGACGGCAACGTCGTCTTTTTGTTGGACGGCTGGGATCGGGCGATTGGCTGCGAGATGCCGGGAGTACAGACGAGAAGCGTCTCCGAGCCAACGATGGAGCCGGTCGTCTTCGGTCCGCACAACAGTACGATCGAGGATCTAAAGACGAACATCGGCCTGCTCCGGGCGCTGATCAAGACGCCTAAGCTGAAGTTCAAGTTGTTGCATGCCGGCGAGTACACCCGCCGAGATATTGTATACGGGTACTTGAGCGATAGGGTGGATCCGGAGGATCTAAAGCTGTTCGAGCAGCGGCTAAGCGGTCTTGAGGACAAAGAGATTCTCGATACGACTTACCTGGAAGAATGGGTAGAGGAGTCGGTATTTACCCCGTTCCCTCAAGTCAGGTACACGGAACGGCCGGACGTGGCGACCTCCGCGCTATTGACGGGAAAGATCATCGTGCTGGTCCAAGGCTCGCCTACTGTGATGATCTGTCCGGGGCTATTCATCGATTTCTTCTCCACAAGTGAGGACTATTATCAGAGAACTGTATTTTCGACCCTTATTCGCTGGCTTCGTGTGATCGCCTTCATCATGGCGACTACGCTGCCCAGTCTTTATGTCGCGCTATCCACGTTTCACACCGAGCTGATCCCTACGGTGCTGCTCTTGGCCATTCTCGACACGCGGGAGAAAATCCCGTTTCCCGCGTTCGTAGAAGCGCTTTTGATGGAGTTTTTTTTCGAACTGCTCCGGGAGGCCGGGATCCGCTTGCCTCGTCCGATCGGTTCCGCCGTCAGTATTGTCGGCGCCCTCGTCATTGGACAGGCGGCGATCCAGGCGAAGATCGCTTCGCCGATCATGGTCATCGTCGTTGCGTTAACCGGGATCGCGTCTTTCGCGATGCCTCAGTACAACTTGGCGATCGCCTTGCGCGTCCTTCGATTTCCGCTCATGATCTTGGCTGCTACATTAGGTGGATTCGGTCTGATGATCGGCTATTTCCTAATTATGCTTCATCTGACCAAGCTAAAGTCGCTGTCCCAATACTACTTAACCGGATTCGCACCGTTGGATTGGAGCCGAATGCTGAGCAGTATGATCATCCGTCAACCGATCCGTTCCATGCTTAAAAGGCCCCGACACGGCTCCGGAGGAAGCCGATGATGCGGTCTCCATTGGCAGTATTGGCCTTTCTAGCACTCGTTCTCCTGACCGGCTGCTGGAATAAGTACGAACTGACGGAATGGGCATTCGTACAGGCCGTCGCCGTCGACCTTACAGAGGATGATCGTATCCGGCTGACAACCCAATTTTACAAGCCTGGCGGCGGCCTGGAGGGCGCACCTAAAGCGTCGGAAAGTTTCAATATCCACACCGAGGGAGAAAACATGTCGGAAGCGATCGCCAACATCGCCAATGAAGTTGGCCGCGTCGCCCAGTGGGGACACATTCGCATTGTGCTTGTCAGCGAACAAATAGCTAAGAATCAGAACTTAAAAGGCATATTGGATTATTTCCTCCGGGATCACGAACCTCGGGAAACTGCGCAGTTCGCGATTACGAAGGGGCTAGCCAGCGACTATTTGACGCGCAAGCCCTACATCGAGAGCACGATCAGCCAACAACTGCGGGAAATTAGCCAATCTTCCAAACGGTTCACGGGGATGTCGAAAAAGATGAATTTGCTCCAGGTCGCAATTGCCCTGAAGAGTCAGACCGGGATCGCTGTCCTGCCGTACATGGCCTCGTCGGGCGGGAAGAAGGATCCTGCGGTGATGAATGGGGTGGCCATCTTCCGCGACTACTCCATCGTCCAGCCGGGAATTCCGGCCGGGAAAGCGGAATACTTGCTCATGCTGCGAAATGAGTATGAACGAGGGGTCGTGACCTATCCATGCGAGGAAAATCCAAAGTCCCAAAAAGACACCTTCGAACATGTGATGGTATCCAGCACCACAAAGGTCGAACCCAAAGGCGAATCCGTAGCGGTCCGAATCCATCTTTTATTGGTAGGCGGCTATGGGGAGCTGCGATGCTCAAAGATCCGTAAGGCGAGCGACGAAGATCATATCAAACAAAAAATCGCCGAGTACGTCGAGCAGGAGCTACAGAAGGAAATCAGCGCAATGCAGGCCCGTCAGCTTGATCTTCTGAATATCGGAGATGCCTTGTATCGCCGCCATCCCGCCCTATGGTTGAAGTGGAAGAGTAGTTGGGGGAGACGGCTGTCTCAAGCGACCTTCCAGGTCAAAGTGGAGATTCAAATGACCAATACGGGACTTACGAAGCCAATGCCCTACGGCGATCAGGAGGAGTAGTCGATGACCCTGAAACTGATATGTTGTTTGATCGCGCTTGCCTCAGTCTTGATCCCCGATTGGAAAAGGATAAGCAAAATCTCCTGGCAAGTCCGATTCTGCTACTTCGCGATGATTTTGTATTTCCTTTACTGTGCCGGCGGCTACATTCTGAATCGACCGTTTCCAAATATTCAGGACGCGGTCAATCAGGTCTTTGCCAAGCCTGCAAAAGCAGTCGATACTTCGCTGAAAGTCTCGCCGCAAACAGAGGCTTCCGACAAAAGGGCGGCGAGCTCCGATGAAGACTGACAACATGATCTCTCCCGTACAAATGGCTGTACTGCTCCTCGTTTATATGACCGGCTCTACCATACTATTCGTTCCTTCCACTTTGCTCGCGCAGTCCGGCAACGCATTTTGGTTGTCGATGCTCGTATCTGGCTTATTCGGATGCCTTCCCCTCGGATGTATGCTTTATCTGAACCGACGCTTTCCAGGAGAAACCTTGATTGAAGGCGGGATTCGGACGATCGGCTACCCGGTTACCCTGATATTGATGGTGCCTTACATCGTCTTTATGATATTACTGCAAGCCTACATTTACTTTTCGATCGGTGCATTTTTCACGACTACGATGATGCGCGATACTCCCGTGTTCATCTTCAATGGCCTTATGGCCATGATCTCCGCATTGACGGTGAGGGCGGGGGCGCTGGTCATGGCGCGCATGTTCATGCTGCTCAGCTTTCTTCTGGTCGGCGTCATTGTATTGGTCCTGGTGTTCAATGTGGAAAGCTACCACCTCAACTACTTGCTTCCCGTCCTGCCAATGGGGATCAAGCCTGTATTCCATAGCGCGTATCTTACAAGCGGCTTTATCTATGGAGACTTCCTGGTCTTCGCCTTCGTATTTGCCTACTTGCGTCCCAAAGAAGGGAAGACCGCAACCAAACCGATTTTCCTGGGCTACTTGATCAATTGGCTGTTGGTTTCATTCACCTCCTTGTGCTGCATCATGGCGCTTGGCCCTTTAACGAACGAATACCAGTATCCGCTATTCAACATTTCTAGGCTCATAAGCATCCAGGAGATCATCGAAAGGCTGGAATCCATCATCGGCATGTCGATGATGGCCGGCTCCTATATGAAAGCAACGATCACGCTGTTCGCCCTCAATACTGCGATTACGCGACTCTTAAAGCAAAAGGACGACGGCCAGCTCGTGTATCCCCTCGCCTTGCTAGGACTGGTCCTGTCACTGATTGTCGTGAGGAACGAGGCTGACTTCGGGGACGTGCTGTTGACGTGGCCGATGCTGACGTTCACAGTGAGTCTGACCCTCTATATCTTCACGTTGATCGCTCTCATCAGTAAACGGCACTCCAAAAGCTAAATTTGAAGCCGTGTAAGAAGCGACAAAATAATTAAATTTACACGATAGATTTACAGTAATTTACTACGAGAAGTATAATAGTAAATAATGACACATTAATAGGAGGATATTCCTTGGATGACAATCACAAAGAGCCACAGTACGGGTTTTCTCCGCCAACCCAATCATACGCCCCGCCACAGGCGAACACGAATGGCAAAGCAATTGCCTCTCTAGTACTAGGTGTAATATCTTTAATTACTTTACCATTAGGAGGAGGAATTATACTCCTTGGAATCATTGGCTTCATCAGCGGCATCGCTGCGATTGCGTTCGCGTCGTTATCCTTTAAGGAGATCAAGCTAATGCAGATGCAAGGTCGCGGTATGGCAATCGGAGGATTAGTATGCGGAATCGTCGCGACGTCTCTCAATGTGCTTGCCTTTGTTATCGCGTTTGTGATTGGCTTCACGACTGCTATGAATAACGCTTAGGCACAACAGGGGGCTGTCCCATAATTTGAGATGCTCGATATGAATAAGCAAGGGGGACGTACCCCTTGCACATTTATCATCGATTATCTTTCACAGCAACTTGGTTGGCTTATGGGACAGCTCCGATCTGCTTGTTATTTTTTAACCACAGGCACCCAAAATTCGCCGTAGAAAGTGCCGTCACCGTTATCTTTGCGATAAGTCGCGTTTGGACCGCCGATGTACGCATAATCGGTGATTTGGGACAAAACTTCGCCAAAGGCCCGGTAAGTCAACTGATCAAACAAAATTTCCTTATCGCCATTTCCCGCAACCACGATGTATTCGCTCTCTGGAAACTCGATGATGCGCGTTGCGTCAGATACGGATTTACCAGCATCCACAGCGAAATAATTCCACGGCTTTCCTTGATAGACCTCGTTGACCGACCATTCACGATCGTCTTTTGCGGCGTTTTTAAGCTTGGCGAACCGTCCGTCAGCTTTGAGCCTTCCCCAAAACTCGGCTTTTTCCTTTTGCATAGCCGTCATATCTTGAAAATTCGACTGGATAGAGAAACCATATGCAGTTAATGTGAAAGATTTTTTGTATTCGACCGTGTAATCTGCCATAGGAGTACTCCTTTCATTGAGCTCTGTAAAATACGACAGAGCTTAGCTTTCGATTTTTTTAACGCGAAGCCACATTTCGCCATAGAATTCACCGTTCTCGGCGGGTTTGACGAATGTTGAGTTGCCGGGTCCAACGTATTTGTAGTCTGTGATTTCTTGCAACATGCCGCTGAAAACTTTGCCTGTGATTTCGTCGGCAAGGCGATCCTTGTCAGCGCCTGTGCCTGGTACGACAAGGTAGTCGCCAGCGAGAAAGTCGATGACGACCGCGGCTTCCACGTCAAACTCGCCCATCACGCCGAAACCTCGCCAAGCCTTGCCATCAAGCACGTAATTGATTTGATATTCTTGCCCGTCAGCCAGCGCGAGAAGTTCAGCTAGCTTGCCGTTTTCAACGATTTCGGCTTTTTTTGCCGCGGTTTTTGCCGCATTGCCTGCCCAGTCGTTAAAGTCATCGAATGGAACACCGAAAGCCGTCATTTTGTAGTTTTCCGAAATGGTTTTGATGGAGTACTTAGACATTTTGTTCTCTCCTTTGAGGATTTAGTCTTTACAAGTTTGATTCTATTTGCCGAATGTATCAAAAGTTGATACTATTTCTTCACTTTTGATACAATAAAATCATGAAGAAAACAGAACGAGTGAACCTCATTATGCGCTACATCAATAACCGCGCGCATTTTACGATTGCGGAGATTCAACGGGAGTTTAAGATATCCCGCGCGACGGCGATCCGCGACATAAACGAGATTCAGGCTATGGGTTTTCCGCTGACGACAGAGCTTGGGCGGGGTGGAGGCTACCATGTCCTGCAAAATCATTATCTGCCCGCCGCCCGATTCACGCCCGATGAGCTGAAGGCGATATTTATCAGCTTTATCGCCTCGAAAAATTCGCAGTTGCCTTATTTGCAAAATCGACGCTCCATCACCGAAAAGCTTATCGGCATCGCTTCGCAAACCCAGCAAGACGAGCTGATCGAGCTGAATCATATTTTACTTTTCGAGAATACTAATCCCGCCAATCCGAACCTTCTGGAGCTCGATGATGCGGCGCCTCCAGAGTTGAACCAGTTGATTTCGCTTGCGGTACGGGATAAACATTTACGCGTGACTTTTGAGCAGAGTCCTGGTTGGCCGCAGTTGTTGGACGTTTATCTGCTGTATATTTTCAACTCTAACGCTCAGTGGCTTGTAGAGGTTTATGATTTCGACATGGATGAGTTTCGTTATTTGCCTGTTGCGATGCTGCGGGATTCGGCTTTTTCCGAGCAGGAGATGAAGTGTTCGGAGCAAGAGATCTTAAGCAAAAAAAGGCATCGTGCACGAGAGGCCAATCTTGTTGTGAAGCTTGATGCGACTGGAATTCTACGCTTTAAGCGTATGCACCCTCCAGGAATTACTTTGTCCTTTACCGGGATGTTTCAGTCGAGCGGGATATTCAGTGTTCAACTGGATGTGACCGATGTTGAGATGCTCGCGTATTATGCGGATTGGCTTCTGTTTTTGGGAAAAGGGGTCGTGTTTGACCGGATCCCCAATGAGCTGCGTAGGATATTGGAAGAGCGTTTAGTTCATTTAAGATTTACTTAAGCTGTAAGTTGACAATAATATTGTCTCATAACAAGTCGCTTAAATGGCGGCTTTTTTTGTTTTGGGGAAAAAGAACATTGTCCCATTCCCGACGGATGATCAACAGAAGAGGGAGGGGGGATAAGACTAAGGGACAGTTCAACGCAACTTTCCATTATATGGTGTAGTATAAGAAGTGACGGCGAACGGCTGTTGGATGAGAAGTGCGAAACTTTAGGGGGGAACAATATGAGGATAAATTCTAAAGGCATCAGAATATTGCTTGGTATGTTTTTTTTCGTTTGTTTAGTGGCGGGTGCAGTGGCGTCTCAAAACACATTTACTCAAAGCGCTAATAATCAGAATCCCACAAATCCTCAACCTGACTTAATCCATGTAGGAAGTGTTAATGGTATTGCAGGATATGTGATGAATAAAGATTATCTCAGTGAATTTAGTCGTGAGGTTCCCCTGTATGATGTTGATGGGAAAACCATTATAGGTTCTTATCCTATTGGTGCTAAAAAGATGAAGTATCCTCAAAATAAAAACGGACAGACATACGGTTCTTCCGCAGATGCTTCTTCTCCAGAGATGGAACCTGAATTAATCAATGCTATAGGTGTGGATGGCACACAAGGATATGTACTGAAAAAAGACATAGACGGTGTGCAACCAAAATCACCTGAGGAAGCCATGGCAATACAGAACAGTAGATCACCAGGTGGTCGTGATATTCCGCTGTATGAAGTTGATGGAGAAACCGTAATTGGTGTATTTCATATTGGATGAAAGTAAGTCAAGTGCTACGCTAAGGGGACACAATAGTCCATTCATGAGACAACGGCAGCCGACCACAGGATCGGCTGCCGTTGTTTGCTTAAGTAACGAAGAGATTAGTGTTATTAATATTAACTTGTATTACGATGTATATTGTATTACAATTTCATTGTTCTAATTTGGAGGTGACTGACGTGGACAAAGAAATGATGAAAGGCAGTATTGATATTTTGTTGTTGTCTGAACTAAACAGACACGATTCATATGGATATGAAATAGTTAAAAACTTAAAACAAAGAAGCAATAATCTTTATGATATGAGTGAGGGAACATTATACCCTGCTTTAAAACGCTTGGAGAAGAAGGGATGTGTTGAATCCTATTGGGGAGAAACTAACGATGGGGGTAGAAGAAAATATTATCGAATAACTGAAAGCGGCAGGACTGAATTCACCCGGAAGATTAGGCACTGGAAGGAACTTAACCTCATGATAGTTAACGTTACGGAGGGAGCGATATGAGCCATATTCATCATTACCTACACCAACTTTCTTTAAAACTTGATTGCGATTTGAATACCAAACAAGAGCTAATTGAAGAGTTTCAAGACCATTTGATGTTATTAAAGAAGGAATATATAGAGAAGGGTCTTACAGACGATATTGCAGAAAAGTGTGCAGTGTTTGACTTTGGAGACCATAAGATAATTCAACAAAAAATGGAAGTGGAATTAAATCCTTTTAAAAGGGTCTTCCGAGTATCACTATATCTAACTTTTTGTATTTACATATGGTTTTTGGTAATGGTCTTGTTCATTGGCAAGTTCGATAGACTGATTGAAGAAGACTTTGGCAGAGGGGTTACATTAAGATTCCAATGGGGAGATTATTCATCTAACCTGATTCCCTTTAAGAACTTCGCTCGCGAAGTCCACCATTCTATATATTGGGTAGCAAATAGAAATGCTTTTGATATCACCTTTTTTACAACTGCGTTAGGTGTAAGTTTGCTTTTTGTTCCATTAGGTTTTTTTCTTCCGATATTATTTAAGGTCTCAACTTTGACCAAATTTGTTATTTATACATCGTTAATAAGTATATTTATTGAATTAATGCAGTTTATAACCGATACAGGAGCACTGAATGTAAATGATATCTTATTTAATGTAAGTGGCTCACTCATAGGATGGTTGGTTTATTCCTATTTTCGAAAGGTAAAAGTATCTCGATTGGGAAAAATTGAGGTCATAAAATAAAATGACGAATACATACTCAGATGCCATGAAAGTTTCATAGGAAAACCCAACTTGAACTAGTAAGGTATTGTTCAAAGTAGTCCTCTCTTATAGGTTTATGCTAACGGTTACTATATTAAGGATTTTCCGGCTGTAGAGGCAGTCAGAGGATGGCACCAATCGTAATTGAGGAGGACTTACATTGTTAATTAGGAAATGGCTGCCTGCAGCGATGTTTTTGATGTGTTTTGCCTTCATTCTGGCATCATCGGCTCATGCAGAAGAAAACGATCTGTTCGACACGAGAGAGACTGTATTCAAGATGAACGATCCGAACGCTTTGATAAACGGGAAGAAAGTCGTTCTGCAAGTTCCGCCTACAACGATAAACAATTATACCTTTGTACCGTTGAGAAGCGTAAGCGATGCGATCGGCGCGAATCTAACACGGAAGTCGGATGAGATCCGGCTCAGCTATGAAGGAGTCACCGTTGAAATCACGGTTGGCCGAGCGGAGGCTTTCGTACAAAGCAACCCTGTTCGTTTGGAACAACCGCCCGTTGTCATTAAAGGGACAACGATGGTTCCACTAAGATTTATTGTCAATTCTCTGGGCCTTGATCTTCGGTACGAACCGTCGACGAAAGAAATCCGGATTTCATCGAAAATCAAAAAAACGCCGGAGCCAATAGACGAAGATCAGCCGGGGAACAAAAAGGATGTTGAAGAGGAAGCACCGGTCGTCAGACCGCGAATGGAAAATTTGACCGTGGATTATTTGTCAGCCAACCATAGCAACTTAAAAAGCCTTGATAAGATCAGGCTGTATTCCTTCGGAAACACAAGCATAGCCGCCGCTAAAGACAATCAAGTCTACATTCTGAATAGGGACCCGAACAAGGGGTATCAGATTAAAAAATACGACCCGAATTCTGCGGATAAAATGTCGGTCGTCGCATCCATTGATGAGCGATTTAACTTCGAATACTCCGTTCGAGACAAATACAAAATCAACTTTAGCTATGGAGAATTCGTTCCGAAGAAACTCGTCTACAACGACGCAAGCGATACGTTGTATTTGCTGGGAGAAAGCGCGGCGATGTATCCGGACAAGCTGCGTCTTGCGGTATTTTCGATAACCCCCGAGGTGAAAATGGTTACCTATCAACTGGAGAATTCAGGTTTCTACAAGTTGGAAGATTCTTTTTTCTCCACATTGGATGACAAGACATTCTATTACGGCGAACCTTATTCGAAAATGATTTATTCCGCGAATAGGGGTCAAGCCTTGGGACTGGTCAACAGCTCCCCGACGTCGGACAAAACACAGTTGATCTCGACTGTGAAAGATGGAGTATTATATGTTTACGATAAAAAGAGCAGCACGATTTTCAAGTGGACGGGAACGGGATTGGTTAAGCATGCACAAGTCGCCATTCATTCGGATTCCGTCATGCACGTAGCGGCATCGTTCGGTTATTTTTATTTGCTTGACGATCGCCGAGTCGTACATCGCGTTACGTCGGACGGCAAAATGGAGTCTTATGCGGAGCTCGGCAAGGCTAGCTTTAACCCGGGGATATTAGGAGTTCCGGAGACGAGCAACTGGAAGCTGTTCGGCAATGAAAGACTTTTGCTTGATCGCTATACGCTGCACATGTCGACGGATAGCAACGGCAATTTATTTTTGTTTGACGATGGAATCTTGATACGGGTAAACGTATACCCGAGTTAAAATGCAGGAACAAAGCATAAGGACCGGTAAGCTCTGCCGATTAACGGTAAGGGATTTCCGGTCTTTGCTATGTCAACTGCAACAAAGAAAAGGTCAAATGGAATAGAGAGACAGCCTGTCCCAACCATAGTACAATGGGCATACACACTTCGTTTACGGAGGTTAGCAGGCATGGGGCACTTCATGGTCAACCTCTTTAACCTGATCCGTTCGCGACTTTTTTACAAAATGCTCATTATTTATTCGCTGCTTACACTTGTTCCGCTCATTATTGTAAGCGCTACCTTCTACTTCCGTTCCAGCCAACTGATCGGCAAGAAAGCGACGGAGGCCGCTCAACAGGAACTTGCCGCTGCTGCTTCGGCGATTGATGCTCCGCTCTCGGCCATCAAGAAGAGGATGCTCGAGATCGGGGAACGGAACGTGATGGAATCCTACTTGAAACTGTACAGTCAGACCGATGCAAATGCGACTTCTGACAGCAATCGGCAGCAACTGCTCGAAAACACAATCGATGCGCTGCAAGTCGAGTTGGCCGAATTGAAAAGAAGCGTTGGTGAATTCGTCGACAACCTGTACGTGGTCACGCCGGACGACCAAGTGTTCGGAACGGGCGGCAACCGCCCTTTGCATTATCCTTCCGCATACCGCTTGCTTCCTTTCGAATTCGACCGGATGCCCGAATGGGCGTTTTTTTCCGACGACAAACGGATGGCCTGCGACATGAAAATTTATGAGTCTGGCACCGACGAAGTGCTGGGATGGCTCGTCGTTACGCTGGTCCCCACCAGCCTTCAGCAGACGTTTGTCGATTTTGCGTCTGGAACGTTCTATATCACCAACTCGGATAACATTATTCTTTCCGCTTCGCACCTTGACGAAATCGGTAGGGTGCTGGACGTGCGGGGACCTGCGACGCTGCTGCTCATTCAGCAGAAGTCGCAATATGCCGACTTTCATTATATTCGGCTGGCAACTCCCGGAGCGGGCGGTATCGTGGAAAAGCAGGCGATGTTCGCGGCGGCGGTTACTTTCGTAGCGTGGCTGACCGTCTTTTTCGTTACGTATTACATTTTAAAACGCGTAACCGCTCCGATACAGAGACTCACCAGGCTGATGCGCCGGGCCGAACGAGAAGAGTACCAATTGGTGCAGGACGTTTCGACCCGAGACGAAATCGCCATGCTTTGTCACGGCTACAACCAGATGGTGCGACGCACGAAAATTCTGATCGACAAAAACTATAAAAACGAACTGCTTGTCCGCGAAGCGGAGCTCAAGGCGATCCGGATGTATATCAATCCACACTTCTTATACAATACGCTCGAATATATTAGCATCATGTCGCAAAAACCCGAAAAGGCAAAGTTCGTGCCGGATATCGTGCATAACCTTTCAAGCATTTTTCGCTTTTCGATCACGCCGGGCGAAAAGTTTGTGTCTTTGGAAACGGAAATGGCGTTCGCGGAAAAATATTTGCAAATCCACCAATATCGGCTTGGGGAGCGGTTGCAGTATCGCCTTGCGCTTCCGGAAATGCTGCTCCAGTCCGCCGTGCCAAAGCTCATCCTGCAGCCGCTTGTCGAGAACGCCGTTATTCATGGCATCGACCGTCTGCAAGGCGGCGGCCGAATCGAAATCGAGGCAAGAGAAGAGGATTACAAGCTCGTGATCGAAATTCGCAATTCCGTTCCGCCGGAAAAAGCCGACGGTTCTCTGTCCATCCGGCAGTCGGCCAGAAAAGGGCTCGGTTCCGGACTGGAAAATGTCAATGCGCGGGTACGCCACCATTTTGGCAACGTGTATGGGGTGAAGCTCAGCAGAGAAGACGAGGATTCGGTAACCGTAACGCTGCAAATGCCGATACAACTTTGGAATGAGACGGGAGAGGATTAAGCGATGCGAATCCTTGTTGTGGACGACGAAAGCGAAATTCGCAATTATTTGGCCGAAATGCCGCAATGGGCAGATGCGCGCTGCACGGTCGTCGGGAAAGCTGCGAACGGGGAGGAAGCGTTGGCTCTGATCGAAGTGGTCAAGCCGGACGTGCTGCTTACCGATATCCGCATGCCCGTGTTGGACGGCATCGAGCTGGCGGAAGCGGTCAGAAAAACGTATGCGGACATGCCGATCATATTTTTGACCGCGCATCACGAATTCGAATACGCAAGACAAGCGGTCCGACTGGGCGCAGCCGACTTTATTACGAAGCCTTTTAAGCCGGAAGACATCGTTCGGGTAGTGGAGCATTTGCGCTCCAAAGAGCGAAGCGGATGGAAGGAGCAGGAATCGTTTTTCGCCGCGCTTGGCGGATCGTCTCTTTCTAGGGAGCAAAAGCGGCAGTGGTTGCTGGAGCAGGAACTCGAAGACCGTTCTTTTCTGCTGCTGTATGCCGAGCTCGACCATGTGCACGGCTCACAATCCGGACGCAATCCGTTCGAGTTGAAAAAAATCCGTACGACACTGGAATCCGTTCCGAAAGGCGCTGGCCTGACGGCGTGGATATCGGAAACTTCCAGCGGCGTTTATTTGCTGCTGCCGTTCGAATCCAGGGGCGAAGCCGGCACACGGGAAAACGGCATCGAGCTCGCCAAGAGAATGATCAAATCTTGCGAAACGGAAAATGGGCAAAGCGTGTCCGTAGGCATCAGCAGGACGTTCGATTCGTACCTCGAGCTAGCGGAGGCGATTGGGCAGATTGGCGTTTGCATGGACTATCGCATGCTGCTCGGCAAAAATTCGGTCCTCGCTTTCGACGCGATCGAGACGATCGTCGGCGAGAAGGAGAAGGAATCGCTCGAATCCGTCAAAAGGATCGCCGATTTGCTCCGAACCGGCAATGCGGACGGTATACGCGAATCGCTTTCTTCCGCATACCGCCGCATGTTGTCCGCCGGCGCAAGCCGTAAGGACATCCAGCATTTTTGTATCGGTATGATCGAACGGTCGGAGGACGTGCTGCTAGAATTCGGAATCGAGCCGACGCCTGGGACGGCTGTAGGCATTCGCGAAACGATGCTCGCCAGCCTCATTTTGACCGACATGATGAAAGCTCTCGAGAGGTATATGCTGGATAACGCGGACGCGATACGACGGCTGCTGGAACACTCGCCGAAACGGCTCGTCGCCGAGACGAAAGGAATTATCGACATGGAGTATCGGACGGATCTGACGCTGCAGACCGTCGCCAAGCGACTGAACGTAAACTATTCGTATTTGAGCAGGTTGATCAAAAAAGAGACGGGAAAAAACTTCACGGATATGTTGTGGGAATACCGTATTGAGGCGGCCAAGATCAAGCTGCTGAACGAAGACCTCAAATCGTACGAGGTTGCCTACGCCGTAGGTTTCAAAGACGCGGGGCATTTTAGCATGCTTTTCAAGAAAATGACGGGGCTCACGCCAAGCAATTACAAGCAGCAAACCGGCGGTAAAACGCAATAAAGAAAAACCAAATTACAGCTATCGAGGCCACCTTGCGAAGAGGCTATGATGAAATTGTAAAACAAACTCGATCTCAGAAGGGGTGTTTCAACTTGCAAAAGAAAGCGTTATTATCGCTGATTGCCCTCTTGTGCGTCATGCTTGCGCTCGCGGCGTGCGGCAACGGCAAGTCGAACGACCAGAACAACGCATCGTCCAGCAGTCCCGCGGCGAGTGAAGCATCGAGTCCGTCTGCGCTGACGGACAATTCGGGTGGGGACAACGTAGCAACAGCCAACGACAAAGAGTTTACGATCCGCGTCGGTGCCTGGTTCCTTGACGATCGTCCACACGAACAGGCATTGAAGAAGGCGGTTGAAGACGGCTACAAAAAGCTTTATCCGAACGCCAAAATTCAATGGGACGTCACGCTTGGCGGCGCGTATTTCGACAAGCTGAAGGCGCAATTCGCATCCGACTCCGCGCCGGACGTGACCTTCTTTCAACAGACAGATTGGTTTAAGGCCGGCAATTTCATGGACCTTTCGAATGAACCTTGGGTTGCTCGTCTGACGGAAGCGGGCAAGAAAGAGCCTACCGTCACGTATCAAGGAAAATTGTACGGCGTGCCGATGGAAGGTAGCCCGAGCCCGGGCGTCTGGTACAACACCGAACTGTTTAACGAGCTCGGTCTGAAGCCCCCGACAACGGTACAGGAATTTATGGACGTATGCGAGAAGATCAAGGCTGCCGGCAAAACGCCGATCGCTCTCGGGTTCAAAGACGTCTGGACGGTCCAGATGTTCCTGGTTAGCTGGATCCAATCGTACGGGTTCGTGAACGATCCCGACTTCGGCAAGAAAGTGTATGAAGGTCAGATCAAACTGGACGATCCGACGATCCAAGCGGTATACAAAAACTTTCAGACGATGAAAGAAAAAGGCTATTTTAATAGAAACGCGCTTAGCATCGACTGGCCGGCCTCCGCCCAATTGTTCGCTTCCGGAGACGCGGCGATGATCATGCAAGGACCATGGATGCCTGGCGCGAACAAAGATAATATTCAAAAAGGCGGCTTCAAGTCGTTCCAGATCGGCTATTTCCCACTTATGGACGATAAAGGTAATGTCGGCATGACGCTCGGCAACGGCGCAGGCCTTGCAATCAATGCCAAAACGAAGCTGGTCGAAGAATCAAAGGCGCTCGTTAATCTCATGACGACGCAGGACGTCATCGCGCCTTGGCTTGCAGGCGACGGCGCGCTGCCTTTCTTTTCCGATGTGCAAGTTGCGTTCGACGATCCGGTGATGGAGACCGTGAAGAGTTTCGTTGACAAAGGCGTAATGTCTTACGCTATCCAGAACGTCATTCCGACAAGCTCTATGACGGCGTTGACGGATATTGTCACGAAAGTGGTATCCGGCGCATCGTTCAATCCATCTGATTTGAAGGCCGCTCAGGATGCTTTCGAGAAAGACAAGGAGTCAGTGGTTCTCCCGTACTGATCGACTGACGGCACATATACGCGTCCAGCCGCGCCTCTTGCGGCTGACGCCTTTCATCGCTTCGGAAAGGGGCCGCCTCCATGAATCTCAAACGCAGGCATTATTGGACGGGCGTCTTGTTTTTGCTCCCGGCACTGATTGTTTTTCTGCTATTTTTCTTTTATCCGTTTCTTCAGAGCATCTATTTCTCCTTTACCCGTTGGAGCGGCAGCGGCAAGCCGGTGTTTATCGGCTTTGAAAATTATACGAATCTGTTCAGCGATCCTCATATGACGGACGGTCTGAAAAATTCGCTGAAAATGGCTGTTTTCGGAATTGTTGTCCAGAATCCGTTGGCGCTGCTTGTCGCGATCCTCATCAACAGGCAGTTCAGAACGAAGGCGTTTATCCGGACGGCCATTTATTTCCCCGTCATTATCAGCCTCGTTGTCGCTTCCGTCGTATGGGGCCAACTGCTGCAGTACGATGGCTTCTTCAACGAAATTCTAAACCGGCTCGGCTTCGAATCGTGGACCGAAGATTGGCTCGGAACGCTTAAGACTTCTTTCCCGACGATTATCCTGCTCACCCAATGGCAAGCTATCGGGTATTGCGCGATTATTTATTTGGCCGGCCTGAAGTCGATCCCGGAGGATATTTACGAAGCAGCCGAACTTGAAGGCGCAAAGGGCTTTACTCTGTTCCGGAACATTACGCTCCCGATGCTGATGCCTGCCTTTACGATCGTTCTGTTTTTGACCGTCGTCGGAGCGTTGAAGCTGTTCGATCTGCCGTATATTTTGACGAACGGGGGACCTGGCACGTCCTCTTACACGCTGTTCCTGGCCGTCTACAACGCGGCTTTCAAGGAAAACAATTATGGATACGCTACAGCGGGCGGTATTTTGCTGGCCATATTCATTATCGTCGTTGCCATCATCCAGTTGTCTGTTACGCGCAAACGGGAGGTGGAGCTCTAATGGAGCGCAAACGCGCCTCTCTGCCTACGGAAATCATACTGATCGTCGTCGGATTGCTGTTCCTGTTTCCTATCCTGTATTTGCTCCAAATGTCCTTTAAGCATCCCGGTATTTTTTACAAGCCGCTGATGCTGCCGGACCGGCTGTATCTTGATTACTACAAGATGGCGCTGCACGGCGACTTTTTCCGCAGTCTTTGGAATTCGACTCTTGTTACGGTTTTTGGCCTCGGGCTGACCATCGCGATCTCATCCATGGCCGGATATGCGTTGTCGCGGCGCACAGACAGGTTGTTCCGTTTCGTGTTTCTGCTGTTATTGACGGGCATGATCATTCCGACTGTCGGATCGCTCATTCCGTTGTTCAAGCTGGTCACTTCGCTTCATCTCGGGAACACGCGCAGCGTGCTCGTCCTTCTGTATACGGCCGGATTCATTCCGTTCGCAACGTTCCTGTATTCCGCTTTCACGAAGTCGATCCCCCGCGAGTTGGAGGAATCGGCGAGCATCGACGGCTGCGGACCGCTGCGCATGTTCTGGGTCATTCTATTCCCGCTGCTGCTGCCGGCGACGGGCACTTTCATTCTGACCAACGTGTACGGCATCTGGAACGACTTCGTAACGCCGCTCATCTTCTTGAATTCGCCGGAAAAGATGACGCTTATGCCGATGATCGTCCAGTTTATGTACAACAGGCAGTCGACGAACTACGGCCCCGTGTTCGCACTATGCGTGCTTGCCATGATTCCGCTGCTCGTGCTGTTCGTTTTTACCCAGCGCTATATGTTGAAAGGTCTTGTAATCGGGTCGGTGAAAGGTTAATTGACAGGGAGTGTGTTAGAGATGAGCCATCTATACAAATCCAGCCGCTATGAGGTCGCGGTCTATTATTTCCCGCAGTGGCATGCGGATCTGAAGAACGAAGCGGCAAAGGGAAAGGGGTGGACAGAGTGGCCGTCGCTGCGCGGGGCGAAACCGCGGTTCCCGGGACACGAGCAACCCAAGGTGCCTTTTTGGGGAGAAATCGACGAAGCGGATCCGCGGGTGTCGGAAATGCAAATCGCCGCGGCGGCCGATCACGGCGTCACGACTTTTCTGTACGATTGGTATTGGGACATGGGCGGCGGTGAAGGGCCGTTCTTGCAGCGCGCGCTGGAAGAGGGATTTCTTCAGGCAACGAACCGCGATCGCCTGAAATTCGCGCTCATGTGGGCCAACCACAACGAAGTGAGCCGGGAGCGGTTCGAGGCGATGACGGATTACATTATCGCGAATTATTTCCATCATCCAAACCATTTCGCCATTGACGGACGACTGTATTTTTGCATCTACGAGTGCTTTACGCTGGTGAAAGGACTTGGCGGCATCGACCAAACTGCCGACGCGCTGCAATCGTTTAGACGCAAAGCATCGGCCGCAGGTTATGAGCTGCATCTGAACGTAATGGAATGGGGACTCCATCCGAAGCACCGAGACATTCTTGGCGAAGACACGAACGAGCTTATCCGGCGTTTCGGCATAGACAGCGTTACGTCTTATGTCTGGATTCATCATATCGAGCCGGAAGAGTTTCCTGAGGCTTCCTATACCAAACTTGCGGAACGGGCGGCAAACCAGTGGGATGTATTCCGTGACCAATTCACCGTGCCGTATTTCCCGAACGTGACGATGGGGTGGGATCCGAGTCCGCGCAGCGATCCGTCCAAGCCGTATGAGCGCAGCGAATACTTCTCGCCGATTCTTTCGGGCAATACGCCGGAGGCGTTCGAAGCGTCCTTGCGCGACGTTAAGGCATTCCTCGACCGGTCGACGCTGCAACTGCCGATGTTTACGGTCTATGCCTGGAACGAGTGGACCGAGGGAGGCTACTTGGAACCGGATACCGTGCATGGGATGGGATACCTTGAGGCGATCCGGAACGTTTTTGGCAAGGAATAAATGGGTCACCATACAAGGAGTTGAGTGCATGAAAATTACTTCAGTCCGCGTTTTCACGCCGAACCGGGCCAAAATCTCCGCTTTAAAGGCAAGCAAACAGCAAGACAAACCAGACAATGCGCAAGATATGTCCTGGATCTCAGAAACCGTCATCGCCAATCCGATGTCCATATATCCGGAATATTTCGAGCGCCGCTCCTCCTGGCTGTGGGTGAGTGAAGAGGTTATCGTCCAGATAGAGACCGACGAAGGCGTTACGGGAATCGGGACCTGCCCCGGCGGAGCTGCCGCCGCTTCGTTGATCAAGCAGCATTTAAGCCGTTTTCTCATCGGTCAGAATCCGTTTCAGGTGGAGCGTCTGTGGGACATTCTATTCAAGACGTCCCTCCCATACGGACGCAAAGGTTTGCCGATAATGGCTATATCCGCTATTGATCTTGCGTTGTGGGACTGTATATCCAAAGCGAGGAACGAGCCGCTTTACCAATCGCTTGGCGGTCAGGTTAAAGACAAAGTGCACGCCTATGTCACGGGCAACGATTATTCACGGACCAAAGAGCTCGGCTATTATGGCCAAAAGCTGGCGATGCCCTATGGTCCCGCCTCGGGCTATGAGGGCATGCATAAGAACGCGGAACTAGTTCGCCGAACGCGCGAAGCGCTTGGACCGGACATTGAGATTATGTGCGACTGTTATATGGCTTGGGATGTGCATTATACGATTCGAATGGCGGAGATGCTCGCCCCCTACAGAGTCAAATGGATTGAGGAGTGCCTCCCGCCGGACGATTACGAGGGGTACGGCATCATAAACCGGACGATTACGTCAACGGCCGTAGCGACGGGGGAACACGAGTATACCCGCTACGGGTTTAGGCAGTTGCTGAATGTCCGGGGAGCGGAGATTTTGCAGCCGGATATTTGCTGGTGCGGCGGCTTGACGGAAGCCAAAAAAATATGCGCCATGGCGTCGGCGGATCATTTGACCGTCATTCCGCACGCGGGCGGCATTCAGCCGTGGGCTCTCCATCTCGTGTTCGCAACGCCGAACATTCCGCTCGCCGAATATTTTATCGGGGCTGACCCGACCGAAGATCCGATCTTTGAAGTATGGAATGTACCTGTAAACGGCTGGTTTCATTTGCCGCAAGCGCCCGGCGCCGGAATCCACATTCGAGAATCCGCGTACGAGCTTCTTAACGAACACTAAAGGAGAAGCGAATTCGTATGGGAAAATTGGACGGACGCAATGCGATCGTAACCGGCGGCAGCCGAGGGATCGGCCGTGGTATTTGTTTCGAACTGGCCAAGGAAGGGGCCAATGTAGCCGTCAATTATTCTTCCCACCCCGAGGAAGCGCGCACAGTCGTTGAAGAGCTTCGGTCATTCGGGGGGCTTGCGACGGCCGTCAAAGCGGATGTTTCGGTTAAAACCGAAATAAGTGCTATGGTGGAACAAGTCCGATCGGAATGGGGAAGCGTCGACATTCTCGTCAACAATGCGGGGATTTGCCCGTTTCGAGACTTCTTCGATATTGACGAAGTGAGCTGGACGAGAACGATTGGCGTAAATTTGTCCGGCGTTTTCTATGCCTCGCAGGCGGCCGCTAGGCATATGAAGGAGCAAGGAAAGGGCGCTATCGTTCATATTTCGACCGTGACGGCATACCGAGGCGGCATGGAGCAGGTCCATTACGCGGCCAGCAAAGGAGGGGTCAATTCTTTGACCTCTTCTATGGCTTGCGCGTTAGGACATTATGGGATTCGCGTCAATGCCATCCTTTGCGGCGGCGTCATCACTGATATTAACCGGGATCGCGTCCCGGTCCATCTGCACGGAAAAAAGGCCAAACACCCCGAATTGCCATCGGGCCGTCTGGGAGATCCGGAGGATTTGGGCAAAGCGGTCGTCTACCTGGTTTCCGACGACAGCGAATGGGTAACGGGAGCCCAACTGGCGGTCGACGGCGGTTCGTTTGTTATGTAGAATATACCTCGTGCGGGAGATGGATGTGCATGAAAGCTTTAATGTGGAATGGGCCGAGACAGATGGACCTCGTACGGCTGGATGTCCCCGAGCCGGCTCGGGGCGAGGCGCTGATTAAAGTCGCCGTTGTCGGCATATGCGGTTCGGATCTGGAAGGCTATCTGGGTCATAACAGCCTAAGAAAACCTCCCTTGCTGATGGGGCACGAGTTTTCCGGCACGATCGTTTCGATCGGCTGGGATGTGAAAGGATGGAGCGTCGGAGATCGCGTCGTTGCAAATCCGTTGATTGCTTGCGGAACTTGCCCGAGATGCGTCCGGGGGCGACCGAATTTATGCGATCGCCGCCAAATCGTCGGGATTCATCGTCCCGGAGCTTACGCCGAATATACGACCGTTCCGGTTTCCTGTTTGCATAAGTTTCCGGACTCGTTATCATTCGAAGATGCCGCGTTGACCGAGCCGCTAGCTTGCGCGCTGCGTGCTGTTCGCCGTTCGATCGCGGACTTTCCGCTCGTTCAGATGTTGGTGATTGGAGCGGGCCCAATCGGGATTTTGTCGGCCTTGACCGCGCAAGTTTTGGGGGCCGCTAAAGTGTGGATCATGGACAAGAACGAGCGTCGACTTCAAACGGCCGCGCGCCTTCAACTGTCTGGCGCCTTCAGCAGCGGAGATTCGGACGTTGCTGAACAGGTTCGTCTTGCCGCCGGTTCGCGAGGCGTCGATGTCGTGCTGGATGCCGCCGGGTTCCAACCTACCCGGGAACTGGCGATTCGTCTTCTGAATCCAGGCGGAATTTTCATGAATATCGGTCTCGGCATCGATGACACCGTTCTTCCGATCAATCATGCGATCCGCAGCGAGATTGAGATCAGAGGCTCTTTCTGCTACAGTCCGCAAGATTTTAGCGATGCGTTGTGCCTGCTTGAATCAGGCAAGATCGGATCGGAACAATGGAGCACGGTTCGTACGTTGGAAGACGGCATCGCTTCTTTTGAAGAACTAGTTTCGGGACAAACGAGCATCGGCAAAATTTTACTATCAATGGATTGATTGAGGGGATAAGCGAACGATGAGAGTAGACTCGCATCAGCATTACTGGTCGATCGCAAGAACGGATTACGGTTGGCTGACGCCGGACACCGGCATTTTATATCGCGATTATTTGCCCGAGCATTTGCATGGGCATCTCCGCAAGCATGGATTCGAGCGGACCGTCCTCGTTCAGGCTGCGCCCAGCGTGGAAGAAACCTATTATATGCTTCGATTGGGCGAGCAAGATCCGACGATTGCCGCTGTCGTCGGTTGGCTCGATTTTGAATCCGACTCAACGGATTTCGGCTTAAAGCTGGAGGAACTTCGCCGCCATACGCTGTTCGCTGGGGTACGTCCGATGATTCAGGATCTCCCGGCTGATTGGATGCAACGCAAGCAAGTCGTAGCCAACTTCCGGATGGTGGCGGAAACGGGAGTGCCTGTTGATTTTCAACTGCAACCCTGGCTTTTGGATAGCTGCAATAAGCTCATGGAACAAGTGCCTCATTTGCGGGCTGTCATCGACCATATCGCTAAACCACGGATGGACGGAACGGGCAAATCCGAATGGGTTCGAGGACTGGAGCGATTGGCATCTTATCCGGGCATAATGTGCAAGTTGTCGGGAATGGTGGAAGGATCGGAAAAGGAAGTTTGGTCCAAAAGTCAGGTGGCGCCGTTCGCGTATGAAGCGATTCGAATATTCGGACCGAATCGGCTCATGTTCGGCAGCGATTGGCCCGTTTGCCTGCTTGCAGCCGACTATGACGATGTGGTTGAATTGGCGGAGTCCATGCTCCCGCAGAATTGGAACGACCAGGAGAAAGCGGCGTTTTGGGGCGGAAACGCTGCGGCGTTTTATCAAATAGAGTGAAGAACCCCAAAGATTCATGATGATGAGGACGGCTGTTAGCCGATTCCACTTGGGAGGGGAATAAGATAGATGGGAAAAAGGACTGGAAAACGGTGGAGCTTTGTGTGTTTGTCTTTGCTGCTTGCGGCGGTTGCCTTTATGCCGGCGATCGCGGGTACGACTTCAATCGCATATGCCGAGGGCAAAGGCTCCACTTTGGTCGGCGCGATCCGCTGGGACGCTTGGGTCGGCGACCTGAACACGGATGGGGTCGGGGCTCCATACGTAGGACATCAGGTGGAGGCGACGCTTGGACCGAACAAGTACCATTTTCGCCTGCCGTTTTTTGCAGTGGAGACAGGGACCGACTCCGTGCAAGCGCGCGAGTTGACGCAAAGCGTCATGGATCAGCAAATCGCTTACGCCAAAAACGCCGGCATCGACTACTGGGCGTTTGTCTATTATCCCGACAACAGCGGCATGGATACGGCGCGGAATTTGTATTTCAGCAGCACGCACAAAAACGATATCAATTACAATTTCATCCTCGGTGCCGGAGTTCTTCCCACTTCCAATTTTGACTGGCTGGTGACGAAATTTCAGGAGAGTAACTACCAAAAAGTGCTGAGCGGGCGCCCTCTGCTCTATATTTTCGGCGGAACAGGAGGGTATACGTCCAGCGATATTACAACTCTCCGCAACAAAACGACGACGGCTGGATTGCCGAATCCCTACATTGTCGTCATGGGAAGCGCTTCCGACGCCAACTCCATTGGAGCCGATGCCCTCAGTGCATACAACACGTGGATGGGGGGCGGAGGTCCTTATTCCGGGCTGATGGCCGCCGATCAGAACGGCTGGAACAGCGCCAAGAACACCGGCAAAAAGGTCATTCCTTGGGTAACGACCGGGCTCGACGCCCGACCCCGCTATGACAATCCGGTTACATGGATGACGGTCGGCCCAAACGATTGGGTTCAAACGGCGACTCCTTCTGAAATCGCGACGAATTTGCAAAATGCGCTAAACTGGATCGATGCGAACTCGTCCACGGCGGAAGCGAATACGGTGTTAATATACGCCTGGAATGAGTTTGACGAAGGAGGCTGGATTTGCCCGACGTTGTATAACGGCACCGATCGGCTGGACGCGATCCGCAATGTTCTGTTCCCGCCTTCGGGAGGTACGAACCTTGCGCTGGGCCATACCTACAGTAGCTCGTCGAACTGGGATGTGTCGCAGACCGCGGATAAAGCATTCGACGGCAATTCGAGTACGAACTGGCAAGCGGCGAGCGGGTCATCTTATAACGGGCAATGGGCGGAGGTCGATTTCGGGACGAATACGACGTTTAACCGGGTGGTTCTTTCCGAATACGGCAGTCGCACAGGCGGATTCCGAATTGAATATTGGAACGGTTTGAGCTGGCAAACGGCATATACCGGATGGTCGATTGGCAGTCATTCGTCTCCAAGCACGCATACTTTCGCGGCCGTAACGGGATCGAAAGCTCGCATTTACTATACGAGCGGAACGTATACCCCGATTTTGTACGAGTTCGGTATATACAACGATGTAACGAACCTCGCATTGGGCCATTCTTATAGCAGTTCGTCGAACTGGGATGCGTCGCAAACGGCCGATAAAGCTTTTGACAACAGTTTAGGCACGAACTGGCAAGCGGCGAGCGGTTCGACATTTCACGGGCAATGGGCGCAGGTCGATTTTGGGACGAATACGACCTTCAGCAAGGTCGTTCTCTCCGAATACGGCAGCCGTACGAGCGGGTTCCGAATCGAATATTGGAACGGTGCGAGCTGGCAAACGGCATATACCGGAACGTCGATCGGCAATCCATCATCGCCAAGCTCGCATACTTTCACGGCCGTAACGGGATCGAAAGCGCGCATTTACTATACGAGCGGAACGTATACCCCGGTATTGTACGAGTTCGGGATATATACCAACTAAAAGGGACAAAGAACGATGAGCAAATCCATGGAAGTGGCCGCATAACCGGCAAGCGCGCCGTCTCGATTGGCCCGTTCTGTAAAATAAAGCCTATACAAACCGAACCGAAGAGCCTTTGATGGCTTATTTAATGTAGTTAAACAAATAAGCTTTTAAAAAAATGGCCTGAAGCACAGCTTCAGGTTCGTTTTTTTAAATAAATTTTATTTCATCTGCACTTTTTCTTTATCTCTCTCTATTATTCTAGTTTTTTGAGAGGGGAGGTTGTCACATGTCAAGAACAATACTGATTGTAGAAGATGAAAATATTTTACGTGAAATAATGAAGGATTACCTGCTAGAAGAGGGTTACCGCGTTATTGAAGCCGTAGATGGGAAACAAGCGATCTCATTATTTCAAGAATATGAGGTGGACTTGATTTTACTGGACATCATGTTGCCTCACTTGGATGGATGGTCCGTTTGCAAGCGAATCCGCAAGACATCGAATGTGCCGATTATCATATTGACGGCCCGATCTGATGAGGACGATACTTTGCTTGGGTTCGAACTGGGCGCCGACGACTACGTAACCAAGCCTTATAGCCCACCAATCCTGTTGGCACGAGCAAAGCGGCTGTTGGAGAGCAGGCCTATCCACGAGCAAGAAAGCGACACGTTATCCAGCAGAGGCATTTCGATTCATTTTCCGTCCCGAACCGTTTCGATTGACGGTAAAAGCTCAGGTCTAACACATACGGAATTCGAAATTTTGGCCTACTTATTAAAGAATAAAGGGATCATCATCAGCAGGGAACAGTTGGTTCTAAAAATTTGGGGATATGATTTTATGGGGGACGATCGCACGGTCAACAGCCATATCCGCAATTTGCGTTCCAAGCTGGGAGAACATGCCAAGCATATCGTCACGGTCGTGCGTTCGGGATATAAATTCGAGGAAGAACCATGAATAAGGGGATCGTTCTAAAGCTATTTCTGTTTACGATGGCATTATGCATGTTCATCCTTGCCGTTATTTTCACCTTGCAAACTGTATTTTTCAAACAGTTTTATGTTCATCAAAAAGTGAAGAACGTCAACACAGCGCTTCAGGCTTATAAACAAGACTACCTGAATCAAGCCTCGAGCACGCAGGAGATGGCAAAGCTGGAGCAAATCTTTTTTCAAAAGCATAACACCTGGATCACGGTTTTGGACACCCGCGGGAATTTAAAGTATGCCGACGATTTCTTCATGGAGATTAAGCTGGACCGTTCGGAGGAATCTGCGCTTTTCGATAAAACGATAACCGTACCTCTATACAGTTTTATCAACGTAGAGGACTTCAGCAGCAATAAAACGTTCCTCACCCCTTGGATTCAAGAAGGGGAAAGGATCGCGCTTGAAGGCTTGATCACGAACAACCAGCGAGTTATCCAGCGGATGGGAAGGAGCACATCCAATCTGAGAGACGAAAGTCGGCTGGAAAATCATCAAATAGCGAGCAAAGAGTACGAGGTCGTCGATCGATCGAACATAATCCAATATCGTGAAAAATATTCCCCATTTCTGGTCAAAGGAACTATTACGAAAGTTCGGATACCGGAAGGGGCGGGTGTCTCGCGTTACACCAATCACTTGTTTCTGGACCGTATCAAAGCTTTCCAAGCGGATCTATTGTACGGCGACTTTAAGGATGCCACGAACGCAAGTCAGATCGTAGACTATGAAGAAAATCATGCGAACTACAAAATTTTCGTGGATCGTATCCAAGATCGCGACGGAAATCCGACATACCTGTTCGCGATGACGTCACTTCAGCCGGTTAATGAAGCCGCTGGGATGATCCAAGATTACTATGTGTACATCATTATTGCCACTTTGCTTCTCGTGCTGCTGGCCTCGTTTTACTATTCTCGCCAGATCGCTCGGCCGTTGCTGCGTATCAACCGTACCGCTCGGCAAATGGCAGACCTCGATTTTTCGGAGAAAATTCCCATCACAACGAAGGATGAAATCGGTAACTTGTCGCGCAGCATTAACGAGCTCTCCGAGCGTCTGCACTCCCATATTCTCCGTCTTCAGCAGGATATTGATAAGGAAAAGCAGCTCGAGTATACGCGAAAAGAATTTATATCCGGCGTCTCCCATGAGCTGAAAACTCCGTTAAGCGTCATACAAAGCTGCCTTTCGATATTGAAGGATGGGGTTGTAAGCCATAAGCGGGATCATTATTTTGCGGCGATGGAGGACGAAGTCCATCGGATGGATTTGCTGATTGCGGATATGCTGGAATTGGCAAAGTATGAATCCGGTACGTATAAAATGGATGTCGGCTCGTTCTATATCAATATCGTCATCGAGCGGGTATGCACTAAATTAACGCCGGACATTCAGGCAAAGCGACTGCTTCTCAACACTTCGCTTAAATCTGTCGAAGTCGAGGGGAACGAGCGTCGGATTGAGCAGGTCATCGTCAATTTTCTTACTAACGCGATTCGATATACTCCGGATCGGGAGTCCATACTCGTAACAACATCGGAAGAGAGGGACATCGTTCAAATTTGTATCGAAAATAAAGGTGCTCATATCCCTGACGAGCAGTTGGAGAAAATTTGGGAGCGTTTCTACCGCGGGGAACCTTCTCGCCACCGGTCGACCGGAGGGACGGGACTTGGCCTCGCCATATCCAAGAAAATTCTGGAGATGCACGGTGTAGCATACGGAGTCATCAATACCTCCGATGGCGTTTTGTTTTATTTTCACTTGAATAAAAAAGGGTAGAAAAGTAGAAGAAAGTGCGGAATTCGGTAAGGTGCTGTCCCGAGGTCTTCGCGAGTCTCGGTTGGACGGCTCCTTTTTTATCTATCCTAGCAGCCAAAATCTATAAATCACTTTGATATAAACTGCACTTTATCTTGACCTTGCACGATTATACTTTTTTTCGAAAGGAGGAGAGAGAGTGAGAAGAGCCTTACTATTTGTCGCATTATTGTTATCCGTCGTGTTGATTGGGTTGACGTACGGCGCTCTTTCGGGAGAGGGGGCAGCAAGTAACAGCAAGATTGATCGAAACGATCGAGTGATGAACCCGCTAAACGAGCGAAGAAACAAGATTTTTTTGTCCTAAAGGATACGGAAATGCCGGCCGTCTTGATTGAAGCGGGGTATGTAACGAATCCACAGGAAGAGAAAGCCATGCTGACAGAAGATGTTCAAAGTCGAATAGCTGCTTCCATTCTGGAAGGCATTAAGGAGTACCTAAATTTAAATTAAGAGAGGACAATGTTCATGTTTAAAAGAATCATTTCAACGTTAGTTGTAGTTACCATAGTATTCACCTTTGGAGCATGCGGCAACGGGGAAAATCCGCCAAGCGTGACGTCTCAGCCACCAGTCAATGAAACGGCTCCCACGGAGAAGTCAAACAATACTGACTATAAAACAATTTTTCAACACAGCGTATTTCTGGGGGATTCAATTACAGAGGCGCTATCCTACCATGACATTTTGGACGAGCTCAATGTCGTGGCAGGTGCCGGAACGACTACCGAGCTAGCTCTGGAGGGTGGGGATGTCGATAAGCTGGCAGAGCGGAGCCCGCAGCATGTATTTATCATGCTGGGATCCGATGATATCCTATTGCCTTCCCAAGTTACCGATAATCCCAAGCAGTATTCGCTGAAGTTTTACGCCAAATTGATCGACAGCATCAAGGAGAAGCTTCCGAAGGCATCCATAACGGTTTTACCGGTGACTCCGGTTACGCCGGAGGCTGAAAAAGTGGAACCACGCTACAAAAATATCAACAATTACAACCAAGGCTTAAAAGAGCTGGCGAGCAAGGAGCAAGTCGGATTTGTCGATTTATCCTCCATATTTGCGGACAACCCAAATTTGTACAGTTCGGACGGCGTTCATTTTAAACCGGAGTTTTATACTCGTATGCTGGATTTGCTCAAAGATCGGGTGAAATAACATGCAAGTAGGTCAACAATTGGAGGTGACGGGGAATGGTCTTTAGTAGCCTTATATTTCTATTTCTCTTTCTGCCGGTCACCATTCTGATCTACTCTATATCGCCCATGAGGATTAGAAATGGCATTCTCCTCGTCGCAAGCCTAATCTTCTATGCATGGGGCGAGCCTGTCTATATTTTCATCATGATCTTCTCGACGGTATTCGACTATGTGAACGGGATCCTGATCGAAAGATACAGGCACCGCAAGGCAATTGCACGGGGAGTTTTGATCGTATCCATGATTGGAAGCCTGGGAATTCTGGGCTTCTTTAAATACGCGGCTTTCGTCTTCGACAATATTAATTCGTTGTTTAACCTGCACTTGCAGGCAGCAAATCTTCCGCTTCCGGTGGGAATATCCTTCTACACCTTCCAAACGATGTCTTACATAATCGACGTTTATCGGAGGAAGGTGCCGGTTCAGAAGAACCTGGTCTCCTTCAGCGCTTATGTGACGATGTTTCCGCAGCTTGTAGCGGGACCGATCGTGAAATATGAAGATGTTGCGGAGCAACTTGCTAATCGCAAAGTGACGTTGGATCGCTTTGGTGAAGGAGCGGAACTATTTATTAGGGGGCTTGCTAAAAAAGTATTACTTGCTAACAATATCGGATTGCTGTGGACAAATGTCAAAGCGGTGCCTGCGGGAGAACTATCGGTACTTTCCGCATGGCTCGGTATTGTCGCGTTCACGTTTCAAATCTATTTTGATTTTAGCGGTTATTCGGATATGGCACGTGGTCTTGGTAGAATGTTCGGGTTCGAATTTATGAAGAACTTTAACTATCCTTATATTTCCAAGAGCATTACAGAATTTTGGCGCAGATGGCATATTTCGCTCGGTGCCTGGTTCCGTGAGTATATCTATATCCCGCTCGGTGGGAACCGAGCAGGTATGCTAAAGCAGCTGCGAAACTTGGCGATTGTATGGTTGGTAACGGGATTATGGCATGGAGCAAGCTGGAATTTTATCATTTGGGGCTTATATTTCGGTCTTTTTGTCACAATCGATAAGCTATTTCTCTTGAAATGGCTTCAGCGCTTGCCAGCCTTTGTAAGCCATGTCTACACCCTAATTATCGTGATCATCGGCTGGGTATTGTTCGAATTTGAACATTTGCCCATAGCTATAACATTCATCGGAACGATGTTTGGCGCTGGAGCAAATGGGTTTGTGGACAACCGGTCGCTCTACGATCTTTCGACGAACGCCCTGCTGCTGCTGCTCTTGGTGTTTTGTGCCACGCCGTATCCCCGTAAAGCACTGACATACATCAGAACCCAGTTTGCCCGATTCGGATCGCTTGCCGCTTCCGCCATCTACTTCATTTTTATGATGGCGTCAACAGCTTATCTGGTCAATGCAACGTATAATCCATTCTTATACTTTCGTTTTTAATGGAGGTGATTTTATTTGAAGAAGTACGACCAGATCTATTATCGCGCACTCGCCATTTTACTGCTGATGTTTACCGGGGCGATATTGGTTGTCAACTTTCTGACTCCGAGTAATGTATTTTCCGAATCAGAGAACCGAATGCTGCAGCAGCTCCCGAATTTTTCGCTTCAAACCTTAAGATCAGGCAAGTTTACTTCAGAATTTGAAACGTATTTATCGGATCAGTTTATGGAGAGGGACTTTTGGATTGGACTAAAATCCGATGCGGACCGGGGAATGGGGAAAAAAGAGAGCAATGGAGTTTACATCGGCAAGGACGGGTACCTGATTCAAAAATTTTCTCCTCCCGAAAAAGGAGATTTGGAAGACAAAGTGAAGGCTATTCAAGCATTTGATAAGGCTACGCCTGGTCTACGCAAATATATGATGTTGGTGCCGACGGCCGCTGCCGTACTTGAGGATAAATTGCCGCCTTATGCTTCCGGTGGTAATGAGAGGGTCTATTGGGAAAAGATTAGGGATTCTCATCTTGGGGACATTCGATGTATTGATGTTTCCCCCGCGCTAGAGGCGAACAAGGAGCAGCCGATCTATTACAAAACAGACCATCACTGGACGACCAAAGGCGCTTTCCTTGCCTATCGGGAACTGAGCTCGCCAATGAGTTTTACACCCGGGAACGAAGAGGATTTCAACATTCGTCAAGTCACCAGTCAGTTCTATGGATCTTTGTATTCGAAAAGCGGGTTTAGGCACATACAGCCGGATTCTATTGAGCTTTATTATTCAAAATCACCGGGGACCATTTCCGTGGATTATGTAGACGAACAGCAAAGTGCGGATTCGATGTATACCATGGAAAACCTCGAAAAGAAGGATAAATATACTGTATTTTTCAACGGAAATCATGGCCTGATCCGAATAACAACCGACAATACGGAAGGGAGAAGGCTGCTTATTGTCAAAGATTCGTATGCAAACAGCTTGATCCCTTTTTTAACACCACATTTTAGCGAAATTGATGTGATAGACCTCAGATATTATGAGGGCGATGTACGGAAACTTACGGAAGATCGACAAATCCACGACATGTTGATTTTGTATAATACTTCTACATTTTTTGAAGATCCATCCATTAAAACATTAGCGGATTCCGTGGAATAATGCAAAAGGGAGGTCAGTAACGATGCTTACTGGAAAGAAAATGAAATCCTTGTTTGTCCTGTCTGCCGTCATGATCTTATTTGGTATTTCGATCGGGTGTTCCGGCAAGAAGGAAGACGCCAAAGACGTTCCTGTCCATACCATTGAGGAACGCATCAAGCAAGTGGCTTCTATGGAAAATATGGAAAAAGGGGATATGAACAGGCTTAAGAAGCTGTATCATCTCGATGCAGATGAAGTTCAGGATTTTGTGCTGTATACGGCAGAATCGAACGCGGAAGCAAATGAACTGGCCGTGATCAAAGTGAAACAAGAGAAACAAGCGGAAAGCGTTAAGGAAAAAATCACGAAAAGAATCGAGGCTCAAGAGGTCAAGTTGAAAGACTACCGTCCCGAGCAGTATTACCTCGTCGAAAAGCATGTATTAATGGTCAAAGGTCGATATATTTTATTTGCAGTCTCCAAGGACGCCGAGAAAATCGAAAGTGCGTTTGATAAAGCCTTTTAATAACAGGAGATAGTTCGCTCCTCTATTTAGGGCGGTATTGGGAGCTAAAGGGCCCGCATTGTTCATTAGCAGAATGTAGGATGGGCAACACAAAAAAGTAAGCTACTGATCACTTCTATAATCAACCGCTTACTTTTTTGTTTATCACTTTTTTGTTCTTTCCGCCAGCTTCGTAATTGATTCAATGTCTTGCTCGGTTAATTGATCCAGAAAATACTTGCGTATTGCCATTGAGACGATGGGCAGGGCCTCATCCAAAGCAGCTTTTCCGGCAGGAGTAATGATGACCTGGACACCTCGATCTGCGTTTAAAGGACTTCTTATAACAAGGCCCCGTTTTTCCATCCGCGTCAAATGATGGGATAATCTGCTCTTATCCCAGTTCATTGAGTCGGCTAGTTCCTGTTGGCGAAGCTTGCCATCTCCGAATTGGACTAACCGGTCTAATATTCCAAAGTCTCCTTCTGATAGTCCTGTATGTTCAGAAAGCTCCTTAACAACGCGACCGAAGATTCGCTTAAAGGAGCCTTTCCACATATTCCATATTCGCATTTCATCTTCGCTTACTTTGTTAGTATCCATGAAAATATAATATCATGGTTGACACGTCAACCACAAGGTGTTAACCTACGCTTAGGTTGACGTGTCAACATGAATGGAAACTGACGAATGAAAAGTTGATGTGTCTACCTTATTTTGCAATACAAAATTGAGCATCGCAATATCCTTAAGGAGTGTGTTATCACATGGAATATGTAAAACTTGGACGCAGCGGCTTAGAGGTTTCAAAGTTAAGCCTTGGAACTATGAGCTTCGGAGTACCTGAACGCGGCAATACCCCATGGTCTCTGGACGAGGAGCAAAGCAGACCGATTATTAAGAAGGCACTCGAATCGGGCATCAACTTTTTCAGTACCGCCAACATGTATTCCGACGGAACAAGCGAAGAAATTCTCGGACGTGCCTTAAAGGACTTCACTAATCGTGACGAAGTTGTCATAGCTACAAAAGTATTTGTTCCAATGCGCAAAGGCCCAAATGCAATGGGACTTTCCCGCAAGGCCATTATGACCGAAATTGATAATAGTCTAAGACGACTCGGAACAAACTACGTCGATTTATACCAGATTCATCGGTGGGATCCTAATACGCCAATTGAGGAGACTATGAAGGCTCTTCACGATTTAGTTACGGTGGGCAAGGTCAGATACATCGGAGCATCCTCCATGCTGGCATGGCAGTTTGCGAAAGCTCAGCATGTAGCAGAGTGCAACGGCTGGACACGGTTCGTTTCCATGGAGAATAGATTAAACCTGCTCTATCGGGAAGAAGAACGAGAAATGCTCCCCCTTTGCAGAGACGAGGGAGTTGGCGTCACTCCTTACCTGCCTTTGGCTGCAGGCCGGTTAACCCGGGATTGGAATGAGCAGACAACAAGATCGGAGAAGGACCAGGTAGCAAAGGCCTTGTTTAATAAAACGGAAGAGGCGGATCGCAAAGTTGCGGAAAGAGTGGGGGAAATTGCTGCTAACCGGGGAATTTCGCGCGCTCAGATTGCACTTGCATGGTTGCTACAAAAAGAAGAGGTCACCGCGCCAATTATAGGTTCGACGAAGATCAGCCATCTGGAAGATGCGGTTTCGGCGTTGTCGGTAAAATTGACTTCTGAAGAAATTACCCGTTTAGAAGAACTGTATATTCCACATCCATTGATATAAAGTTTCAAAGCCGCATTTACCTACCATTGAAGCCCGAACGTATTGAGCGCACGGGCTTTTGTGTACTTGAAAACCAATTGGCTTAAGTGTTATGCTTGGTATTCAGGCTATTTGGAAAATAGAAAGGTACAATGGAAATGTATAATAAGTTGATAGGGATTAGAGTTGCGAACAAATCGACTACAAAACAAAAAATCTTTTCAATAGTAAATGCAATTATAATCGGGGTTATTCTAGGGTTATTAGCAAAGATTGTGGATAATCCTTCTTATTTCAACCCAATATTCACTAATATAGGTGATCGTCTTGGTATATGGGTATTTGTTGCAACACTTTTATCGGTTTTCAGCTATTCGCCCAAATTAGCGGCTGTAAAAGTATTCGCCTTTTTTGGGTCGATGCTTACCGTTTATTATGTTTACACAACGCTTGTACTACATTTTTTCCCGGAAAGAGAAATTGTTTTTTGGAGTATATGCGCGGCGGTATCTCCTGTTTGTGCTTATATTATGTGGTATGCGCGTGGAATCGGATTATTTTCTAATATTGTTTCGGCTCTTCCAATTACAGTGTTGCTGTCAGAAGGGTTTGAATTACGGAACGCTTACTTACCCTTTCACACTCATTACTATTTAATACCATGGCTTATGGGAATATATCTTATAATGATAGTTGTTTTGTTACTTACAATCCCAAAAAGCAAAAAGAAACTATTGGCCATTCTACTAATAGTTATTATATTATCTTTAATCATGATATATTTTAATGTCTTTGCCCGTCTATTCCCTGGGATGAACAGTGTATTGCAAAGCATGATCTGATAGCATTACTGATGTTTCAGCTATTTATACTAATAAAGTAAACTTCACATTATGACCGGAACTAAAGCGGATACGTTTAGTCCAAAGGGTGAAACGACACGAGCGCAGGCCGCGACGGTGTTTATTCGAACACTGCAAGCATTAAACATGATTGACTAAAAGAACAGTAAGCCATCCGAACCGAAGAGGCGCGGATGGCTTATTTATTGAAGGGAAGCGACTTATCAATTATTGCTGGAAGCTGGCATGAAGTGAGTAGTCGGTTGGGTTCCCAAACGTACCAAACAATTTTACAAAGCCTTTGGAAGGTTTACTCACATTGTTGTGCATGGAAAAACGTTGGAATGTACCCATATACGTCAACTCTCCTTTGTTTGTGCCGCTTTCCAGCTAGCATAGCGTTTCGGCAAACAGACTGCACAAGGTCTGTATCCTGCGGCTATAGCTAGTTCTTCATTTTCAAAAAATACGCGATATTTTACATATAATCTAAGCGACCATAAATTTTATTTCTGCGATAGCCTCCCATTTGGTTTTGCTTTGATAAGGTCGACGATCAGCGTCTAATAGTGTGTAGGTAAAATGATTACTGTTCTCCTCAATGTCGTCAATGCTCATATGAAATCCTCATATATTCGAGAATGCGTACAAGAGCTTTTTTATGGGGTTATACTGTTCGTGGAGGTGAACCGCAATTATCTCTCATGGCAGTCCGATCTGCAAAGAACATATAAAAAAGTCAAAGATTTGACTCCGGTCGAGTACATTCAACAAGTACGAGTCGATATCAAAATGGAGGTTTTTGATCATGAGAAACAACATTTATTCAACCATATATTGGACACATTTATCACATGAGGATTGGAAAATTATTGTTGCAGCAACGTCTAATGGCCTTTGTTACGTGGGTTCTCAAAATATGCCTATGGATGAATTGGCCGATTGGGCAAAAACTCATTTTCCTGGATATACATTGATCGAGGATGGGGAGAAACTGAAGCCCTATGCCAGTGAGCTTATCGAATATTTTCAGGGCCAACGCAAAAACTTCACAATCCCGTTCGATTTTCACGGAACGACATTTCAACTCGACGTGTGGAAAGCGCTCAGTGAAATCCCTTACGGACAAACGAAGTCATATTCGGAAATTGCCAATCAGATCCAAAAACCGAGAGCTGTTCGTGCTGTGGGCTCTGCTATTGGTGCGAATCCTATATTGATTACAGTTCCATGTCATCGTGTAATCGGTAAAAACGGGGCTTTAACCGGTTATCGTGGAGGCATGGAAATGAAAACGAAACTGTTGAAACTTGAACATAATAATGCCCTTATAAGTGGAGACTTACATTATGCCTGAGAGCCTTTCGTTAAGCGTAGATAAATTGGATTGGAACTTCATCCAGCAAATGCTGGAAGAACATGGTTATGCTAAGCTTCCTAATCTACTAAACAAAACCGAATGTCAAGAGATCATCAGCACTTATGAGGAAGAAGGTCTCTTTCGAACGACTATCGACATGGCTCGGTATCGCTTTGGAATTGGGGAGTATAAATATTACCATGCTCCCCTTCCATCTTTGTTGCAGCAGTTGCGTGAAGGATTATATCCGGAGCTTGCTAAAACAGCGAATCGCTGGCTGGAACAATTAGGTCACAATGCTTCTTATCCGGCAACACTGGAACAATTCCTCGATCAATGTCATCAAGAGGGACAGAACCGTCCAACCCCTCTGATTCTGAAATATGAAGCAGGGGGGTATAATTGCTTGCATCAGGATTTGTATGGGAAAGTATTCTTCCCCTTTCAGGTCGTATTCGCTCTCAATCAAAGTGAAGAGGATTTCACGGGTGGTGAATTCTTACTGGTAGAGCAGCGACCGCGGGCGCAGAGCCGTGGACATGTCATAACATTGAATCCAGGGGAAGGTCTAATTTTTCCAACAAACCATCGTCCCGTAATAGGAAAGCGTGGTTATTATAGAACGACACTTAGACACGGTGTAAATACTGTAACTACAGGTACAAGGTACAGTTTGGGGATTATTTTTCACGATGCGAAATAGAAACTTATACCTAGAATTAAGAGGTATGTGGGAAAAAACTGATGAAATAGCTCATTGAACAAGCGACGTTATGGGGGAACTCGAGTTCTCATCTTATTGAAACTATGACAAAAGAGCAATTCGAACTATATCGTCGCAGGTATTCCCCTTTAGGATCAATCGCCACAAGGAGTAGAATGATGGGAAATACAATCAAAGAACAATTACTAGAGCTGGCGGATGAGAAGTATCAAAAGTTTTCTGCAGCTCTAATTCCGAATATTAATAATGTTATGGGCGTTCGGCTACCTGAGCTACGCAAGCTGGCCAAAAAAATTGCCCGCGAAGATTGGCGAGCTTACTTAAAACGAGCTGAGAATGAGTATTTTGAAGAAATCATGCTTCAGGGCATGGTAATTGGTTATGTAAAAACAGATATAGAAGAAATTCTGCAATATGTAGCAGAATTTGTACCTAAAATTGATAATTGGTCGGTGTGCGATAGCTTTTGTACAGGACTGAAATTCACAAAAACGAATATGAAAAAAGTATGGGATTTTTTGCAGCCTTATCTAATTTCATCCGAAGAATATGAAATTCGCTTTGGGGTGGTCATGCTTCTCGATTTTTTTATTGAAGAAGGGTACATAGCTCTTGCTTTGCAACTGTTGGACAATATCAAACATGATGGATATTATGTCAGAATGGCTGTTGCATGGGCAATTTCGATCTATTATGTGAAGTTTCCCGAACACACTTTGGCATATTTAAGAAGCAATTCTCTGTGCGATTTTACATTCAACAAAGCTCTGCAAAAAATAACCGAATCTTATCGTGTGGATCAAGAAACCAAAAAATTGATTCGCAGCATGAAACGAAAATAAATAAACATTAATTCTATCAAACAGTGACAGTTTAGGACTTTATTTTCTCGTCCTTAGCTGTCGCTGTTTCAATTTCTAGGGTCAGTCAAGCTTCCTAGATACGGCATAAAATAATCAGATTGTAGCCAAAAATGGCTTTGCTTACAGCTACCGGCAACTTCAAGACCCAGATTGTATCAATAATATGCAATTCGGCTTGTAATGACTTTATATACATTTACAAATATATATACGATGGTGTATATTTAGATCATGACAACAGCAAACTTGCAGTTAACGTTACTTACTCTTGCCGAACCCAATCGATTTAACATCGTTGAGTTGCTAAGAAATGGACCCAAATCGGTAGGGGAAATTGTCCAAGCGCTAGGCATCAGCCAGCCGCACGTTTCCCGTCATTTGCGCATCTTGAGCGAAGCCGGGATGGTACGCTCGCGCAGCAAAGCACAGCTGCGAATATACAGCCTCGAGGCTGGGCCGTTCCAGGAACTGGATGAATGGTTTGATTCCTTCAGCATTCTATGGGAAGAGCGTCTCGACAATTTCGAGGAGTATATGCTGGACTACAAGAAGAAGGAGGACTTATGACAGGCATCAACAGTTTTGTCGCAAGTTACATGCTGAATAATTGCGACATCTGGAACAAGAGACTGGATTCGCTTGAACACTACTTAAAAAGGATGAATGCAGATGAAAAGCAAAACAACCATTCGTAAAAATCGCGAGCGCAGAGAGCTCATTGTCGAGCGTAACGTTGCGTTGCCTGTCCAAATGGCTTGGGAAGGATGGACAGAGCCAAAACATATTACAAAATGGTGGGGGCCAAAGGGCTGGACGACAACCGTTTACGAGATGGACGTGCGGCCAGGCGGAGTGTGGCGGTATAGCCTTCAAGCAGACGACAATAACGGCGAGGCGGCCTATTGCAGTGCTACATATGAAGAAGTGGATGCACCGGGAAAACTGGTGTACATAGATACTTTTGCCGATAGGGATTGGAATATCGTTTCGAATAGTGAAATGTACACAACCGTGTTATTCGAGGAAAAACGCGGAGGAACGCAGATTAGCATTGTAACGCGATTCGCTAACAACGAACAATTGGATAACGCGGAAGCGATGGGCATGATTGAAGGATACACCGATGCTTATGATCGACTGGAAGAATATTTAGAAACCTTAACGGGAGGGAAAGACACAATGGAAACCGTTATTTCAAAAGACGGGACACAAGTCGCTTATACCAAACGAGGAACGGGTCCTGCAATTATCCTTATATCATCGGCAGCTGCCGACCATAAGGATGCCTCACCGTTAGCCGAGCACTTGGCGGCCAACTTCACCGTATACAATTACGATCGTCGCGGACGTGGCCGAAGTACGGATACCTTGTCTTATGCAACGGCATGCGAAGTGGAAGATATCGAGGCCTTAATTGCAGCCGCCGAAGGACAAGCTTATTTGTTCGGAAGCTCATCCGGAGCCGTGTTGGCGCTTGACGCCGCGAACTCCTTAGGGGATTCGGTCGCAAAGCTCTTCTTGTATGAACCGCCATTCATTATTAACGACAGCCGTAAACCTGTGCCTAGTGACTACGTCGAACATTTGAATGCGCTAATCAAAGTAGAGAAAAGATCAGAAGCAGTCGAATATTTTGCATCCGAGGCTCTAGGCATTCCAGAAGAATACATTGGCTATATGAAAGCTGATCCTTCTTGGAATAAGATGGAGTCCCTTGCGCACACGCTTGCTTACGATGGCATCATAATGGGAGCGACGCAATCCGGAAACCCTTTGCCAACCGATAGATGGAATGTTACGATTCCTACTTTGATTATGACTGGAGAAAACAGCGAACCGCTTTTCCATGACGCGGCACGCGCGCTTGTCGAGCTTCTACCAAAGGCGGCTTCTCATTCGCTCGCCGGTCAAGATCATTCTGCGGTTGTCATGGCTCCCGATGTCGTAGCAAAGGCGATTGCTGATTTCGAACGAGGAGGAGAATGAGATTTTGGCGAATCTTCATAAGCTTGATCGACTAGTCGGTTCCACGGTGATGGCCTACAGATTCGCTCTGACGTCGATTTTCTCAGGAGCATTGTTCGTGATTCTACTGTGCAGTCTGCATCTGCTGCAGCCCGAGTTTGATCCGACATGGCGTTTTATCAGCGAATATGCTCTTGGCGATTTTGGTTGGATGATGCACCTGGCTTTTGGCTTGTTGGCTCTTGCTCAAATCAGCGTAGCCATTACGATTTCCCCGCATATTCGCACGGTTACGGGTTATATTGGCCTTGTTATTCTTGGAATCAGTGCAATAGGTGTAATTATCGCAGGTATCTTCGTGACCGATCCCATCTCCGTTAGTCCGGATGATGCAACATTTAGCGGTAGCATGCACTCAACCGGAGCGATGCTAGATTACACGCCGGTAGCCGCATTATTGATTAGTTTTTCGTTATGTCGCCTTGATGTATGGCGTCCTATGAAGAAAGTGCTGCTCACTAGCGCGATTATTGCAATCGTCGCAATGCTCTTATTTGTGCTTCAAATTCCGCAAGACGGGCAATTTGGGCCGGAGGTTTTGGCCGGAATGTTCGGACGATTCTTAATTTTGGCCGACATTGCGTGGCTGATTATCATAGGGATATATGCATCCAGGATCGGAGCTTCTAGGGAAGTGAATCGAGGGAACTAGAAGGGGGATCCGGACTAGGGACGGAGCATCTATGTCATGGATGAGCCGACGGCAGGCCTCCCGAGGTCCATCCCTTTGCCGTTATCGGAAATGTGAAATGCAATCGCGTCGGTTGTTTTCTCCGCCTTCAGATCGATAACCGGTTCGCGGTCCAGGACGCAGTCGAATCCGTGGAAGATGGCGTTCTAAGGCTATCTTTCATCTTTATTGATAAATTTGGAATGATACTCAACACAAACGGATAGAGATTCAGATGTTTTCTGAACCTCTATCCGTTACTTGTTGCCGTCCTTTTAACCCTCACGAACGAATTGCTCAACGCGCGTCTTGATGGCATCGCGTACTGAACGGAACTGTTCCATAATTTCTTCTTCCGTCCCAGTCGCTTTAGAGGGATCGTCGAAGCCCCAGTGCCATTTGACGACGTTCGGGTTGGAGATGACAGGGCAATGCTCATCGGCATGTCCGCACAGTGTGATGACGTAGGTTGCTCGATTTAAAGTCTCCGAATCAATGACGTTGGAGGTATTCGTAGAGATGTCGACGCCGACTTCTGCCATGACTTCAACTGCACGCGTGTTCAATCCATGTGCTTCAAGTCCAGCACTTTTCACTTCATAGAGATGACCACCAATCGTATTTAAGAATCCGTCCGCCATTTGGCTTCGGCAAGAGTTGCCCGTACAAAGAAAATATACAAGTGGTTTTTCCATTGTGTCATTCTCCTTTAGGTTTAAGGTGTATTTTATTTAATGATATTAATTAATAATCTTGAGCCAGAAATATAGGCTCGTTAACGTAATCAAGAGGACGGGGACGGTCAGAATGATGCCGATCTTGAAGTAATAGCCCCAACCGATTTTAACTCCCTTAGAATTAAGCACGTGCAGCCACAACAAGGTAGCCAGGGAACCGATCGGCGTTATTTTGGGCCCTAGATCAGATCCAATGACATTTGCGTAAATGAAGGCTTCACGAACAATGCCGACTGCATCGGTGCCTTGAATAGCAAGCGCGTCAATCATAACAGTCGGCATGTTATTCATGATTGAGGAAAGGATGGCCGCGATAAATCCGGATCCCACCGTGGCCGCGAATAATCCCTGATCTCCGACCCAATCGAAAAGCTTTCCTAGCTCGTCGGTAAGACCGACATTGCGCAATCCGTACACCACGACATACATCCCGATCGAGAAGACAACAACCGCCCATGGAGCACCTTTAACGAGATTCCAGGTTTGAATCTCCTTGCTTTGCCTAGCTAATAGGAGGAAGATGATAGCGGCAACGCCAGCGACAATGGAGACGGGGACGTTCATCAATTCACTTGTCAGATAGGCAACGAACAAAACGGCCAAAATCAACCACGAAATCCGGAATAACCTCATATCCTTAATGGCTTCTTTGGGCTGCTGTAACTGAGTAAGATCATATTGCTTAGGGATGCTCTTCCTATACATCAGGTACAGAACCAGCAAGCTTGCCGCAATCGAGAAGATCGTCGGAACGATCATACGGCCTGCATACTCGGCGAATCCAATACCGAAAAAGTCCGAAGACACGATATTGACTAGGTTGCTGACGACGAGTGGAAGGGAGGCTGTATCCGAGATAAACCCGCTTGCCATAATAAAAGGGATAATCATTCGTTCATCGAACTTCAAAGCCCGAACCATGGCCAACACGATCGGCGTAAGGATCAACGCTGCTCCATCATTGGCGAAAAATGCGGCTACGGCAGCGCCGAGCAAAATGACGTAAATGAACATCAGGTTGCCGTCGCCTTTGGCAAACCGGGCCATATGCAGAGCAGCCCATTCGAAGAAGCCGATTTCATCCAAGATTAACGAAATCAGAATCACTGCTACGAAAGCAAGCGTAGCATTCCATACGATTTGCGTCACATCCCAGACATCGCTCATATTCACAACCCCAAAGATTAATGCCAGGATAGCGCCGGCGCATGCAGACCATCCAATATTAAGTCCGCGAGGCTGCCAAATTACAAAAACCAAAGTAACAATGAAAATTCCTATTGCAATGATCATGAATCCTCCCCTAAGTTGTCCCAAACCGATGGATATTGTATGCTGAGGAAAAGCATATCACTTCAAGTTAACTTGAAGTCAAGGGGGGAGTTTCATGCTTTCCATAGGAGAAGTTGCTGAAAAGTGCGGCACTACGACATCAGCTTTACGATATTATGAACAAATCGGATTGCTACAGCCACCGCATCGTAAAAACGGTAAGAGGGTGTATGACGTTGAGGTATTGGGGCGGATCGAAACGATTAAGCTTGCACAGAGCGCCGGGTTTCAAATCCAAGAAATCAAACAACTGCTGGATGGTTTTGACTCACAAGTCGCACCTTCCGAGAGGTGGAGGCTCATGGCCTTGAGGAAACAGAATGAACTCGAAGCCAAAATCCAGCAAATGACCCGCATGAAGACCATTTTGGCGAACAGTGTGAATTGTGATTGCCTCTCTTGGGAAGAATGTTTTCAAGATAATATCAAGAAAAATTGATTTAATGATTGAAATGCGATTTTTTCCATGTTACCATTCATTTATCAAATGTTTTTGATTAATGGTCAATGATTCGTAAACGAATTACTTCGCAATTGAATTGCTTATGGAGGGCAGTGAAAATGATTAAAGAGCTTCCCCGTGCTACGGTAACTAATGAAAACGTTGATTTCGTCAAATATGAAGCAAAATTCAAAGCGTTGGCCGATCAGAAACGGTTGCAAATTATGTACGAACTGACCCAGAAGGGAAGCGTCTGCGTTTGCGATCTCGTGAATATCGTGGATATGCCGCAATCCAAGCTGTCCTATCACCTTAAAATCCTACTTGATGCTGGATTGATCTCGCGTGACACTAGAGGAACGTGGAGTTACTATGAATTGAATCATGCAGAGGTCAATCGATTGCTTTCTCCTGAACTGTGCTGCATTTTTCGTAAGAGGGACGATCATTCAAGCGGTTGCTGTTCTTGAAATTAGAGACAGTCTTCTTTTTGCAGTATTAATCAAAAAATATTGATTTATTATCAATTAGGGGATGATTTCCATGAATCAAGTTCAAAACGATGAAGTTCGACAGCATGTGCGCAACCGTTACAAGCAGATCGCCATTCAAGACGTTTCGAATGCGAGTTGTTGCTCGCCAAGCACTTCGTCTTCAAGTTGTTGCGATGGAGTAAATGAGATCTCCTCCAAGCTAGGGTACTCTGATGAAGAACTCTCAATCGTTCCGGAAGGATCTAACCTCGGGCTTGGTTGCGGAAATCCTCAAGCCATTGCGTCGATTAAGGACGGGGAAACTATTCTTGATTTGGGGAGCGGTGCTGGTTTCGATTGTTTTCTCGCCGCCAAACAAGTAGGGGATACGGGAAAAGTTATTGGTGTCGATATGACCCCGGAAATGGTTAGCCGAGCCCGCAATAATGCTACTAAAAATGGATATAAGAATGTTGAATTTCGGTTGGGAGAAATAGAATACTTGCCAATTCAGTCTGAAACGATCAATGCAATCATTTCGAATTGTGTGATTAATTTATCGCCGGATAAGCAGCAAGTCTTCCATGAAGCTTTCCGGGTATTAAAATCGGGCGGTCGATTAGCTATTTCCGATATTGTAACAACAGCAGAGTTGCCAGCAGAAATAAAAAGTGATCTAGATTCATTAGCGAGTTGCATTTCGGGGGCATCAACCGTCAAAGAACTCAAAGAAATGCTTCGTCAAAGCGGATTCGTTGAAGTCATTGTTGAACCGAAAGATGAATCACGCGAATTCATTAAGGACTGGGTTCCTGGAGCAAATATTAATGACTATATACAAGCCTCTATCATTAAAGCAATTAAGCCATAAAGATGTCTAAAGACCGAATGTAAGAACGTGCCGCTCGATGCTGATCCGGCTGCGCCTTCAACGAAGAAGGAGATCTACTGGGTGTATGGGGACAATTCAAACGTAGGTTGAGGCCGGCATGTGCAGCACTAAATGGCCATGTGCGTAGCCGCTAAGGTCTCCAGCCTCTGCCTATTTATTCTATTGAGGCCGTCCGTTTCATTGCATATAATGAAGGTACTGCCCTTCGGGGAGATCGTTAAGGGAGGCCGCGATGAACGAGACCGCATTTGACGAACCATTATTTGCAAGCTTGAAGCCGGGTTTAACCTCGTTCTGTTACCGAATGCTAGGCTCCATAGACGATGCGGATGATGCCGTTCAGGAGACGAGTATTCGGGTCTGGCAGAGCTGGAGCACGTTCAGACAGGATTCCTCGTTCAAAACTTGGGTCTATCGGATTGCCTCCAACCTCTGCCTGGACAAGCTGAGACAATCCAAACGCCGCGCGCTTCCCGTTGATTTGTTTGATCCGGCCGTCGCCATCGTCGAGCCGCGCGACACGCTGCCGGATTCTGCCTGGATCTGGCCGTCTCCCGACTTTGGGGGCAATCCGGAGGATAGGCTCGTCCGCAGAGAGACCCTTCAACTGTGCTTCATCGCTCTCCTGCAGAACTTGCCTCCGCGACAGCGCGCAGTACTCATTTTGAAGGATGTATTTGAATGGTCCTCCAAGCAGATCGCGGAAACGTTGGCGATGTCGCCGGCAGCGGTGAACAGCGCCTTACAAAGAGCCCGGGAGACGATGGACCGGGCGCAGCTTCGCTCGGATGAGCTCAGCAGCATGGACGTTCAACCGGACCAGCAACTGCTATCCCGGTATGTGGAGGCCTTCGAGCAATTCGATATTGCTGCGCTTGTCGCGTTGTTCCACGAGGAAGGCTGCATGTCGATGCCGCCCTTCGAGATGTGGGTCCGCGGCAAGGAAGATTTGTCTGCTTTCTTTGCGCTTACTCGGTGGCATTGCGAAGGTTCGCGACTTGTGCCTATTACGGTGAATGGCGGTTATCCGGCGTTGGCCCAGTATATGCCGGACAAAGAGGGCTCCAGCCTGGTACCCTGGGGCATCCACGTCATCGAAACCAAAGAAAATCAAATTCTGCACGTTCAAAATTTCATTCATACACCATTATTTTCGCGATTTGGGCTGCCTGAACGAATTGACCGATGAATTTCGTCATTGGCTTACGTCTATATTATTGAGAATAACCAAACGACGATTATCATGAGAGAGGTGTCTATTTAAAATGGAAACGAATCAACCGACGAAAGTAACCGTGCAAGCCGTTATTCAAGCCCCTGTCGAGAAGGTATGGCGCTATTGGACCGAGCCGGATCACATCACGAAGTGGAATCAAGCGTCCGAGGACTGGCATGCGCCAAGAGCCGAAAACGATCTGCGGGTCGGCGGCAAGTTTCTGACACGGATGGAAGCGAAGGATGGCAGCATGGGCTTTGATTTTGGCGGCGTCTACGATGTCGTGAATCGGCATGAGGCGATCGGCTACACCCTGGGAGACGGAAGAAGAGTGGATATTGTTTTCGTCGATCAAGGGAACGAGACGAAGGTCATTGAAACGTTCGACGCGGAAAGCTCCAATCCCGTCGAGTTCCAGCAAGCAGGCTGGCAAGCGATTATGGACAATTTCAAAGCCTATACCGAACAAAACTAATCATCGCGAAGAAGACGCCGGGGAAGATGCCCGGCGTCTTTCTTTTTGAACCTAGTATGAGCATGCTCACCGCTAGGTTTAACCTTGAACCGCATCGATGTTCATGCAGTTAATAGCCCACAGATGGCCGTCCAAGTCCACGAAGCCCCAATGATACATGACCCCATGATTTTCAGGTTCAGCGTGTAATTTTCCGCCTAAGGAGACCGCGGTATTCACGATTTCATCGACCTTTTCCCGGCTCTCAAAGGCCAATGCGATCGTCATCTGCGCATACTTGCTCGTATCGACGGATTCCCTCTCTGTGAGCGTATTAAAGAAAGTTTGACTGATCAGCATGACCTGAAGGTTGTCGCCGATCACGATGGCTGCCGAATTCTCGTTATCGGGGAATTGTGGGTTAAGCTCGAATCCGAGCCCGGTGAAGAACGCTTTCGATTGTTCTACGTTTTTTACAGGCAGGTTGAAGCTTGTGAATGCGGACGTTAATGCCATTTTCAAAACACCTCTTCGTCAAATTAGTTTGTGTTCATTTTTGCCTTCGTTTATATAGACGACAGCTGATCCGAAAATTCATCGGTCTCATGAATTTGGATTTAGAGTAGACCACGTTTTCATGAATATGCGATAATTGTAATTATTTAACGCCAATAACTATAACCTATGAATTGAAGGGATGAGCCATTTGAAAAAGAGACTATTCATTTTGACGTGTATTTTCATGATGCTTAGTAACATAACAATTGCAGTAGCTAATGAAACCATTCCTAATCCTATTGAACCTGAGTTTTCTTACGCCAGTGACTTTAGTGAAGAGGGAGTTGCAATGGTTGCCACTGGTGGAGAATGGAGTCTAAAGCTCTGGTACGATGTTGAAGGTGCAAAATATGGCTTTATTGATAGGTCTGGTAAATTTATCGTTGAACCGCAGTATGATTGGGCGACTGCATTCGTTGAGGGTTTTGGGAGGGTCGAAAAAGAGAAGAAAATTGGGTTTGTAGACATAACAGGCAGAGAGATTGTAGAACCGCAATATGATTGGGTAGATGATTTTAGCGAAGGTATGGCTGCAGTGGAAAAGAACGATAAGTGGGGCTTTGTTGATAAAACGGGAAAAGAAATGGTAACACCTCGATATAACAGAGTTGATTCTTTCAAAAACGGAATAGCAAAGGTGTACAAAAATAACAAAGTGGGATTCATTGATAAAACCGGAAAAGAAATTGTAACCCCACAATATGGGTCGATTGAACCTTTTGCTGGCGGAATGGCTGCAGTTTATAAAAATGGGAAATGGGGATTTATCGACCAAACAGGAAAAGAGATTATAAAACCTCAATATAACAGTGTGGGTAGTGTTGGTCGTCCTGAGGCTACCTATTTCATAGAAGGATTGGCTCTGGTAGCCAACGATCAAGGAGATCGAAATCCTTTATTTATTGATAGAACGGGTAAGGTAGTCCTGAAGACTCGTTATGATTATGCGTTTGATTTTAGTAATGGATTGGCTTTGTTTAGTAAGGGTTTGAAAATTGGATTTATCGATAAAAAAGGAAAAGAAGTCATTAAGCCTCAATTTACTGACGCTCAATCTTTCAATGAAGGTATGGCCGCAATAATGAATAAAGAGAGGAAATGGGGTTTTATTGATAAAACTGGAAAAGTAATCGTAAAGCCTCAATACGATAACGTATTTGATTTTCAAGACAGAATCGCAATTGTTCAGAACGGTTTGAAGCAGGGGCTCGTAGATAAAACCGGAAAAGTAATCTTGAAGCCCATATATGAAAAAATTAAGCCCTTGCATGAAGGCTTGATCATGGTTCAACAATCTGGAAAATGTGGCCTTGCAAACAGGAGCGGATCTGTAATTGTTAAACCTAAATATGATGATATAAAGACTTTTAGCGAAGGACTTGCCGCTGTTGAATTAAAGGGGAAATGGGGATTTATAAACAAAAACGGAGAAATAATAATACCCCCGCAGTATGCTGTTGTAAATGATTTTAAAAATGGTTTTGCATTGGTTCAAAGAGAGCAATGGAAGTACCATTTTATCTCAAATCCACTGCTCAAACCTAAGAAATCATGAATCAAGAGTAGGAGAATAGTATTGAATTTTAAACTTATTGACATGAATGGAGTACCTGTAATTTCACTGCCGACAGGTTTTGGGTTGTTAGAAGCCTTTATCGGAACAAATCTTCAAGATAAAGATGAAAAAGGTATTTGGTTGATTGATTCCATTGATGATGTACTAAGTGGTAAAGTAACCAACAGTACCATAGGTGATGTGAAATACCATGTGATCGAGCTAAGCAAAACAACTGTGAAGATAATCGATCCGTATTCCGACGAAGGAATGTACTGTGAGCTGCCTTTAGACACCTTTAGAAGCATAATTCTCAATTGGCTCAAACAGAAGGATAAATACTACGGACTACTCTAACGGGAAACAAAAGTCCAATTGTGAGACAACGATAGCCGGCCACAGGAGCGGCTATCGTTGTTCGTTAAGCTAACTGGCAGTTTAAGTTGGTATAATTTGTACGTAATAGGGATGAGGTGATCGTTTATATAGAGAATACAATAATTTTATGTGGCAATTGTGATGAAAAAATTGTTGAGTCATTCTCTATGTCAAATGGCACCAAAATCAACCGTCTGACGGTGCGTACTTCCCCACGTCCGGCTCGAATGCCGCTCCGCTCGCCAGGTCCAGTTCCACATGGGTGGTTCCGCGATTGTCGGTCAGCACAATCATTCGCGACCCGACGATGGGAACGCGATCGGCGCTGGTGCGCATGTGCGCTGAGACGACAAGAGGGGTACTGTCGACGATATAATTTACCTCCACCGTGAACATTGGTAAATTAAAGAGCCAGCTATTAGTAAAGTTCACGGCGGTCAACGTCCCGGGGCATGACGAACCCTCTACTCGAAGTCGCTCGATGTCCGCCTGACGCCGTCGGGCGTGGGCGATTGAGCCGGGCAACCGCAGGAGCGTAATGGCGGCCCAGAGGGCGAAGCTAGCTCCGACGAAGGCGCCGAGCTCTGGCGGGATCGTCGGCGATGTCGCAATGGCCCCGAGGTCAAAGGGGCGCGGTAGGTCGCTTGTCAGCATCCAGATCAGGAGGATTCCCGCGATTGCTGCAAGTCCTCCTGTCACCGACAGCGTCGCGAACAGGCCGGCCACCCTGGTCTGTCCGAACTGCTCAATCGATCGCGAGTACACTCCGCCGGTCGTACCGATCGCGACGAGCAGCAGCAAAACGGCTACGCCCACTGTGACCGGATGACCGAGGAACATGCTGATCGCCGGTGTCGGCGCCATTCCGAGCAGTGCGCCGAACGGCACGGAGCCTGTCAGCGCCCATAGTGCCGCGGCTGTGAACAGCTGCGGCATCAAGGGAGCCGCGCGTCCGACGCGATGTCCCGGCAGGAGCATAGTCATCCGTCCGTTCTTATCCGTGGTGGAGAACAGCGGCAGCGGCTCGATATGTTCTTGCTGACTCTGCTTCGGTTGATCCTCCGCAGCATCCCTCATTGGCATCTCCCTCCAGTTCAACTTCCTTTTACTCAGCCATGCACATCTTCAAACTCAATATTTCTTATCTATATTTTACCACTATAAGATTGTCCGCTGTTAATATCCTAAGTCGACATCATTTCAAAATGAGGAGAGAATCCCTGTAGCTGTTAGTTATGTGACCGAGCGCAAAGCTCGCGGCGAAAATGAAAAAGAGGATAGAATGCAGAACGACAGATGCAGCGAAGAAATAGAGGCAGGGAAACACGGCCATTGGAACTGGAATGCCAAGCATCGGGACTAGCAGACGAGCATAGCTTCTATCACTGCGGAGATACATAAACCAGCCACTGTAATAGAAGAGAAGCGCGGCCAGCATGACGATCAGTGATATCGTTTCATAGCTTCGTTCGGCACGCATCGAATAAAACAAAGGAACGACTATGATGCCGAGCCTACCAATCGCTTCGCAAGTATTAAGGAGGAGATTGGTGGTCCGACGGGCTGGCGGGTTCGTTGGCGGAAAGCGCAGAAAAACGAGATTGGGCAATAGAATCATCAACGGGATAAGAAGACTGACCGGATGAAGCATGCGGACACCTCCTTTGTATGATCGTGTCATTATACAACATTCGGAAGGAATTATCCGTGATTAATGATGGCGAGTATTGGTCATATAGTTTCGAAAACGGTATATGGAGAATTAAGGATGGAAAAGTGAGCTCGAACGCATATTCTCCACCATTAAAGTCTTTGGTTGGTATGGGCACACTGGAATTTAAGCAAAAAATTGGTGTCGCAGCTAAAAATCAAGTTAAGAATCGCATTTTGAAGCCGTAAGCTGTTCGATTGAAAGGTTGTAAGTTGATAAGAACGTTGTCTCATAATAAAAGCCATCTCTAAACAGAGGTGGCTTTTTGTCGGATGTCAAGAATGTGTACCGATTACCGATATTCATTAAGCTAACGGACAGTTTACTTAGAACTTATTATTGAATTAAGAGAAAAATAGTGATATCTTTTGGGAAATATTTTCCTAATGGGGTGTTGATGTGGCTGTAGTCGATCCAATAATGTACTCGATACCGGAGAGCTTCGAAAGTAAAAGATTACTTATACGTGCTCCAATATGGAATGATGGCATGAAGGTAAACGAGGCGGTAAAAGAAAGTAAAGAGGAATTACGTCCCTGGATGCCCTGGGCAAAAAACATTCCAACCGTAGAAGAGTCGGAAGTTAGTATCCGTCGATCTCGTTTACAATTCTTGGAGCGTAGTGACTTAAGGTTATTACTTTTTTTGAAGGGAACCGATGAGCTAGTTGGTAGCAGCGGTTTACATCGAATAGATTGGCAGGCGCGTAAATTTGAAATCGGATACTGGGTGCGAACATCTTATGCTAAGCAAGGATACATTACAGAAGGAGTAGAAGCTATCTCGAGCTTTGGGGATTTAACTTAGAAGGGACCCTTCGAAATGAAAAGTGTGATGTAGACGGCTCTTTGCGAAATACTATGATTTTTTCTAGAGTTCGAGGAGTGGAATTTTTCTAAGACCGTTGATTCAATTAACGGGAAACGTTAATCAAATAATAACACAACAGCAGCTGGCCAGAAGATCGGCTGCCGTTTTCTCAACTAACTGGCAGGTTAATTAATTATACCCGTTTTCAACGTTGTGTCCGAATATTGTCAATGTTACATTAATTAAGAAATAACATAGAAATGCTTATAACATGTTTAAAGTGGTGATGAAGGAAAACTTAGTAGGTATTTATTTGCATGGATCTTTGGCAATGGGATGCTTTAACCCAAACAAAAGTGGTTATCGGATATCACCGAAATCCCTTGTTCAGATGGCAAGCTCTATCTGTCCGCGGTACTGGATTGTTTTAACGGAGAAATCGTAGGCCTTGCCATGGACGATAATATGCGCAAAGAACTCTGCATCCAAGCTTTTGAGAACGCCTGTAAAGCAAGAAAGGCTCGCGGAATGATTTATCACAGCGATCGAGGCAGCCAATTCACGAGCCATGCATTCCGAGCGTATCTGGCTAAACGAGATGCCATTCAGAGCATGAGCGGCACAGGGCGTTGCTATGATAACGCAAGGATGGAAAGCTTTTTTGCTACGCTAAAGAAAGAGAAGCTGTACAAGATCAACACAGAGCGCTATCCGATGGTCGATATGAAATCGATCATCTTCAGATACATCATGGCCTACTACAACAGACGGCGGATCTACACCTCTAATTCTGGGGGGATGGCCCCCTGCTATTTATCGCGAAAGAATGCTGTCACAAGCAGCTTAGTAACGGGATTTCTGTATGAGGGTGTTTTCAAACTGCACTTTTTTTGACAACTCCAGTTCTCTTCCCACTGATCAGCGACAAGAATTGGTTTTAGAGCTAAGGGTAGGATATGAAGGACCTTGTATAACCGAGAATGGTTCTATTAAAGGAAAAAATCTGTAATATGGGACGTGTATATAAAAATTTATGGAGGTGAATCCAGGTGGCATTAGATTGTTACTTTAAGGACAGGGCTGGATTAATAGTTTATCACTACCCGATCAATGATTCATTACATAAAAGTATTTTTAGCAGGAATTTTCAAGCAATTGGGTTTCCTATATTAGCTAGACTTAAAGATTATTATAATGACCATATCATTTCAGTGGATGAAATCCCAATCATTATCAATGAATTACAGACATTAAAGCCGCAGATGCCCGAACAACTACAAAATAATATAGCTGAATTAATAGATCTGCTAAGTGACGTTCGGATATACGAAATTGAATGCTTCTGCGATTAATAGCTTATACAAAGGTAGCAACTTTAAATCAGTATTTTGTATTGAATCAGGAAGATTTATTGTCAACACTAAAAAAAACTTTATAAAATCATTCATTTGTCGGAGGTCAAGAACAATGTTCCATAACAAGTCGCGTAAAATTGCGGCTTTTTTGTTTTATGAAGAACTTGATCCCATTCCCGTTTTGTGACAAGAACATTGTCCCATTCCCGACGGATGATCAACAGAGTGGGGAAGGGTGATTAAGTTAACGGGCAGGATTGCGCAATTTAGCCTAGAATACATATCTAATTATAGTTGGGAGGGAAATGCATGGGCCCGGGGCTAAAAGTTGTTGAGTACGACCCCTGTTGGATTCGGACATTCGAAGAGATAAGGGAATTCGTGCTCCCAGTATTGAGTGACCTAATAATCACAATTGAGCACGTTGGTAGTACATCGGTCCCAGGGCTAGCAGCAAAACCCATTGTCGATATGGATGTAGTGGTCTCTACGCAAGAAGATGTGTTCACGGCTATACAAAGACTCGCCACTCTGGGCTACGTCCATGAAGGTGATTTAGGGGCTAAAGGACGAGAGGCTTTTATTCCCCCTGCCAATGTCGTGTGGCATCACCTGTACGTATGTACCGTGGACAATACTGAATATAAGCGTCATATCCTTTTTCGGGATTATTTAAGAAGTCATCTCGAAGACGCCAAAAGATACAGTAACTTGAAATTGGAACTCGCCGAACGATTTAATAACAACCGTGTGGCATACACAAATGCTAAGAACGATTTTGTGACAGAGATACTCCAACGAGCTGGTTGGAAATGATGTTCGTTTAGAGCCTATACTAGTAAAGGGCTACTCTTATCATTCGTCGGTGACAAGAACTTTGTCTCAACGCATACTAAGCGTTGGCCTATTCTCCATTGACCAGATTGCCACGTATGATTTTGAAGCCAATGAGATTGATCTGCTCATTAAGCTACTTGCGTATAACCTCTTCGAGCGCTTGAAACGCGACTGCTGCGAACCGATCCACCGAAGTTACACCATTGCGCGATTCCGCCTTGAGTTCTTACACTGTGCTGCCTCGATTATCCGACATAGTCGCGAGGTGGTTTTTTCTATTTGTAATATTTTTACTTGTTTGTTTTTTTAAGAAACATACTTTAGTAGGTAGTGAGTCCTTACACAATTCGTTATGTTTAATCTATGTTCAGTGGAAGGAGAGTCAATGAATATTTGGACCTGCTAGGATATGCGAAAATATCGAATTATTATGGTTATCGTAAAATGGCGTGGAATAGGGATTACAACTTTTAATTTATGAAGGGAGATTAATATGAATACACAAAATAAAGCACAAAATGTACTGGAAGACATCAAAGTCAGTTCGAAACTGAAGCTTGCTACGCTGTGGGCGAGTTTTATGTTTCTCTATATTTATGTTGATTATTTCGCCTTATATATGCCGGGCAAAATAGAAGGTATTCTGGAAGGAAAAATATTTATATTTGACATTTCATATGTCTTTCTATTGGTAGCACTGATTTCGGTAACAATTCCAGCTCTTATGATCTTCCTTTCTGTTGCCCTGCCGGCAAAAGTTAGTCGCTGGGCAAATATCATTATTGCGGCGGTGTATATCCCCTATACATTGTTTAATTTGACAGGAGAGGCTTGGGTGCACATGGTGTTTGGCGCTGTTGTAGAAGTCGCTCTTCTTTGTCTAATTATCTGGTATGCATGGAAATGGCCTTCTTCGTTGGCCAAATAGATAGAAACATACAGGCTGTCGAGATTGTTTCGGCAGTGTATTTGTCCTCAAACCTCCTCTAATCCATCCGTCAGCAAGCAAAGGAACAGATAAAGCTATCATGATAAGTAAGCTCGATCAATAGCTCGATCGAGCTTTTTTTGCATTTTTCATCGAACTGTCAGAAAGAATTGTTCCATTCATGAACGATTAAGGGAGAAGATGTGACCGCGATTGTTCTGAATAAAGGACAGAGATAAAATCAACATTAATTACAAATGGCTTTGGAAGGGAGGCAGTAATTCATGGAAATTGATACGGTTCTATGGAGCAGGCTGGTGACAGGAATGACACTAGGGTTCCATATGATATTCGCGACGATTGGTGTCGGTATCCCTCTCATGATCGCGATTGCTGAGCTCATTGGCATCCGCAAGCAAGATGCTCACTACACACTGATGGCTAAGAGGTGGGCGCGGGGGTTTGTTATATCCGTAGCAGTCGGTGTCGTAACAGGCACGGCAATCTCACTGCAACTGGCATTGGTGTGGCCGAATTTTATGAAGTTGGCGGGGAACGTTATTGCGCTTCCGTTATTCATGGAGGTGTTTGCATTCTTTTTTGAAGCTATCTTTCTAGGCATTTATCTGTATACGTGGGATCGGTTCAAGAACCCATATATTCATTGGCTGCTCACAATCCCCATTGTCGCAGGGGCAGGCATGTCTGCTGTTTTTATCACGACTGTGAATGGTTTTATGAACCAACCTGGGGGATTTACAATTCAAGGCGGACAATTTACAGCCGTTAACCCGGTGCAAGCGATGCTGAATACGGCGACTTTCTCCAAAGTGTTCCATGTATTAAGCTCGGCCTATCTCACAGGAGCAGCTCTGCTAGCAGGAATAGCAGCCTTTACGATGCTTAAAAAGGGCGTTACAGGATATCACAAAAAAGCACTGAAGCTTATGATGACTGTTGTCCTGTTGTTCGGCGCAATAAACACCTTTGCTGGAGATGTGTCCGCCAAATTTTTGGCCGAGCATCAACCGGAAAAGCTGGCTGCTGCGGAATGGCATTTTGAGACCGAGAGCGGTGCGGATCTGATTTTATTAGGATGGCTTAATGCCGAGCATCAAATTATAGGCGCACTTCACCTGCCGAAGTTTCTCAGCTTCCTTGCTTTTGGAAACTTCAACGCGAAAGTAACAGGTCTGAACGAGTTTCCTCCGGACGAACAACCTCCGCTCCTTGTGCATTACTTTTTTGACTTGATGGCTGGCATCGGATTTGCATTGTTGGGCATATCCGTTCTGTATTTCCTATTTACATTCTGGAAAAAACGCAATGAGCACAACAAATGGATACTCCGCATGATTGCTTTAGGCGCGCCGCTCGCGTTTTTGGGGGTCGAGCTGGGCTGGTTTTATGCCGAGTTGGGGCGGCAGCCGTGGATTTTACGAGGATATATGCGTGTAGAAGAAGCGGCGACGACATCGCCAAGCGTGAGAATTCTTTTTTTCCTCTTCCTTCTTCTCTACATTGTATTAGGCGTGGTTAGCGTTTTTGTTCTTCGGCGCTTATTCAACAATAATCCGGCAGAAACTGAGATGGAGAAGTGGACGCAGCATGAGGACGACAAGAGGACGGGGAAGGGAGCGCATACCTGATGAGTTACGATTTGATTGGGATTTCGGTACTTTGGCTGTTTTTGTACGGGTACCTTATTATAGCCTCCATTGACTTTGGAGCCGGTTTCTTTGCCTTTTATGCTCGCCTCACCAAGCAGGACCACCTCATTAATCGTCTGATTTCTCGTTATTTGTCACCCGTATGGGAGATCACAAATGTATTTTTCGTCTTTTTCTACATCGGCATGATCGGATTTTTTCCGGAAACAGCCTATTATTATGGTTCGGCGCTGCTTGTTCCGGGGAGTATTGCAATCGTGCTGCTTGCTATTCGCGGTTCGTTCTATGCGTTTGAGAACTATGGTTCCAAAAATAACATCGTCTATCTGTTTTTGTACGGCGCATCGGGATTGCTGATCCCGGCTTCGTTGTCCGTGGCGCTGGCCCTGTCTGAAGGCGGCTTTATCTTGAAACAGGATCAGTCGGTTTTTCTGGATTACTGGGCTTTATTTACCAATCCCTTGTCGTGGAGCATCGTTGGATTGGCGATTGTGTCTGTCTTGTTTATTAGCGCTTGTTTTCTGGCGTTTTACGCTTCACGGGCAGAGGATCAAGCTGCGCTAAAACTTATGAGGACCTACGCGCTGTTCTGGAGCACACCGACGATTATTATCGCCCTGACGGCCTTTATCTATTTGGGGCAACACAATGAGCGACATTATCAAAATATGATGGATTTATGGTGGCTGCTTGCGCTTTCTGTTGCCTTTTTCATGATTGCGATGTGGCTGTTAAACCGCGGCCGCCGCTACGGGTTAGCATTTGTTTGCATCATGCTGCAATTTTTCTGTGCCTTTTTCGCTTACGGGATCGGGCAGTATCCCTATATTCTTGATCCCTACATTACGATTCAGAGCAGCGTCACCTCATCCTCAATGGGCTTCGCGCTGGTTGTCGTATTTATCGGGGGCATGTGTCTATTGATTCCTTCCCTTATTTTGGTTTTCAAGCTGTTCCTGTTCGATGCAGATTACGTGAAAGGGAAAAAGTAGGCTGATTGCTCGCAGGCTATTACGATAAAGGAGTTGAGTTTGGTGAAGGGGAAAAGAAGCTTAGTCGCTATACAGATGACCGCCCAACGGAAACGTCTCATTTACCTGACATTCATCTCGCTCGCACTAGGCGCCGCTATTGTAAGTCAGGCTGCATTGCTGGCAGAAGCCGTCCAGCGGATATTTGTGGAGAATGCCTCTTTTTCATCGGTTACCCTACTGCTCGGCATCCTACTGGTCGTGATGGCGATACGTGCACTGTTGTCATATGGGAACGGGACTGTTGGTTTGCAAATGGCGGCAACCGCCAAAAAAAATATGCGAGCAGCCGTGCTTCAGAATTTTACGCATGCTTCCATGCCGTCCTCTCTTCGAGGGCAAACGGGGGGGAAGGTCAGTATGGCGCTGGATGCTGTGGATGAGGCGGATAGTTATTTCAGTCAATACATGCCGCGTATGGTGGAAACGGTCATTATCCCCATTCTGATTTTAGTCGTTACGTTTACCCAACATGCCAATTCAGGGATCATCATGCTGGTTACGGCTCCGTTTATCCCGATTTTTATGATTCTGGTAGGGTTGAAAACGAAAAATAAATCAGAAGAAAAGGTTGCGCAGTTAGCTGAGTTTGCCGGTACATTTCTGGATTCCCTTCAAGGGCTCGTTACGTTAAAAATATTCGGACGGGCCCGCCGTCAGCAGCAAGAAATCGAACGCAGCAGCTTAAGATACCGTGATGCCACAATGGATATTTTGAAGATTGCGTTTACGAATACCCTCATGCTGGAATCAATTGTGATGCTCAGCATCGGGATTGTTGCGCTCGAACTGGCCATTCAACTGCTTGTCTTCAAATCGATGTCGTTTCACACGGCCTTTTTTGTTTTGTTGCTCGTGCCCGAATTTTACAGCTTGCTAACGAGTTCAGGAACCGCTTTTCACAATGGGCGAACCAGTATGGGGGCGATTCGCAAGGTTGAAACCATGCTCGCGGACACGAACGATAGAATCGATCCGCAGGATCAGCCGATAAGGCTCCGCACATTCCCGAAGAAACTGTTCCCAATGCCGCCCGTCCTTGAACTGGACAATGTCCGGTTTCAGTATGCACCTGACTCATTCGAGCTAAATACAGGCTCGATCACAATTGGACCAGGAGATCATATTGCCCTTGTTGGTCATAGCGGATCCGGCAAATCGACCCTGCTCCATCTTATAGCGGGATTACTAAAACCGGTGTCGGGGACTATTATAGTGAATGGTAACCCGCTTACTCAACAGAATGAGACGATATGGTTCGAACATATTAGCTACATTACGCAGCATCCTTACATTTTTGCAGGTACCTTCGCCGATAATATCGCGATCGGTGCCGGGCGGGAAGTCTCCAGGGCTGAAATCGAGGCGGCGGCTGCGGACGCGGGTCTTTCAATGGTTGTATCCCAACTGGAGCAGGGATTGGATACCCTTGTCGGTGAAGGCGGTAGAGGACTATCCGGTGGGGAAAAGCAACGGCTAGCCGTAGCGCGGGCTTTTTTGAAGCGCCCCTCCATGATTTTGTTCGATGAGCCGACCGTCGGACTTGATCTTCACACCGAGGGCATTCTGCAACAATCGATTGCAACCTTGGCAAAATCGGCGACGATGATCACGGTGGCTCACCGATTGTATACCATTCGAAACGCGGACAACATTTTGTTTATGGACCATGGCGTCCTAAAGGGCTCGGGACATCACGACGAGCTTATGAAACGTCTGCCGGCGTATGCGGAGATGGTCGATGTCCAACGCAAAGGGGTGCCGGGATGAACGAGTTGGCTATTTTGTTCCAAGCTATGATTCGGGAGCGCAAAGATATTATTCTTTCTATTTTAGGTGGGTTTGTCGCCGGCATCGCCGGTGTGGTCCTCTTTTCTGCGAGCGGATATCTCATTTCGCAGACGGTGTTTGCACCTCCGCTGTATACGCTAATCGTACTTACTTCATTGGTCAAGCTGCTTGGTTTGATTCGAGCGATGAGTCGTTATGGCGAGCGCTTATATTCGCATAGAGCGACGTTCTCTATGCTTAGCCGATTGCGAACCTCCTTTTTTGACAAGCTTATTCCTTTAACGCCGGGAATTTTAAGTCATAAACGAAGCGGCGATCTGCTTGCGCGAATCGTAGGGGACGTAGAGAGTTTGCAGCACTATTTTTTACGCGTCGCGTATCCGCCGATCATTGTTGTCATGGTGTTCTTGACGACAATGCTGGCTACCGCCTCCTTTTCTTTCTGGATGGCTTGCTTGATGCTACTCGGTATGCTGGGGACTGTATGGGTCGTGCCGGGAATCGTGTTGCTAGGATATCGAAAAATCAATGGGGATGTTCGCAATCAGCGGGCGCTGCTGTCTACGGAACTAACAGAGGTGTTGTATGGTTTCCGGGATCTTAAAGTTTATGGGCAGCTTGCGCAGCGGGAACAGCAACTTCGCCAAGCTTCTGCCGCATTGGCAGCCGAGCAGCAGCGAGCGGCCGGACACCTGCTACGCGGACAATCGATGCATGTCTTTGTCACCTATCTGATTTCCTGGGGGGTGTTGGCGCTTGGTGCTTATCTGATATCGGATGGAACGCTAGCCGGCGTATATCTGGCTATGCTTGTCATGGCCTCATTAACTGTATTTGAAGAAGCAGCGGCTATGGCCACGTTGCCGGCATATAAGCAAGATAGCGAACATGCAGCCAAGCGGCTGACGGAAGCCGTATTAACTCCTGCCACGCAGGCGGTGCCGCCAAGCCGTACGTTGAATACCGACCATGCCGTTTCTATTGAGTTATCCGGTGTTTCCTTTCAATATGAAGGGGAGTGGAGGCCGGCGTTGAAGAACTTTTCGTTGCAAATTCCACCTGGCTCCAAAACGGCGATTGTCGGACCTAGCGGTTCAGGAAAGTCTACGCTGATTGAGTTGCTGCTCAAGCTGCGTACGCCGACGGCCGGGGATTTGCAACTAGATGGCATATCGGTACAAGAGCTGGAGGAGTCGAGCATTTGGAAAACGGCTAATGTCGTGCTGCAGCAAAGCCATTTTTTCCGGGGAACGATCCGGGATAACTTGCTCATGGATGGCGAGGACCATTCTGACGGCGACCTGTTGGATATCCTCGCTAAAGTGCAATTGCCGACCACTTCATTAACGGATCCCGTGTACGAAAAGGGAGAAAATTTATCGGATGGCGAAAAACAGCGCTTGGCCCTGGCGCGGGCCATGCTTCGCAAGGGAAAGCTATGGCTGCTGGATGAGCCGACGTCTTCGCTGGACTATGTGACAGAGCAACATGTTTTGACACACCTATATGAACAGGCTTCCGGAGATACGCTTCTGCTAATCTGTCATCGGCTTAATGGCTTGGAAGGAATGGACAGAATTGTAGTCGTGGAGCAAGGAAGAGTGATCGAATCGGGATCGTATTCAGAGCTGATGGAGCAAAACGGCTATTTTTATAAGATGAAACAAATTGAGTTACAATTAATCGGCGAAACTGGGGACTAAGCATTTAAGGTAAGCTCGAAAAAAAGAAATAACTTTCGTCCGTATTAATTGATCGAAAATACCGTGTCAGGTACTGCCTGCAGAAGGAGCTTTGGATCAAATGAACTCATCTTCCCTAGAATAAATGGAGTTTTAAATAGCTTTACGTTTATATTTTTGATATCGGGCTTAATTGCAATTCGAGAAATCGGGTAAGAAGCCAGCGACCTGGATTGCTGGCTTCTTTTATTACATAACGACTTCATAATGTAATATTCCATCATGCAACCGGCGAAATATTCGCTTGCATGTTCAGTTCTTGGGTAAATTAGCTCAATAAATTCTATAAATAAGATAATATATGGTATAATATGAAAGTATATTTTAAAAGTACTAAAGCGTTATGAAATGGTGGACTAAACGAATGGAACGAACAATTCAATTAATGGAAACCCATTTAAATATCGATCTTGGAAATCCGCCCTTTTTAAATTTAGATAACGGGTTGCAAATTCCATACTCTTCGATTAAGGGGATAACCACAGGTAGACCCATACCAGATGCTTTCAAACTTTATGGTTTTTCTTTTGGAAGAACAAGAAATGGATTATTTAGATTCAATGGAGGTTATCATCTCTACTTTTTTAATAATGAGGTTGATACCCTTCATTTTGACTTGAATAATTTTCTTGTTGGTAAATTTAAAATATCAAAGTTAATCATTGATGTTAAAAACCCTGAAGAAATATGTAAAACGATCTCCGAAAGATTGACGTGATCGTTCAATACCGACAGATGTCTGATGTCCCGGGCAAGCATCCGGTTTACACTGGCGCGCTGAGTTAATAAAAGCCAGTGTGTGATTATATTAGAGAAGAGGCTGTTGTCACACAGTATGTGACGAGAGCTTATTTTATTTTATGGGTTAACTCTAGGGGAAGATAGTCAGACATCAAAGCCCTATTGAAATCTTAAAGACAAATATTAGTGAGGATAAGGTAAAGGTATTTTGTAGTGTCAACGGAGGGCAGTCTTTTGGATATCTTAACGTCAAGGCAAGTGAAATTAACATCTATGATCCTGAGCGAAATCCGATTTCACTTGAGGACTTAAAAACAATTTGCAAAAATTATTGGGATGACTTTAGATAACGCGGTTCTAATTATTAAGCTAACGAAGGGAGGGGCTCAATAAGGCCATGAGGATAATGAAAATGGGGTTCTGTCTTGCGTTAATCAACTGTTTGCACGCATGAATCAAGTATAAACATAGGCGATGCAGTCTGGAAATCCGAGGAGTATTTTAGGCAACTAGACGGAATAGCTACTACAGCATTTTCCTATGGTGGTAAAAAGGATGTTAAATTCAGGCTAATGTTTGAGGAAAATCCTACAGAAGCTGAGGCAACTATTTTATTCAATCGCATATTGAACGTTATTGTTAAGTATTTGAATCGTTCACATGTCTGGGATTATTATAATGGATATTTTGATATCATGGTGTTATTTATGAAGGTACAAAGCTAATTGGTGAAGATTTAAAAGTTCAGTCGTAATGAGATTTTTTGATTTTTTCACTAATGGGGCCGATATTTCAATCAGAACAGGGAGTAGGCCCGCCTCGGCGCTGCTCCCTGTTTCCATTAAAGTAACGGGCAGGTAAATTCAGCTATACGTTTTATTCACAGACGTTCCAAATGGGGTGTGATACGCTATTATTAAGGTGGGTGACAAAGTATGGAAATAAGACTAAGGCCTGTTGAACTGATTCACAAAGAAATTTTGTTCAACCTTTACCAATTCTATCTATATGATTTTAGTCGAATTTCGGAAGAAGATTTGGGCTTTGATGGACGTTTCGAAATCAAGTTGGAGCATTATTGGGAAAATTATGATACAGATCCTGATCCAACTCATGTTATTTATGATTTTCTAATCCTTAGTA
>Ga0160454_100164_pt1 | contig 76238 bp, 58 predicted proteins | sample HID1971M_E6MG_FD_108218 | JGI IMG/M metagenome (GOLD analysis project Ga0160454, IMG submission 108218) | Enriched millipede-associated microbial communities from UW Madison campus, WI, USA - HID1971M_E6 MG | ecosystem: Host-associated > Arthropoda: Insects > Digestive system > Unclassified ...
TCACCGCCTTTTCGCCCCCTGCTTCGTCACTTTTGCTTGACGTACCCCCGGTACGCCTTCACAAAAGTTCCTTGCATGGAACGAAAATTCGGCAAAATCTGCTGTCCTCGGAGTATGCAAACACGCCCTGGGGAGAGTCCGGAGGGAATGAAGGTAACAGTTGACAGGGGATTCGGGCCGACTTAAAATGAGGCATAGTCATTAGTGCAATCGTTTGCACATTGGGAATAAAGGAGCTGGCAGCATGAACGGGAAATGGTGGAAAGAAGCGGTCGCTTATCAAATTTACCCCCGCAGCTTTATGGACGGCAACGGAGACGGAATCGGGGATTTGCCGGGCGTAATTTCGAAGCTGGATTACTTGAAGGAGCTGGGCGTCGATGTGCTCTGGATTTGTCCGATCTATAAATCTCCCAACGACGATAACGGTTACGACATCTCCGATTATCAGGGTATTATGGACGAGTTCGGCACGATGGGGGATTTCGGCCGTTTGCTGAACGAGGTTCATGCGCGGGGAATGAAGTTGATCTTGGATCTGGTCATTAACCATACTTCCGACGAGCATCCCTGGTTTATCGAATCCCGATCAAGCCGCGACAACCCGAAACGAGACTACTATATTTGGTCCGACGGAAAGGACGGAGCGGAGCCGAACAACTGGGAGAGCATCTTTAGCGGCTCTGCCTGGGAATACGATGCGGCTACCGATCAGTATTACATGCATGTCTTTTCCACGAAGCAGCCGGATTTGAATTGGGAGAACCCGCTAGTGCGCCGCGAGCTGTACGCGACGGTCAATTGGTGGCTGGACAAGGGCATCGACGGCTTCCGCGTGGACGCGATCTCCCATATTAAGAAGCTTCCGGGTTTCCCGGATATGTCCAATCCGAACAAGCTGCGTTACGTGCCTTCGTATGACGGACATATGAACCGCGAAGGCATTCATGTTTTCCTGCAGGAACTGAAGCGCGAGACATTCGATAAATACAATATTATGACGGTGGGGGAAGCAAACGGGGTATCGGCGGACGACGTAGAGTTGTGGGTCGGAGAGCGGCAGGGCGCTTTTAATATGATTTTTCAGTTCGAGCATTTGGGACTGTGGCAGAAGACGGCGGACGGTTCCGTGGACGTTCCGGCGCTCAAGAAGGCGCTCACGCGCTGGCAGAAAGGACTCGAGGGAGTCGGCTGGAACGCGCTATTCCTTGAAAATCACGATCAGGCAAGATCGGTATCGACGTGGGGGGACGACCAGGCCTATTGGGAGCAGTCGGCAAAATCGTTCGCGACGATGTATTTTCTCATGCAGGGAACGCCTTTCATCTACCAGGGCCAAGAAATCGGAATGACGAACGTTCAGTTTCCTTCTATTGAGGACTACGATGACGTAGCGATGAAGAACATGTACCGCATCGAGCGGGAAAATGGCAAAAGCCACGAAGAGATCATGAAGATCATCTGGAAAAGCGGCCGCGACAACTCCCGGACGCCGATGCAGTGGAGCGACGCTGAACAAGCGGGCTTCACGACGGGCACGCCTTGGCTGAAGGTGAATCCGAACTATAAGGAGATCAACGTCGAGAAAGAGATGAAGGAGCCGAATTCGATCTATCATCATTACCGGAAGCTGATCGTCCTGCGCAAAAGCAATCCGACGGCGGTCTACGGCGCGTACGATTTGGTTCTGCCGGATCATCGGCAGATCTATGCCTACACCAGAACGCTTGGCGAAGACAGGCTGCTCGTGCTCGCGAACCTCTCGGGCGAAGCCGCCGAATGCAGCCTGCCGGACTCCGTTGCGTATACTTCGGCGGAACTGCTGCTGATCAGCGGAGATTCGGGAGACCGCAGCCTGCGCGATCTCCGTATGGCTCCTTATGAAGCGAGAGTGTATCGGCTAGTCTAGTATCGTTTAGGATTCGGCGAACAGGGGGCTCTGCCGCCCTTGATACATCAGAGTCAGACGGTGAAGCGCGCGCGTGCAGGCGACGTACAGCAGCTTGGCGTCCTGCGGCGCTGCCGCGTAACGGCGGTCGTCCGCGTCGGCTACAAGCACGGCGTCGAACTCGAGGCCCTTGGCCAGATATACAGGAACGACGGTTATGCCGCCGCGATACTGGGTCTGATTCTCGGAGATCAGGTTCGCTTCGACGCCGGCGCCGCGGAGCTCATCGGCCAGCCGTGCGCAATCGTCGTCTGTACGGCAGACGATCGCGATCGTCTGCATGCCGCGCTCCCGATTATCCTGGATGAAGCGTTCGATACGGGGAAGGCGATCTGCTTCGTCAATCAGGTGAGCGAGCTCGACCGGGTCGCCGCTGCGGAATACAGGGACGGCGGGAGGCAGTCCCGTGCCGGTATGCGGCAGAATGCGGTTAGCGAACTCGATGATTTCAAGCGTTGAACGATAGCTTTGCTGCAGGGCGTGATAGGATCGGTATTCCTCCGCGAATACGTCCGACAGCTCCTCCCAGCTCTGTACGCCGCGATAAGCATGAATGCCCTGAGCCAAATCTCCGAGAATGGTGAACGAAGGCTCGTTCATGAATTGGTTCAACAGGGCGATTTGAAGCGGGGATACGTCCTGCGCTTCGTCCACGACAACGTGGTCGAACACAAGGTTTTCCGCCCCGTTCAAAACATAGTGAATCCACACAAGAGCGGGAAGGTCTTCATGCCGAACCTCGCTCTTTTTTAGATAGGTTTTCGTGCTTTGGACAATGCTTTTGGGAATGTCCGCCGAGTCGTCCGAGGAGAATAAGCGCTGGTAGAAGCTCAAGGCGTCCGCTTTGGGCAATTTGTTCGTGTAGGTCCGAAACCGTTGTTTGCCGGTTTTGGATTTTTCCTTGCGAATCTTCGGGTCTCCGATCTCTCCAAGCTGCATCTCCAACCAGCGATTGATTCTGGCTTTCAGTCTTTCCAGACGCGGGGCGAGCGCGTAGTGACGGTATTCTACCTCGAACCATTCGCGAATTGTAGCGGCGGGCAGAATGCGGCCCGTCCATGGCTCAAAGGGCTGAGGATCGAGAAAATGCGTTTCCAGTCCCTTCAGCTTTTCGTCTAATAGCGCTTTGAAGGCGAGCGAGCCTTTATATCTTCCCGGCGTCTCGTCGTTGATCGTCGGCCGTTTGCCTTCGAGTGAGAACCACAGCTCTCCCTCCGTGGCGTCTTTGACCAGCTTGATGCTGCCGCTCAGCCGCTCCAGCGCCCATTCCGCGAACGTCGTCTGCTTGACGTTGCCGACGCCAAGCTCAGGGAGCACGCCGGAAATGTAGTCGAGGAACATCGTATTCGGAGCGAAAATCACCATTCTTTCCGCACGGATCTGCTGCTGATACTGGTAGAGCAGAAAAGCGAGTCGATGCAGCGCGACCGTCGTTTTTCCCGAACCGGCGGCCCCCTGGATGATCAGCGCTTTATGGCGCGGGGCGCGAATGATGCTGTCCTGCTCGGCCTGAATCGTGGACACGATGTCCCGCAGCTTGTTATCCTTCTTGTCCCCGAGCTTGTAGAGGAGGAACTCGTCGTTCAAACCGATGTTGTCGCCTCCCCGCTCGTAGCTGTCGACGATGCGGCCCAGCTTCTGATCGCGGATCGACAAGTTGCGCTTGCGATAGATTTCTCCGTGGATTGTGCCGTCCGGCGCGTCATAGGTGACCGGCGCTTCGCCTCCGGTAAAGGAGTAGAAAAGGCTGGCGACCGGCGCTCTCCAATCGATGACGTACGGCTCTCCCGTCTCTTGAAGATCCATCCCTCTCTTGCCGATGTACAGTGGCAGCGGCATGGGTTTGCCGTTCTCCTTGAAATCCAGCCTGCCGAAGTAAGGCTCCTTGCCGAGCAGATCGAGCCTGCGCCGATATTCCTCGCGCTTCTCTTCCAGCAGCTGCTCGGTGAAATCCTGTCCCCGGTAGACCGGGCCTATTCCGGCTCTCTGTCGGTCGATTTCCCGGAAGGTATCCTGCAGCCGTTGTTGTTCCTCCCGATAAACCGGGCTTTGCGTATCCATAAGTGCGAATCCTCCTAACGTTCCGTTTGCTTTACCTATTGTGGCGCATTTTCGTAAAAAACAATAGACTTATGTTTTCCGTTTTGTTATGATGTTGAGTACAGAATTACCTAAAATAGACGGAACAAACGTTCGCGTCAATAGACGTCGCATAAGAAGCGGGCGAGACTCGAATTTTCGAGGGTTTCGGTCCCGGTTTTTTCGTATGTAACGGCATTTACGGGAGGCTGACCATGGATAATCCGAATCAACCGACGGAGAAGAAGAAGCTGTCGCTTAACGTCGTCAGCAATAAACAACATAAAGGCTTCGGCGCGGGATCGATCGACCTGAGCCAGGTCGCCTGCGTCGTGATCGACGAGGGCGTGGCGTATATCGATGTCGGCGCGATGCATGCCAAGAGTAAGATCGAGAAGGGGATCAGATTTTCGCCCGACAAGTCCCTCGTGCCGAACGGCCGTCCGGCCTGGATCGTATGGGTGGCTGTCGACCGCAACGAGAGCGGTTCGTATTATGCGGGCGCAACTTCGTGCGAAATGCTGATCGATTCCGAGGCGCGGAAGGGCTGGAAGGTGCTGCCCGATCACGTCAATCGGCTCGACGCTGCGCTTAAGCGCAAGTACATGCTGGACAACATCGGTCCGGACGAGAAGGCGGCTCTTCGCAAGCTGCTTACGGAACACAATGAGGAATGGTGGAACAACTCTCCTCAAGAGTTGAAGAATTTGCTTGTGTAGCATGGGCGGATCAATATGAAAATGGCGGTGCAGGGACATTCCTTGCTCCGCCATTTTGTTGTTATGTGCCCGAGATGGGTGATGACTAGGCGGTAAGGTAGAACAGATGAGCATGCAACACAAAGTCAAGTCCACTCAAGTAAAATGACTGTCTCCTTTTTCGATAAATTTTAATTCGTCAAGTACATTGCTTTATTTAGTACATTGTATTATTATGTATAGGGGGTGATTCCATGGAAATCGGTAAAGAGATATTACGAGGGTTTATCGAAATTATTGTATTGAACTTCCTAAAAACTACAAAAAGATATGGTTATGATTTGATTAAACTAATTGGTAAAAAAACCAACGGAAAATTCTCCATCAAGGAAGCAACAATGTATTTAGCACTTAGAAGGCTTGAGACAAACGGATTTTTAATATCATATTGGGACTCATCTGATAATAATGGAGGGCGTCGCAGATTTTATGAGATAACTCCCGAAGGCATTGGTTATTATATGAAAAAAAAGGAAGAGTGGGTATTTATTAGGGATATCATGAACGAATTGTTGGAGGGTGAGATTGATGGATAAGGCTCAAATAGATATTGATAGTACATATATGAAACGTATTAACAAAGCGGTTGATTCCATGTGCGAAACAGTAGGAGATACTGTAAAAGATACACAAGACTTTCGTGAAGAAATAACGAGAAATCTTGTGCAATCTATGAAGGACCTTCTAAATGAGGGGCATGATCCTGAAAGGGCATATGCATTAACTTTGGAACGTTTTGGAGACTTTCGTGATGACCCTGAAATCATAATGAAGAAAAAGGGCAACAGAATGTTGCTGTGTTGTGCGATTTTTATGTTTATTGTCGGTACAGTCCTAATACTTATGTACCAATTTCAAAATCAAAGAGTTACTACGGGGTTAGAGCAGTTTAAGTCTAAATTGATCAGTTATTACAACAACGAAAACCAGGATTTATCTACCGATCTTGTTGTTTCCAGGGACATACAAATGATGGCGGAAGACTGGATTGATGAACATCCGTACGCTAAAGAAGTTTTTTTGAAGATCCAAGCAAACTCTCAACAACCAACTCCAAAATTCATGTACGAGTATCCTCATTTTGGATATAAGGACAATATTTCCGCCTTTCCCTTGAGAAACAATCATTTTCAAAGTGACACAGTAAATGGGTTTATTATTTCCTCCGATAATAATGAATATATATTAGAAGGTCAACTTGTTATAAGAAGTTACAAACCGGTATTTGTTCTATATGGAGCATATTTTTTGATTGGATATTGGTTAATATTCGTTTTATGGTTTAGTTCTTTAATTCCTTTCAATCAAAATAAGAAAACTTGGATAGTAATTATTTTTTTATTCAACGTTTTAGGGTATCTTTTGTTTGAGTTTCTTAAATCAGGAAAAAAGACCCATGGAGTGTGATTGTAAAAAAGGGTATTGTTTACAAATAAGGGGCCCCTTTATAAAAGTGCATTGGAGTGGATATTATGAAGTTGAAAAAAATTATATTGATATCCGTCTTTCTTTTGCTGGCAATTCCTCATTTGGCGTAGCATCCAAGAGTGAATCGGAATATGTAATAACCGTAGAAATCCTATTTGATACTGGTGAGAAGGTAAGTGTCCCTTTTGGATTGAAAATCAAAGAAGGGGTTTGGAAAGTAGTTGAGGCGTTCTGATGACGCGCTTCAATGATATCAAGCAGGTCACGGGATTCGGTCGCGGTAAGCGAAACGAGCAGCCACTCGTCGATAATGAGCAAGCTGATCTTCTTGTACTGCGCGATCACTTTCTTGTACGTGCCATCTCCGCGAGCGACAGCTAAATCGGTCAATAGCTCCGGCAGTCGGATATACTTCGTAGCCAAGAACTGCCGACAAGCTGAGATCCCAAGCGCACAGCCGATATAGGTTTTCCCTGCGCCGGATGCGCCCATGATAATGGCATTATGCTTCTCGTGAACGAAGTTGCCGGTTGATAATCGTAGGATTTGTGCTTGATCCAGTCTCCGGTCTGCATGATATTCAATATCTTCAACGCAGGTGTTCGGATAACGAAAGGTCCCGCGTGCTGTTGCTGCTCCTTCTGCTGCGGGAGTTGAAACGCGAGGTTTTGCCTGCGATGCCGGCGGGAAGCCATCCAAGCTCGCGAGTGCATAAACCTGTACATGAAATCGCATGGCTGGTCGGGCAGTTCAACTCGGCTTATTTTTGCAAAATATTTGAGGAAAACAAGTGATTATCCCCGGAAAACTACCGTAAGGCGATTTTCGACCGCACGACACCGTCTGTTTGATGAAGTGCCGCCGGATACCCCCAATCGAAACATTTTCCGCTCTCTTCTCACTCTGGATGGAGTTGGAAGTTGCAGATGGCCTGACAAACAAAAGCTCACGTCGTTGACGTGAGCGCTGATAGGGCTGAATTAAATGACTTCCCGCGCATCATTGTCCGGCAGCGCCGGGAACGAAGTATGCGGCTCTGACTGATACCAGAAGGCCGTCGAAGCGATATCGCTTTGCTGCGGCAAGTATCGTCCGCCGGAGCGCCATCCGAGGTCTTGAATCGTCACCCGCAGATCGCTCTCGAACCGAATCGGGTCCATGACATGCCAGCGGTACATGCCGAAGCGCGTCTGGCTTCGATACAAGCCGTCCGGCCGAATCACCTGGTGCATTCCCAAGTATGGGGTGGAATAGGTGCTGTACGTGCCCAGCGGCTGCTCCCAATTCCATGCGCCTCCGAAGTAATCCTCGGTTCCCGTTCCGCATATCGTCGGGAATTCCTTGTCTCCGTCCATGTAGAATTTGATTTCTCCTTCTCCCCACCAGCCGGTGTTGTTCACCTGCCAGGCGAGATAGGTTCCGACATAATGGCCTTTGCCCGAGATGCCGTCGATAATCGTATAGACATCCTTGTACGGCACAGGGTTCGTGCGGCGCCACTGGGCGTGAAAATATGCCGCATCCTCCGGGACGTCCGTCAACGTATAGTCGATCTGATAGTACAGTACGGCTTTCTCCGAAGATTTATTTTCCATCGTCAACTTGGCGGAGCGGCGAAAAGGCATCTGCCAATAGCTGTTCATTCCCCCGGCTGGATTCACCGCAATCGGCAATGAATTGACATTGCTGCGCTCCTGCCAGCCATTGCAGAAGAAATCGCCGATCGGCACTTCAACGGAAGCTTCCTCTTCCCCGTCCCAGTAAATACGGAAGATCAAATTCCTCCAAAATGTCGGGAAGCACGTCATCCACATATGCTGGATTGCGCCGGGCCCTTGAATTTCTCCCATTGTAAACACAGCTCCAGGCTCGATCTCGACGGAAGGAGACACTTTCCAGCCAATGCCCAGATCGCGCGCGCAGTTCGCCCCCGTTCCTTCCGTCGCCATTCCTCCTTTGCCTTTCTCGCCAGTAAAATTTTCGGGGCTGATCGATCTTGTCTTAGCGTCAGACAGACGCGCCAAATTGCCCAATCCCATATTTAGTCCGTTATAAAGATTCAAGAATCCCACTCCTAATTATGTTAATAGTTGTCCAGTTGTGCTTGAGCTCATCCCTTGAGACCGGTCAGAGTGATTCCTTCTATAAAATACCTCTGACTGCTAATATAAGCGACCAGAACCGGAAGGACGGAGATCATCGCAGCAGCCATTAGCAGGTGGTACTTGGTCGTATAGAGTCCTTGGAATGAAGCTAGGCCAAGCGTGATTGTTTTAACGCTCTCCGTCTGGATGACGACAAGCGGCCACAGAAAATCATTCCATACTCCCATGAAGGTAAAGATGAACAGAGAGGCGAGAGCCGGCTTCATTAACGGCATCAGAATCCGCGAATAGATGCCGAAATACCCGCAGCCGTCTATCCGCGCCGCCTCGTCAAGCTGTCTCGGTATGGTCATGAAAAATTGGCGGAGCAAGAAGGTTCCGAAGGCGTTGCCGAAAAAACCGGGAACGATAAGCGCATAGTAGGTGTCGACCATTCCCAGCTTTCGCATAATCACAAACGTCGGAATCAAGGTCACCATCAGAGGCACCATCATCGTGCCTAAATACATGCTGAACAGTAGATCCTTGCCCTTAAAGCGCAACCGCGCGAATGAGTAGGCGGCCAACGAGCTGAACAACAGCGTGCCTGCAGTTACAGCAACCGCAACAAATAAGGAGTTGAGCAGCATTCGGAGCAGCGGCACAGCCGTCAATACTTCTTGATAATTGCTGAAACTCCATTCCTTAGGAAACATACGGGGCGGCCATTGGAAAATTTCCTGCGGAGTCTTGAACGAGGTCAATGCCATCCACAGAAAAGGAAAGATGAACAGGATGCAACAGACGATCATAACGGCATGAATGAGAAGCGACTTCGGCTTCACGCGATTGCTCATTGTATAGGAGGTCATATCTATCACCTAGTCCATCTCATAATTTACTTTGTTCCCGAAAAATTTCATCTGCAGCAGCGTAACTGCAAACAACATAATGAATACGACCCAAGCCAGAGCGGAGGCATATCCCATCTCAAAGAACTTAAACCCATTCTGATAAACCCAGTAATAGATTACGCGCGTGGAGTCGCCGGGACCGCCGCTTGTTGTGGAATAAATCAGGTCGAATACTTGGAAGGAACCGATGACCGACATGATCGACACGAAAAATAAAGAAGGCGTGATCAAGGGCAGGGTGATCCGTGTCATGCGTCTCCAGGCGCCGGCTCCGTCAATGGTTGCGGCTTCATACAGATGGGAGGGAACTCCCTTCAAGCCTGCAAGCAGAATAACCATATTGAAGCCCACGCTTTTCCATATCGAAATGGCCGACACCGAGAACAGGGCATATTTTTCATCCGACAACCAGCCTGCGCCTTGCAGATTCACGAGGCTGAGCACATAATTCAGAATGCCTAGATCGGTGTTCAAAATCCATCTCCAGATGACCGAAATAGAAATCATGGAGATGCCGACGGGCAGAAATATGGCGGCGCGATAGAGATTAACTCCCTTGATCGACTGGTTCAGGAGCAGCGCGATAACAAAAGCCACAGCAATTCCAAGAGGAATGGTCAATAAGGAAAACACGAATGTGTTTTTGAGAGACACCCAGAATTGCTGATCATGAACCATCTTGTCCGTAAAATTACTCAAGCCCACCCACCGGGGAGCATTGATCAAATCCCAATCGGTGAAGCTCATCAGCAGAGAAGTGAAGATCGGAACAATTACAAATACCAGCATTCCGAGCAGGTTGGGCGCGATAAATAAGTAGCCGTATGCAGATTCCGCCATACTCTTCTTCTTATTATTAGCCTTAGATTTTGACATGGCTGACTCCTTTGCGTTAAAAGCGTCAACTGGGGAACGGATCGTTCGCCCCCCAGCCCACTCCTTGCCTGTCTATTGGTTTAAGACTTTGTCGATTTCCGTCTTCGCTTTGCCGAGAGCATCCTCAACGCTGATCAGGTTGCGAAGCGCCGGATCGATCTCCCGCATAAAAATCTCATCGATGGTCTTGGACCACACAGGATGGAACGGAAGACTCTTGGCATTGCTCAACTGATCGAAGAAGACTTGCACATGCTCTTGCGGCTCTCCTTCAAGCAGCCATTTCCCGGAGTTCGTTACCGACTTCAGTACGGGCATGCCTAGACCGGTCGAAGAGTTGATCTCCTGAGCCGTTTGCGAGACATAGAACTTGATGAACTCGAACGCTTCCTTCGGATGCTCCGTATTCTTTGGCATTGCCAGCGTGACAAAAAGCAGCGGCGAGGAGTTTTCCGTCTTCTGCGGGAACGGCACGACTCCCCATTTTCCGGCCAACGGCTCCAGCGAATAAGAAACCCAGCGGCCTCCGGACACCATAGCGGCTTTGCCGGCAAGGAACATATCGACGGTGCTCATGCCTGTCCCTTGCAACCCGTCCGGTGTCGGGGACACGCCGCCGTCTTTATACATCAAGCTCTTGTACCAGTCCAGCGCTTCGCTGATTTTCGGATCGTCGAGCATCATCGATTTACCGTCATCGCTAAGCAGCTTGCCGCCATTCTTGTAGATCGATGTCATCAGCGGCCCCCACCACAGATCCTGCGCGAATCCGTACTGCTTCGATTTGCTGTCGCCCTCCGACGTCAACGCTTTGGCCGCCTTGTCGAAGTCGTCCCAAGTCCATTCATTGGTCGGATAAGGGACATTCGCTTTATCGAACAGCTCTTTGTTGTAGTAGATCATGTAGGGCGTCGCATCTTTAGGGAATGCCCACATATGGCCGTCGTTATAGCCCATCGGATCAAGGAGCGCCGGGAAGAAGTCGTCGAAGTCGACATTGTTCTCTTTGGCAAGTGGAAGCATATCCAGCAGCACGTCTTTTTTGACAAAGCTGCTGACCAGCGCTTCGCCGATATAGAAAACGTCAGGGGCATTGCCGCCGGCGATCTGGGTAAGGACGGATGCCGGGAAGTCATTGGCGGAACTAACATGATCGAGCGTGACTTTAATGTTCGGGTGCTCTTTTTCGAACGCGTCTTTTATTTTTTCCTGAACGAGCTTCTCGTCCGGAGTTCCCCAGAAGGCGAAACGGATGTTCACTTCTTTCGTCTCCGAGGTATTGTTTCCTGTTGTCGAAGACGCTGCCGGCGATTTGGAATCGTTGGAATTGCCGCACGCAGTTGTCAGAAGCAGCGATAAAATGAGGGAAAGCGAAATGGTTGTTTTTCTCATGGGTATGGGTGTACCTCCCTTTTATTTGTACCAAGCGATAATGAGCGTAAACTTGACTAGGACGTGTCTTCAAACCCGCTCAGGTGCATCTATAACCTCCCCTGCTGCGTCACTTTTGCTTGACGTACCTCCGGTACGCCTTCACAAAAGTTCCTTGCATGGAACGAAAATTCGGCCATAACTGCTGTCCTCGGAGTATGAAAACACGCCCTGAGCACCCCCTCCATTCTTTAAGTAAAAATCAATTTTACTTTACCGGTAAACCTATACTATCACAGCATGTTAGCGATTACAATCCCTTTTTCATTGAAAAATCTTCAAAAATCGATATGAAAATTAAGGAAAAAAGAATTGTTTAGCGGAATTTTTTGTAGTATTTTAAATATATCTTTACCGGTAAAATTAATTGAGGAGGAATTACATTGACCAACACCCCAATTCGGGCGACTTTCCTCGTTATGGTAATGACCATTTTGCTTCTGTCGAGTTTCCAGGTGCCGAAGATGGCTTCTGCTGCTGTCAGCACTGTCTATTCCAACAGCGGCGGAACAATAACATTGTCCAACACGTTAATCGAATTAAAATGGAAAACAACAAACGGTACGCTGATCGGACTTAAGAACAAAACTAGCGGTACGCAGCATTTGGGCGGTGCGTTGGCCGGCAACTGGACGTTATTCGCGAATACGACGACGGCCAACAAGTGGAACGCCTCGCTGGGAACGATGTTCAAGGGGCGCGACGCTGATCTCAGCAGCGTTAACGCCACCACGTTAAGCAACGGCATACGAGTCGATCTGGCCTTCCACGGGGTCGGCGGAAAAAACATATCCGTTATTCAGCACGTTACCGTCTACGACAACGATCCGGTTTCGCATTGGACAACGGAGGTGGTCAACAACGAACCGAACTCCACCGTCACGGCGGTAGTCACTCCTCAGCTCACTGGAGTGCAAGCGCTTTCCGGAGAGTCGCTGATGTGGCCCTATAAAGAAGGGGAGATTTTCAGCAATCCCGGCACGTTCCTGCGCATGATGCAATATCCCATCCCTGCTTCTATGCAGTGGATGAATCTGTACAATAACAATGAGGGCTTATATTATGCGGTGCTGGACACGACCGCTGCGTATAAGGAGTTCCGCTTCGGCTACGATGCCGGATTAGACCCTTCGGCCGGCTCGCCCAGACAGATGTCCGCCACCGTATGGCCGTTCGCCGAGACGAACGACAGCTATATTTCTCCGCAGGTCGACATTGGCGTAGCGAGCGAAGGCGGCTGGTATTGGGGCGCCGATCGCTATCGGGATTGGCTGATCAATACCGCTCAATGGGAGAAGGGCAAGCCGACCAAAGCCATGGAGCTGGACGCATGGTATATGGGCAATGTCAAAGCGTATAACGGTTCGATTAACCTGAATTACAGCGATTTGCCCGGTTATATTCAGAATGTCGATTCCAAGGGCATTCATAATCTGGAGGTAACGGGATGGCATGTCGACGGCTTTGACAGCTATTATCCCGATTATTACACCCTGTCGGCGGCTGGAGGGGATACCGGACTGGAGGATGCCGTCGCCGACATTCATGCCAACGGGGACAATATCTTCTTCTACATTAACAATCACATCGCGGACATCGGCAGCGACTGGTACGCCAGCCATGCCGGCGTATCGAATTTGCAGAAGGTGGACGGCACCTATTTCCCTGAGAGCTACGGGAATGGAAGAAGCTTTTATGCGATGTCGCCCCATTCCTCGGCATGGATTAGCCAATTGAAGGATAGAGCCAACTTTTTGCGCGATATTGGCGCAGACGGCATCTGGTGGGATCAGATGGCGGAGATGGACGCTGTACTGGATTACAATTCCGCAGCAGGCCATTCTTCGCCAGCTACCTCCTTCTCGGAGGGATACAAGGAAATGATGGATGCGATCCATTGGGATTTCAGCAGCCACGGCACGAATACGAATTATGTGTTTGCGATGGAGGGGGTAAGCGATTACTACAGTTATTTTGTAGATTTGAACGGAATGATGTGGGGCAGAAGCCTCGGATACGTGCCGCAACAGGCTCCTCAGGTGACGCGTTATACCATTCCGGCGAAGTTTCTCGGATTGCCGACGGCAGGCAAAGCCAAGGGCAGTCTTGACGAATACGCTTGGGCGTTCACGATGGGCAATCCGCTGCTTGTCGACACGGTGACGCCGAATGCGAATGTGTTCCCGCGCTATACCGATATTTACAAGAGCGAGCCGACCATTTATTTTTACGGTACGTACAAAGACGAGCGGGGACTATCGCTGTCTAACTCAAATATCAAGGGGACAACAATTGTAGGTGAAAATCAGGACAGGCTGGGCATTCAACTGCGTAATTTAAGCTCTGTCTCCCAGACGGTCACCGTGACGTTGGATTACGCCAAGCTCGGACTGGCGGGCAGTACGGTGGGCTCGGTCGTCAACATCGAAGGCGGAGCCGCCGTTGCCTACACGACGGGCGCCAACTCCGTATCCTTGACGATCACGATTCCGGCGAATGATGTAAAAGCTCTTAAGATATCGTTCTGACAAGTGAAAGGGCTGTCCCATAAGCCAAGCAGCTTAAGATGATCGATAAAAAAAGAAGGGGTATGTACCTCCTGTAGAAGCCTCATACGCTCCTGAAATCACCTTGTAACGGGTTTCCCCATTCAGATTTCGGGAGCGTATAGCATCGGAAGGAGGTACATACCCCTTTTTACATTTCGTATCGATTATCTTTCACAGCAACTTGTAGCGCTTATGGGACAGTCCCTTATCGTATTCATTTGCTATTGTTGCGCGATGAATCCGTCAATGCCGCAGCGGATTCCCGGATAACCAACTCGGGCTTAAGGCGGATTTTCACATATTCCGATTGTGGTAGGATTCCTTCTATTTTGTCCAGCAAGACTTGACATGCCTTTCTCCCCATCTCCTGAATCGGAGTGGCTACCGTCGTTAACGGAGGGTCGATCACGGAGCCCAGATAGACGCCTTCATAACCGACGACGGAGATATCGTCGGGGATGGTCAGCCCGAGTCTCTTGACTGCAATGTAGATGAAGGAGGCCAGAATGTCGTTGCAGGCGAACAAGGCTGTCGGGCGATTCGGACCTGTCAGAATGTCGATAAACGTCTGGTTGTTCTCCAGAATCTCGGACGCGACAAATTCGTTGGAAGAGAACAGATTGAAGGAGATCAGATTGTTTTCCTTGTAAGGAAGCTCCCGGTCGCGAAGCGCTTGAATATACCCCATTCTGCGTTCTTTGACCTCGGACGATTGCTCCAGATAGCTGTCGTAGACGAAAGCGATGTCCTTGTGCCCCAGATCGATCAAATATTCCGTCATGGCGTACGCGCCGTTGTAGTCGTCGCACACGACGTAGTCGCTGTCCAGAGTTTCGAAATATTTGGTGTACAGCACGAACGGCACGCCTTGCTTCTGAAGGGCGGCATAGGTTGAGGGCTCGCCGCAATGAAAAATGAGAAAGCCTTCCGTCTGCATGCGAGTAAACTTCTCTATCATTGCTCGTTCCAGCTCCAAATCGCGTTCCAACGGTACCATAGACACGATATATCCCCGCTTCAAGGCATAGGGAATAACGCCTTTGACAAATTGGTGCTGGTAATCGTCGTGCAGGAATCCGCCGATCATAATGGTCAGATTGTACGACTTTCCGTGAATCAGACCTTTGGCCATATGGTTCGGCGTATAGTCGAGTTCTGCTGCAATTTGCCTGATTTTCTGCTGCATGGCTGCGCTAATGGATGAATCCGCCCGCAAGGCTAACGATACGGTCATCTTCGAAACCCCGGCAACCTTCGCTATATCAGTGAGTGTCACACGCTTCTTAATGGATAACGCCCCCGAACTTTATCGGTAAATTCCTCTTGTAAGTAATAGTATATCCAAACTTGACTCTAACGTCTAATCGGATCTCCGATGACGCAAAATACAAACTAACGAAGAGCGGAATCGGTCCTGCCTCCGCTTTTCAAAAACTCTTCACCTGTGGTATGAATAGTACATTCGGAGGTGCGCTATGAAGCTGCGGGTAAGCGGAAAAGCCAATATTTACGTATATCAGAAGATCGTCATCATTTTTATCGTGTTCATGGTTCCTCTAATTATTTTGAACATATGGATCAATTACAGGGGGATGTCCTTTTCGAAAAATACGATTTTGGATTCCGCCACCGCGAGCGCAGCCTTCTACGCCAAGCAGTTGGACAAGGAGATGTATTTCGTTCGCAACCAGCAGCTGCGCTTGTTAAACGAACAGGAGCTGCAGAAGCTAAGCTTCCGTGGAGGCAAGCTGGGCGAGTACGAGGAGGTCGAGCTGATCGAGCAGGTGAGAGCCAGCTTGATGCCGATTGCGGGCACGAGCGAATACGTCGTCAATGCAGGGGTGTATGTAGAATCCATCGGCAAAACGATCTCGGGCGCAAGCGGCATAACGAATGTTCCAAATCCCGAGTACGAGCTGATCTCACAGTTGCTGAAGCAATCGCCCAAGCCGTCCTTTTATCAAGCGGGCGAGCGGCTTTTCTTTATCGAAACCGAGAACAACGCGGGAATCTGGTCTTATATCGAAATTTCCAAAACGAAGCTGGCCGAGGAGCTGCGCGAGATTGCGTTTCTGTACCGGGAATCGGTAGTGTTTCTAGGCAGCCCCGAATTGGGCAGCGTGCTGTCTACGGCGCAGGACGACCGGCCCGACGAACTGGAGCCCCTGTTGATCCCGGGCGAGCCCGTCGTCGGAGACGACAGCCCCGAAGTACGCAAGGTGGACGGCACGAGATATTTCATCACGCATCAGCCGGTCAGTTCGTTAAAGCTGTCGCTGACGATGTACGTGAACGAGAACGAATTGACGCGGCCTCTTAGTCAATTCAACCTGTCGTTTTATATTTTGTTCGGCATCGTCGCGCTTGTGCTGGTACTGTATGCTTTTTCGATCAACGTGATGATTCACCGACCGCTGTCCAATCTGGTTAAAGCTTTTCGAATGATCGAGACGGACAATTTGAACCTGGTCATCGAATCCAAGACCAAGGACGAATTCCACTATCTGTTCCAGAGCTTCAACCGCATGGTAACCCGTCTCAAGCGTTCGATCGAGGACAACTACGAGAAGAAGATTGCCCTGCAGCGCTCGGAGCTGAAGCAGCTCCAATCGCAGATCAATCCGCATTTTCTGTATAATAGCTTCTTCAATATCTACATGCTGTGCAAGGTTAACGACGCCGAGAGCGCAGCGGAACTGTCCCAAAGGCTTGGGAGCTATTATCAATACATTACGAGGAGCGGCTCGGACGAGGTGCTGCTGGAGAAGGAGTATCGGCACGCTCTCGATTATTGCGAAATTCAGTGCATCCGGTTTTCCAACCGTATTTCCTACGATTACGAGGAGATTCCGGATTCGTTAAAAGGCGTTCACGTTCCGAGACTCATCATTCAGCCTATTGTGGAGAATGTATTCGATCATGCCTTCGAAGACGGGGCGGACGACGGAATGGTGTTGATCGGAGTTGCGCACGAGGAAGAATGCGTAAAGATCATTGTGGAGGATAACGGTGGATTGCTGACGGACGAGGGGTTGGAGCAGTTGCAGGATCGCTTGGTCAGAAAATCCGGACAGAAAGAGACGACAGGCCTGATTAACGTGCATAACCGGCTGGAGCTTAAATACGGCGCAGGCAGCGGGCTGTTCCTGTCTCGCAGCTCTTACGGTGGATTAAGGGCCGAGTTGGTCATCAAATTGAGCGGAAAAGGGGATTAAACGATTATGTACCGGATGTTGATCGTAGACGACGAGCCGATTATCGTAAACGGATTAATGCAATTATTCCAAGGCAATCCGGAGTTTGAGCTGGATCTGTGCAAAGCCTACTCTGCCGCCGAAGCGCTGGAAATCGCCAAGAGAACGAAGCTGGACATCCTGGTCAGCGATATTCGCATGCCGGGCAAAACCGGCCTGCAACTGGTCGACGACATCATTTATTACTGGCCGACTTGCCGGATTATTTTCCTGACCGGCTACAGCGAGTTCGAATACGTCTACCAAGCGCTGCGCAAAAATGTGGACAACTATATTCTGAAAACGGAAGGCATGGACCCGATTTTCGAGGCTGTCAAGCAGGCGATCCGTAAGCTGGAGGAGGAGAACCGGCAGCGGCTGGAGCAGGAAAGGGCGCAGCTTCATTTGCACCTGGCGGAGCCGTATTTGAAGCAGGAAATGATGACGGAGCTACTGAAGGGAGAGCCGCTTCCCTCGCTTATAGCCGACGAGCGTTACGCCGACCTGAGCTTTACCATTTCCGCGGATCGCCCGGCGTATCTTGTCGCCGGGTGGGTCGAACGCGCCGAGCCGCCCAAGCGCAAGACGCTGCAGGCGGTGCAGCGCATTTTCGGACAGCTGCTTCCGACGTCGCTCGCCTGCGAGCAGACGATCTGCGAGGAGGAAGCTCAGGTATGGCTGCTGCAGCCGGACGCGGAGCTGTCGGCCAGATTCGGCGACACTGTTGGAGGCGGGGATGCCGGCGAAGGAGTCGTTGCGTATTTGAAGGGCATACTGGAGCAGGTGCAGAACGAATGCGAAGCGGCTTTGGACACCTCCGTCATATTCGGCATTTCCGGCAACGTAGCCGAAAGCTGGGAGACGGCGCATTCACGGCTGGAAGCGATGCTTGCGGGCATTCGCGACCGTGCTCGACTCGGCCATCCGCTAGCCATTATCGATTTCGGCAAAGCGGGGGCGCTTCTCTGGGAAGGCATGGGGTCGGGCGAGGACAAAGAGCCGGAGGAGCAGAAGGGCTGGCTGATCGAGCAGGTCCACCGGTATGTGCAGGACAATCTGAGCGGCGACTTGTCGCTGACGACGATCGCGGGAGAGGTTCATTTTAACCCGTCCTATCTTTCCCGATACTACAAGCAGGCGACGGGCCGCAATTTGCTCGATTACATTCAATCGATCCGATTAAACGCAGCCATCGACCTGATGCTGAATACTTCTTTAAAGCTCAACGACATTGCCGTACGCACCGGTTTCGATTCCAACTCTTATTTCACGACCTTTTTCAAAAAGATGACGGGAATGTCTCCGATGCAGTATCGAAATTCGCATAGGTAAAAAATCTGAAACGATTGTAAACGATTCAAAATTGCGAGCGTTTTCCCGCGAGGCCTATAATGAATTCAAGGAGCTCCTAAGACAGGCAAACGATCATATAGGGGGAAGCTTGCAAATGAAATGGCATAAATCCTGGAGTGTAATCGTCTCGTTGTCCCTTGTGCTTTCCGTGACAGCGGCATGTTCGAGCAAAGACGGCAACAAAGAAGGAGCGTCTTCGTCCCCGTCCTCATCGGCGTCCGTAGCCCCTTCGGCTTCCTCGGAAAGCGGCGAAGCGAGCGCGGAGACAACTAAGCCCGAGCCGCTCGGCAAATATCCGGAGACGGTGACGGTGACCGAGGTGATCGGCTACAATCCGCCGGAAGATCCAAGAACGCCTTCCGGAATGACGCCTGATCAGAACAAATATCTCGTAGACTTGAAAGAAATGACGAACATCGAAGTGAAGTTCAAATGGATGGTGCCGAACAACCAGTACGAGCAGAAGTTCTCGTTAGCTCTCGCATCGGGAGATCTGCCGGACATCATGGAACTCGACCAGAAAAACTTCGAGAAGCTGAAAAACCAAAACATGCTGGGAGATTTGACGGAAGCGTACGAGCAATACGCCTCCCCGGATCTGCGGAAGTACATGGAGTCGGACGGCGGCTTCGCCATGAAGACGTTCAGCTCCGACGGCAAGCAGCTGGCGATTCCGGCTTTCGAGGACCCGTTCCTCTCCACGCAGTTGCTGTGGATTCGCAAAGACTGGCTCGACACGCTGGGCATGCAGCCTCCGACTACGATGGCAGAGCTTGACAAGGTTGCCGAAGCATTCGTTACGCAGGACCCGGACCGCAATAACAAGAATGATACTTACGGCGTCTCTCTCCAGAAGGAATTGTTTTTCTGGGGCTTCGATCTTAGAGGTTTCTTCAACGGCTTCGGAGCGTATCCGTCCGTTGGCGACAAGCAGTCCGCCTGGATCAAGGGCAGCGACGGCAAACTGGCTCCCGGCCTGATTCAGCCGGAAATGAAAGCCGGATTGGAAATGCTGCAATCGTGGTATAAGCGCGGCATTATTAACAAGGAGTTTGCGCTCAAGGACGAAAACAAAGCTGTCGAGGATATCGTTGGAGGCAAGGTGGGCATCTCTTACGGAGAATGGTGGTACCCGAACTGGCCGCTTAACTCCCACATGGATAAGGATCCGAAGGCGGAATGGATCGCGCTGCAAATTCCGGGTCTGGACGGACCGGGCAAATCGCTTGTGCCGAAGCTTCGCGCCGGCAAAGTGTTCGCGGTGAGCAAAGATATGAAGCATCCTGAAGCCGCCATCAAAATGCTGAACTTCTACATCGAGATGGGCTACAAGAAGTACAAGGACGACGAGAAGGCTGCCAAAGGCTACGTCTACAACTGGTTTAATCCGCGGATCTATAACCCGGCCGATATCGACAACATCTATACCGAAGTCAACAAGGCGCTGGATGCGGGTCAAACCGAGATTACGCTGGAAGACGAGAACTTCAGCAACGTCGACTCCGTCTTCCGCGCGACGAAGGAATACTTGGCCAAAGATACTTCCCGTCAATCCCTGGGCATCAGTTGGGGACAATATTACAGCCGCGCAGCTAAAGACGGAGGCTGGGGCACAACGAAGAAGGTCAAGGAAAGCAATCAATTCGTCAACAACGAATTCTACGGTCTGCCTACGGAGACGATCGTCAGCAAGGGCGGTCAGCTCGACAAGCTGATGCAGGAGTCGTTCACGAAGATCATCATGGGCGCATCGCTTGACGAGTTCGATAAGTTCGTGGCCAGCTGGAAATCGCTCGGCGGCGACAAGATTATCGAAGAAGTTAACGCATGGTACGATACGCAAGCAGTGAAATAAACCGCACGAGGAGGCGGGAGGCGGAGTCGGACAATCGACCGAACCTCCCGCTTTTCAATAGGAGAGAACGGAGGGGCATCTGTGAAAAAGCTAAAGAGAAATTTTCCGTTGCATTTCATGCTGTGGCCGGGAGTCTTCTTTACGATCATCTACGCTTACGGCCCGATGGCGGGTCTGGTTATGGCTTTCCAGGAGTTCGAGCCGCTGTCCGGTTTCTTTAAGTCGAAGTTTATCGGTCTCGACAACTTCAAATACGTGTTTCAGCTTCCGGACTTTAATCAAGTGCTGTGGAATACAGTGCTGATCGCGGTCTGCAAAATGATTTTGTTTCTGCTTGTTCCGCTAGTTCTGGCATTGCTGCTTAACGAGGTAACGAAAAGCTGGTTTTCGCGATTTGTGCAATCTGCGGTTTTCCTGCCGTTTTTCCTGTCGTGGACCGTGCTTGGCGGCGTTGTGATCGAGCTGTTTTCCTTGAACGGCCCGGTGAACGCGCTAGTATCGTCGCTAGGCTTGGAGCCGATTATGTTTATGCTCGACAACAGTTGGTTCAGAACGATTATTATCGGTTCGGATGTATGGAAGGGCATGGGCTACAACATGATCATCATGCTCGCCGCCATTACCGGCATTAATGCCACGCTGTACGAGGCGGCCGAGGTGGATGGCGCGGGGAAATGGAAGCAGATGATCCATATTACGCTGCCGGGCATAGCGCCGATGATCATTGTGCTTGCCGTATTGGGACTTGGGGGCGTATTGAACGCCGGCTTTGAACAAATCTTGATTATGTATAATCCGACCGTGTACGAAGGCTCGGACATTATCGATACATTCGTTTATCGCTTGGGTATTTTCAGTCAGCAATTCGGTCCTGCTGCGGCTGTCGGTCTGTTCAAGTCCGTCATCTCGCTTGCGCTAGTCTCGGTAACCTACTATGCAGCCTACAAATACAACAACTACCGAATCTTCTAGAGGAAGTTCAAAAAGTCCGATTTTGATCACGATAGTCCACAACATCAGTATGGAGGTGAGTCGGCTATGCGAGGCCAGATCTCATTGAGCAGAAAGCTGTTTACTACATTTAACGCGTTGTTTTTGACCGGAGTCACCCTGCTCGGCATTGTTCCGTTTCTGCACTTGCTGTCGATTTCCTTAAGCTCGAATACGGCGGCAATGGCGGGAGAGGTCAAGCTATGGCCGGTCGGCTTTTCTTGGGACGCTTATATCTATTTGGGGGAAAAGGTTGAATTTTTCCGTGCGTTATGGGTTTCTCTGGAGCGAGTCGCTCTCGGGACGGTCGTCAACATGCTGCTCGTGTTTCTGACCGCCTATCCACTGGCCAAATCGAACGAGCAGTTCGGTTCCAGAACGGTGTACGTCTGGTTCTTTGCCGTCACGATGTTCTTCGGCGGGGGGCTGATTCCAACCTTTATGGTTGTCAAAAATACCGGCCTGATCGATTCGATCTGGGCGCTGATTCTTCCCGGAGCGCTGAGCGTATGGAACGTTATCCTGATGCTAAACTTCTTCCGGTCGATTCCGAAGGAGCTGGAGGAAGCGGCGACGATCGACGGAGCGGGACATTGGACCATTCTATGGAGGGTTTTCCTTCCCGTATCGCTGCCTTCGATCGCGACCATCGGCTTGTTCACGATTGTCGGGCACTGGAATTCCTGGTTCGACGGCATTCTCTACTTGAACTCGCCGGATAAGTATCCGCTGCAGACGTACTTGTCCACTCTGATCATGTCCATGAATTCCATGATGACCTCGGTATCCGTAGAGCAGCTTAAGGTGTTGGAAAATCTCAGCGAGAAGACGCTGAAAACGGCGCAGATCTTTATGGGCGCGCTGCCGATTATGCTTGTTTATCCGTTCCTGCAGAAATACTTTGTTCGCGGCATGACGGTCGGCAGCGTTAAAGAATAAACGGACGGTCCGCAATGGGGAGGAGCTCGGGGATGAAGAAAATAACGGTGGCTTTGATCGGAGCGGGACAACGGGGCTTTAACTACGCGGAGTATGCGCTGCAAAATCCGTACGAGATGCAGATCGCGGCGGTGGCGGAGCCAACGGCCGCGCGAAGAGAGGCGTTCCGGGAGCGTCACCGACTGCCGGAGGACCGGGTCTTCGCGCATTGGGACGAGCTGTTTGCCGGGCCGAAGCTGGCCGATGCCGTGATGATCTGCACGCAGGATCAGCAGCATTTCGAGCCTACGATGAAGGCGCTTGAAGCAGGCTATCACGTGCTGCTGGAGAAGCCGATGTCGTCCAGCCCCGAGGAATGCCTCGCGATGGGCGAAATGGCCGCTCGAATGAATCGCGTATTTTCCATCTGTCATGTGCTGCGGTACACGAACTTTTTCTCCACGATTAAAGGGCTGCTTGATCAAGGAAAGATCGGGAAGCTGATGTCCATTACGCACAACGAGAACGTCGGCTATTGGCATCAGGCGCACAGCTTCGTGCGCGGCAATTGGCGGCGCAAGGACGAATCCAGTCCGATGATTCTGGCCAAAAGCTGTCACGATCTGGACATCCTGCTATGGCTGGCCGGGGCGGACTGCACGCGGGTATCCTCCTTCGGCTCCCTGGCTCACTTTACGTCCGAGAATGCGCCGGAAGGAGCGCCTCTGCGGTGTCTGGACGGTTGTCCGGCCTCCGAAGAGTGTCTCTATTACGCGCCTAAGCTGTACCTGACGGACAATACCGACTGGCCGACTTCGGCGATCAGCGACGATATCAGCTATGAAGCCCGATACAAAGCGTTGCAGGAAGGGCCTTACGGTCGATGCGTGTATAGCTGCGATAACGATGTCGTCGATCATCAGGTGGTGAATCTCGAGTTTGACAATGCCGTTACGGTGGCGTTCACGATGAGCGCGTTTACGAGAGAGATTAGCCGTACGATCAAGCTGATGGGGACGAAGGGGGAAATTCGCGGAGCGATGGAGAAGAACGAGATCGAAATTTTGCATTTCGGCAGCGGCAAAACGGAGCGAATCGTCTTCGAGGATCGCGGCGGCCATGTCGGTCATGGCGGCGGAGACTGGGGCTTAATGCGCGATTTTCTGCGGCTGGTGCAGGCGGATGGCGGTCAGCAGGGCTTAACGTCGGCCGATCGTTCGGTACAAAGCCATATGATAGCGTTTGCGGCGGAGCAATCCCGGGTAGCCGGGAAGACTTTGGAGTTAGCGGAGTTCGTGCGAGGGCTGCGGTCATGCTCCGCAGGGTGATTCGTCGGCCGTTATGGGGAGGAATCGCCGTGCTGATTGCGGCATCCGGAATTGCGATGGCGGCTGCTCACGCATGGGACCGACCGTCGGAAGAAGGCAAGATCGTTGCGTGGGTGGACGGAGCGCCCGTACACAGGGGCGAGTTCGAACGCGCTCTGCGGGCGAACAAGTCACGCGTGGTAGACGAGTATTACGTCAAATATGGCGCCGAACAGACGACGGAGTTCTGGACGACGGCCTACGGAGGGGAGACTCCCTCCGAGGCTATCCGCAGATTAGCTTTGGAAGACAGCGTGAAGCTCAAAGTGACGCAGAAGATTGCGCAGGAGCAAGGCATTCTGACAGACATTAGCTATTCCGGATTCCTGCGGGAGCTGGAGCTGGAAAACCGGAGAAGGCAGGAGGCTGTCGCCGAAGGCAAGGTCGTATACGGTCCTGTTCGCTATAGCGAAGAGGTTTATTTGGAATATGCGATGAGCAATGCAATCCGGGAAGTCAAGAGCCGATTGCTGGAGCGAGAGTGGAAGCCGGACGAACGGGTGCTGCGGCAGTTTTACGAGGCAAATAAGACAGAGCTGTATGCGGTGCGAGAAGCAGTGAAGTTCAGCCAACTGTCTGTCGCTTTCCTGAACGCGAATCAGGAGACGGACGAGACGCTTAAACGACAAGCCCAGGAGCGTATGGACGAAGCTTTGGCTTTGGCCGTCGCCGGAACCGATTTCGCGGGAATTGCGGACAGACTGGGGGCCGAGGTGCGGCTGGAGGAGCGAAGCGTCAACGAGGGCAATGTCAGAATGAATTTGCGGAGTCCCGTCGCCCAAGCTGCGAGTCATCTGGCTCCCGGAGAAATTAGCGGCGTCATCGAAGAAAACGGACGTTTGTATGTGCTGCAGCGTCTGGTTGAGCAAGGGAAGGGCTCTGAGTTCGCCGATTTTGCGGAGATCAAGGAGCAGGTGTTGATGGATTATGCGAATTCCAGGTACGCGGATTACGTCCAAGATCGGGTGTCCGCCGCCGAGGTCATTATAAATGAAGCGAATGATGAAATTTTGTGGAGGTAAGCCGTTCCTGCATCGCTTGCTGTAAGCGCTTTAACCAAGGGCCCGGTTGGAGCATTACATATATTCAAGGAGAGGGATGATCGCTTGAGCAGAGGGATTCGCAAAAGACTGGGGGCTTTAATGGTAGTTGCAAGTATGATTTGCAGCTTTGTCGGCATCGCGCCGACAGAGGCGGAGGCTTCCGGAGTCGTCTATTACGTAGACAACCTTGGAGGAAGCGACAGCAATGACGGCAGTAGTCCGGGATCGGCATGGCAGTCGTTGGACAAAGTTAATGCCACGACGTTCGCGCCCGGCGATCAAATTTTGTTTAAGGCGGACGGCACCTGGAACGGCAGACTGTGGCCGAAAGGCTCGGGAGCGTTCGGAAGTCCGATTGTCATCGACATGTACGGCTCGGGAAGCAAGCCTCTGATTGCGGGCGTCACGTCCGAGCTGGAAGCCGTCTATTTGAAAAACCAGGAGTACTGGGAGATCAACAACCTGGAGATTACGAACCGTTCGACGCTGCCCTTCGACCGCAATTGGCAGAATCCGCGGGGCCAGCGCAGAGGCGTCTACATTCTGAATGAAGAGGCCGGCATTCTTAGCCACATTCAACTGAAAAACTTGAACATTCACGATGTGGACGGCGCCTACACGACACGCTCGGGCGGCATTATTTTCGATTCGGTCGGCTCGGTCACTCCAAGCGCCTTTAATGGAATACGGATTGACGGCAACGTCCTGACCGACGTCGACGCTTACGGCATTTATATCGGCTCTAACTGCATTCTGCGTTACGGCATGAGCGATTTGTGGCCGTGGGTGCCGAAGCCGTATGGGCCATGGACGCCTTCAACGGATGTGAAAATCTCCAACAATACCGTGATCAGAGCGGCAACAGGCGGCATCGCTTGGAACGTGACCGACGGAGCGATCGTGGAGCATAACACCGTTCAGCAGGCGACTTATCTGGCTACGAACGCTTCGATCTGGTGGGCATACGCCGACAACAATCTCGTGCAGTTCAACGAGTCGTTCGAGAGCGTAAACGGCGAGGAGGACGGCCACGGCTTCGACGTGGATGCGGGGAATATCGGCTCCGTCGTCCAATATAATTACAGCCATAACAACGCCGGAGGATTTATGCTGTTCGTGAACGATACGTACTACACGGTCGATACGGTCGTTCGGTACAACATCAGCCAGAACGACAGGAAGAGTATTTTCCGCTACAGCGGCTCGATCAAAAATGTCACCAATCACAACAATACCGTCTATGTCGGAGCCGCATCGGGCAATCCGGTCATGAGCGACTATTTTACCAAAGCCTCCGGGTCTCCGACGAACATTCGCAACTACAACAACGCCTACTACAGCGTCGGGGACAAGGGCTGGAACCTGACCGGCCAAATGTTCGATTATAATGCGTACTTCGGCGGGAAGACGCTGGTCTCCTCCGACCCGCACAAGGTCACGGCCAATCCGAACTTCGTCAGCCCCGGAAGCGGCGGCAACGGCATGAACACGGTGGACGGCTACAAGCTGCAAGCGGGTTCTCCGCTGATCGGCGCAGGGATTCCGATTGCCGACCACGGAGGCCGCGACTATTACGGCAACGCGCTGTACAATGGCGATCCCGACATCGGCGCTCACGAATACGAGGGCACGGTGCCTCCATCTACCAATAAGGCAGCAGTTCCGTATCCGCAGATTCCGCAATCGCCGTCGGGCGATCTGGCTCCGCGTGCCGCGGTCAGCACGACGTTCGCCTCCTTGAACGGAACGACGGCCGTTATCGACAACATTAACGACCGTTTCTACGAATACGCGTGGTCGAGCAATCAGTCGCCGACGTTCCCGAACTACATTACGCTCGATTTCGGAGCGGAAGCGGTGACGGCCGATACGCTGAGAATCAACACAAGGTTCGGTCAAGGACAGGGCATTACGAACTTCGATCTGGAGGCGTTCGACGGCTCGTCATGGGTGCCGATCCAGACCAATATAGCGCTGAGTTGGAGCTCCAACACGAGCGACGACGAGATCAAGTCGGTCGGCTTCGCGGAGACGACATTCTCCAAGCTCAGGGTGAAGGTGAACAACGGCAATCGCCAATGGGGCAATATCGCGGTGAACGAGCTGGAGCTGTTCAAGTCGCCGATCGCCCCGCCGGTTAACGCCGCGCAGGGAGCAGCGGCAAGCACGACGTTCCCGACGGGCAGCGCCGGCGCGATCTCCACGATCAGCGACGGCAAAACTTCCACGTCGTGGGCCAGCGGAACCTCGATTGCATTCCCGCAGTATGTTTCGCTTGATTTCGGAGGCAGCTTCGTCACGACGAGCAGAATCAGCCTGTTCACCCATTTCGGCATCGGTCAGGGACTTACGAACGTCGACGTCGAATATTACAACGGCTCCGCATGGACGACAGCATCGTCAAACGTGCCGATTACCTGGTCGCTAAATAACAGTACGGTGGAGGAACGGGTTATCTCGTTTAGCCCGGTTACCGCCAGTGCGATTCGCTTAAAAGTGAACAACGGCAACCGTCAATGGGGCAATATTGCGATAAACGAGCTGAAGGTTTGGTCGGATTGACGGAACGTTAGCAGGCGCCCAAACGGGGCTGTCCCAAAAAGCGGCTTGAAGCGCTTAGGGCGTGTATGCAAACCCGCTCAGAGGTTTCTTTCACCAAATGTACGATCCGGAGTATGCATACGCGCCCTAGGGAACAGCCCCGTTTTGCTTACATTTTGATCGAGCCGCTAGCTATCCCTTCTACGAAATTTCGCATCAATAGGGAGAACAAGAGCAGCAGAGGGATGGAGGCGAGCAGGTATGCGGCCATCATTCCTCCGTAATCGCTCAGGCCGTAATTACCTGCGGCTGCTTCGAAGGATACAAGCGCCATCGTCACCGTCTGATGGGAGCGATTCAGCAGCAGCGAAGGCAGCAAGTAGTCGTTCCATAGGCCGGTAATATTGATAATCGCGACAGTTGTGCAGATGGGAACGGACAACGGCAGCACAATCGTCGAGAAAATCCGGATATTCCCGGCTCCGTCAATGCGAGCGGCTTCGAAGAGCTCGTCGGGCATTTGCTCGAAGAAGGTTTTCAGAACGAAGATGCTGAAGGCTTGGCCTCCTGCGATATAAGGCAGGATCAGCGCCCAATAGCTGTCGGAGAGGCCGAGCTTCTTAATTTGCAGGTAAAGCGGGATCAGCGTGAGAAAGCCGGGAATGAGCAGCAGCCCGAATACGAGCAGGAACAGCGTGTTTTGAAGCGGAAAACGCAGTCTGGAAAACGCGTAAGCGCTCATAGCGGCGAATACCACGATCGCTGCGACGCTCATGGCGATAATGAGAGCGGAGTTCAGAATCGGCTCGCTGATTTTAGCCCAGGCGGTCGAGTAATTGCTCCACAGAAACTCTTGCGGAAAGTTCAAAGTGCTGGAAGCGAAAGCGATCGGCGACTTGAAGGAATTTTCGAACATAAAATAGATCGGAAGCAGGTTAAACAGCAGCAGCGCCAGCAAACACCATTGTCCCGCGCCAGGCAGCCGGAAGGTACGCATAGGTGAGACCTCCTCTGGATCAGGATTCGGATTTGATGAGCTTCATGTTGATAAGCGTAAGCAGCAAAATCACGGCGAACATGACAAGCGCGATAGCCATGCCGTAGCCGAATTCTCCGTTCACGGTGGACACGTTGTACATATGAAGAATCGGGACGTAGGTGGAGTATCCGGGACCGCCGTTCGTCATGATCAGCGGAGGAATAATGTTCTGCAAGCTCCCGATCAACGTCAGAATAACGATTAGCCGCAATTGCGGGGCGGACAGCGGAATGTCGATCAACCGCACCCGTTTCCAGCCGATAGCGCCTTCCAGTTTGGCAGCTTCGATAACCTCGGAAGAAATGCTCTGCAACCCGGAATAGAAAATAAGCAGATTAAACGCGCTGATCCAGGGAAAGCCCATCAGAATGATGGAATACAGGGCGATATTAGGATCACCCAGCCAGAGCTGCTTGAGGGAGCCGAGTCCAACGATGTCCAACAGTTGATTTAATGCGCCGTCCCCTTGATACAGAAATCGCCATAGCAAAATAGTGACAATGCCGGGGATAACGATCGGTACGACGAACAGGGTTCGGTAGATGTACTGGGCACGCTCTTTTTTGAGGTGGAAGATCAGCTCCGCCACGAAGAAGGGCGGGACGATCGCCAGCACGATAGACAGAGCGATCCAGATCAAGGCATTGACGACCGATTGCCGCAGCACTTCGTCGCTGAACATCCGGGTGAAATTGTCCAAGCCGATATAGTTCGGCGCGTTAAAGCCGTCCCAATCGGTGAATGCGCCGTTCAGCGCCTGATAGACCGGGTAGTACATGAACCAGATCAGGAAGACGAAGGTAGGGAGAATAAAGCCGTACCCGGTAAGCGCGCTCTTGATTTTGGCTTTGCCGGCCATCGGATGATCATCCTTTCTCGATAGGGAGAATGAAAGGGGGGAGTCGCTTCGAGGCAGCGGCTCCCCCTTCTTTAATGCGATTCGCGGCCAGCTCTAGTATTGACTGAAGTCGACATTGTTTTTGGACTGGTATTCTTTGATCGCCGTATCGAGCTCTTTCTGTACATCGGCCTTCGCTTTGTCGAAATCGATATTGCCGCTCAAGTACAGGCCGAAGATGCGTTGTATATTTTTGCCCAGGTTCGGGGAAGATCCGCCTACGCCGAGCGCCTTCAGCTTGTTCGAAGCCTGGTTGGCGAGTTCGATCATGCTTTCGGCGGGTTTCGTATCCGGCCAGGTCGGGACGAAGGTGCCGTGCTCGTTGACGATTTTCTCTACGTTGGCCGGCGTTCCCAGGAATTGCAGCCAATCGATAACAGCCGCTTGCTTGCCTGTCTCCTTCATGGTTGCATTCGCCTCTTTGGTGGAGACGGCGAACTGGAAGGCGGCGTTCGGACCGCCGACCGCTCCCGACACGTCTTCTCCGGTCGTGTACGGAGTGTCCGCCGTCGTAAGCACGGGGAAGTTAAACGAGCCTAGCCCGAATGTGACTTTGGCGTCCTTGGCGTTCTCGGGCAACCAGCTGCCGTCGTAGAAAATGGCGGTTTTCCCGGCGAGGAAATCGTTCCTCGCGTTGCTGCCGACAACCCCGGGATCGGACGACAGGTAATCGGGCTTCCAATTGTCGGTTAACGACTTGAACAGCGGCCACCAACCCATAAAGCGCTCGTCGGAAGTATTCAGCATCCCTTTCACAATGGCTATGCTCTGATCAAGCGACGATACGCCCGGGCTCTCGTCGAAGGCGGAGATCGACTCGTACTCTTTAGAGAAGAAGTCCGACAGGAAGTGGCGCTGGAACCAGTCGTAATCTGGAGCCTGAGACATGGCCGTAATGCCTGCCGCCTTCAATTGCTGCGTGGCGGAGATCAGCTCCGACCAGCTAGTCGGCGCTTGCGCGATGCCGGCCTGCTCGAACAAATCTTTATTGTAGAAAAAGGCGGTCGCGACGTAGTCCCCGTTAATGTTATAGCTCTTGCTGTCAGGGGAGCGCGTCTCGCTGATGACGGTCGTATTCATCGCTTCCGCCCAGGTCGCTTTGTCTGGAATGTAAGGGTTCGGCTTGTTGAAGTACTCCGTCAAATCCTCTGCGATGCCTTTCGGAAACGTATTGTTTAGTTCGGCCCATTGTCCCCAGAACACGTCGAACATTTCTCCGGCCGCCGCCTTGACCCGAACTGTCTGCGTATAATCCTTGAACTCTTCGTCGACGAATTCGATTTTAATGCCGGGATGTGCGGCTTCGTACTCGTCGGCCACCTCGCGAAGTTTCGTCTGATTTTTCAAGCCGGCGATGTTTTTGGAGTTGGGCGTGTACACTTGAGCGTACATCGTAATGGTCCCCTGCCATCCGGAGTTTGTACTTGCGCTTGGATTGGCGGAAGAGGTGCCTGCCGCCGATTCCGAAGGAGCTCCGTCGGAGTTGTTGCCGCTGCAGCCGCCGAGAAGAAGTCCGGTTCCGAGCAGTATTGCGGGAAGTTTTTTGGCGTTCATGGTGAAGCTCATTGAAATCCCCCCAAATCATTTTTGTAAGCGTATTCCTCGGTTCTGTTTTATCTTAAGTCACGAATGTCGGAGTCAATAGGGGGGCAGATTTTACATTCGGATGAATTTCTTTACTTTGGCGACTTGGCTCTGACGGTTCAGCGGGAGTGCGCTCTTTTGTACTCCGACGGGGAATAGCCCGTATATTCCTTGAACACCCGGCAGAAATGCTTGATGTCGGCATATCCGACCCGCTCGCTGATCTCCTGCAGGCTGTGCGAGCTTTGCAAGAGAAGGGACCGGGCTTTCTCGATCCGGCATTCCTTCAGGAACGCGACGAAGTTCTGACCGGTTTCGAACTTGAACCAGCGGCTGAAATAGCTGGCGTTCATACCGAAGCGATCCGCTACCGACTGCAGGCTGACGCCGTCGGCTAAATCCTGTGAGACGTGCTGTTTGACCTTCTCGATCAACGGCGTATTGGGGGCGTTGCGTTCCTGCCGGATCGTTCGGCATACATCCCGAACCAGCTCGCCGATTCTGGACATGAGGGAAGAGCGCACAGCGATGCCCTCCAATTCATGAAGCCACTCTTCAAGCGTTTTGCCGCTAATTTGGCGCATATCCAGATCCATTATTTTCAATTGAGCGCCGACTCGCAGAATATAATGGGTGATTAAACGCTTCAGCTCTGCGGGCATCAAGGGCTCGGAGAAGGCAAACTTGTCGATTGCCGAGAAGGCGGCTTGTTCATTGCCTAGCAGCAGCTGTTCAAGCGAACCATCCATGTGTTCCAGCTCCGAGGCCGATATCTTCCTATCTACGGGCAGCGCGGGCAAGGATAGAATCTGTCCTCCTCCGCAGACCAGCCTGTAGGTGACGGCAAGAGAGGCGTCTTGGTAGGCCTGGGAGGCCTCGGCCAATGGATGAAAGCCGCTGAGCCCGATCGTGACCGTTCGTTTGAAGGTCCGGTCGATGTCCCGCTGCAGTCTGTTCGCCGATTCGCGAGCGCTTAGGGAAGCGGCAGCTTCTCCGGAAGTGTAGTTCAGCACAACTACTACTTGACCGATATGGTCTTGCAGCACATAGGCGGAGTTGCGCTCCGCATACCACTCCTGAACGAATTTCGTCAACGCGTATCGGAACAGTTCCACGTCGAAGGAGCTGTAAGCGTTGTTCTCGATCCAGTCGGGACTGATCGCCAGAAGAACGAGGGAGTCGCTGTCACGGTCGAGCGGGGGAGAGTAGCCGGCCTCGACGATAAACTGCGCCAGCTCGCGGTCGTCCTGTCCGAAGATGAATTGCTGGTAATATAGCTTTGTTGCAAGCGGGGCGACTTTCTGGACGGACTGCTGCAGGGAAAGAACGCGCGCTTCTTCGTTGCGCTCCTTCTCGATCATCGTCTCTACCTTTCGAAGCGTTTCGAGCAATTCTCCGCGATCCAGCGGCTTCGTAATAAACTCGGTGACGCCGCAGCTGATTGCCTGCTTCGCCAGTTGAAAATCCTGATATGCGGTGAGAAGAATGCGCCTAATGCGCGGAGCCCGCTCGGCAATCCGCTCGCAGCACTCGATTCCGTTCAGGCCCGGCATACGAAAATCGAGAATGACCAGATCCGGCTGCAGGCGCAAAATTTGCCGCAGTCCGGCCTCTCCATCCTCCGCTTCTCCTACCAATTCCCATTGCGGGGCGAAACGCTGCAATATTTTACGAAGACCTTGGCGAATGTAGGCTTCGTCATCCACGATTATGACGCGAAACATAAATGTTAACCTCGCTTTCGCTCTTAATTGGGGGGAGCAGCAAAACGATCTCCGTACCTTCTCCCGGACGGCTGTCGATGTGCAACGTGTAGGGGGAGCCGAAATACAATCCGATTCGGGCGAATACGTTTGCGAGACCGATGCTTTTCTCGTCTTGCGAGAGCCTCTGTTTGCCGTCGTCGAGGCTTTGTCGCAGGCGCAGCAGCCGTTCCGGCGACATGCCCAACCCGTCATCCGTTACGACGACCTTCACATGCGATTCCTCCCTGCCGATTGCGACGCTCAGCTTTCCTTTTCCCTGCTTCATCTCCAGCCCGTGGTAGAAGGCGTTCTCGACGAGCGGTTGAATAAGCAGCTTGGGAATATACCACTCCATCAGCTCTTCTTCCACGTCAATCGTCATATCGAATCGGGAAGCATAGCGATTATCTTGAATGTAAAAATAACTGTTGAGGTACTCTCTTTCCTCTCGAAAAGTATTGAAGTCGTTGCCTGCGTGCAGCGACGTTTTGACCAGCTTGCCCAATGCGGTGATCATATCGACTGTAGCGTCGGCCTCATCGATCTCCGCCTTCATCTTGATCGTTTCCAATGTATTGAAGAGAAAATGAGGATTGATTTGCGACTTGAGCGCCTGAAGCTCACTTTCCTGGCGAACGATTTCCGCCTGATACAGATTGCGAATCGTCTCGTCCAGTCTGCGGCTCATCCGGATGAAGCTGCGAATCAACTGTCCGATTTCGTTGCGTGGCGGATTGTCGTATTGAATTTGAAAGTCTTCCGTTTCGACGCGTTTGATCAGCGAGATCAGCTTATAGATCGGCTTAGTAATTTGATAGGAAATGCCTGTGGAAACGATAAGTGCAAGCACGATGCAGACGACTCCGATCAAAATCATGGAGTTGCGCACCTGCATAATTCCGGATACGATCTGCGAAACCGGGACGTAACCGACAACCGTCCAACCCATTTTGCCCACGGGATGATGGACGACGATGTTTTTTTGGCTCCCCATACTGACGATTTGCCGATCTTGGCCATCCGAGGGCAGCTCGGCGATATGGGCCAGCAGTTGTTCGTTAACCGGATCGCCGGAATAGACGATCTGTCCATCCCGGTCGATCAGCAGGAAGGAGCCGTTCTTCTCGCGATTGACTCGACTCATAATTCTTTCGATGTCTTCCAACGTGAAATCGACCTGAAAGAAACCCGAAGTAATCAGAATAGTGGACGATTTATAAATTTTACGAATCAGGGAAAACACTTTTGGCGGAGGCGTGTTCTGAATCAAGTCGGTCGAGGCGGGCTGATGCAGGCTGAGATAGGTAACGATTTCATCCGAGCCGCTGAACGTTTCGAACCAAGGCAGCTTGCCGACTTCCAGGTCGGGAGGAAGATAACCGAGACTGTAGATGCGCTCCTGGCCGACTCCGGGCTTGCTGAAGTAGGAAATATTCTCGACGCTGCCTCTCTGGGACTGCCAGAAGCTGAAATTTTTCTCGATTGTTTCTTTAACCTCGATGCTTAACAGAGGGTCCGCTCCTCTGTCGTCGGTCAGCGTGTCTTGAAAATCGCGGCCATAATAAGGCATCAGCGTAAATTGCTCCAGCTCGCGGATATACATCTCGATGTTCGAGGCCGTGCTGACGGCGACTTGCTGGGCAAAGTCGCTCACCTTTTTTTCCATAGCGTCGCTATACAGCCCGTAGGCTCCTAATCCAAGAACGGACATGGGCAGCACGATAAAAACCATATACGTTAGAATGAGCTTTTGCTTAAAGGTCAGAAATCGATTCATCGGCTCCATCCTTTTTCCGGTAGTGGCAATAGCATCTGAATCTATCAGACAGGCAGATAGGTTCATTGTAACAGAACATGGCGGGAATGACAGCGGTTTCTCCCGGAGCTTCAGGCGATGGCTTCCGAGCCGACGAAGCTATTTTGCAGGCTTTTGTATAACAAAATCGTGGTTTCCTCCTATAGAAAACCGTTTCGGCGCCTAATACAATTGGAATTGCAGGCTTCATTCGAACAACAATCAGAAGGGGAGAACGGGATGGAACGCGAAGAGAAGCTCGAGGCGAAGTTCGAAACAGCAAAGACTCCGGCTGTAGGTCAAAGCCGAGTGCTTAACGATGCCGACATCGAATCGTTATGGGGGGGAATCGATCCGCTATTTGCGCCCGATCGTGCCGTAGACGCCGTTCAAAGCGTCTTGCCGCAAGACGAATACGAGCGGTTGTTTCCTAATCGGATCGGGTCGGAGGGGTGGCACGAATTTTCCGTCCATTTGTCCCACTATAGAATAGATCAAACCGATTATTATTCCTACGCCAACTTGCTGGCTGCCGTGGCCGAGGTCGCCAACATCAAGTACAAGGTAGAGTACAGGCAGGACAATTCCGAAAGCAAGCGCATATTTCGATTGGACAAACAGGCCCGGACGGAAACGCTTATCTATCAAGCCGCCGATTTCTATTCTTCATCCGGCACGACGACGTCGATCGCGGCGATCGTATCTCAGACCGTCGATTTCGGCTCCTTTATTAAGGAAGGCTCCGATTTGCAGCGCAAGCGCGAGCTGGCAGCGTTCCTTGCGAATATTTCGCACGAAACGGGCGAAGGAACGGCGACGTCGTCGGGGGATCTGCGGGCATGGGGATTGTACTGGAATGAGGAGATCGCCTACAGGAACGCAACCGGATCCAAATATGTAGAGGAGAACGACGATTTCCCTCCGGTTCAGGGGAAATCCTATCACGGGCGCGGACCGATCCAACTGAGCTGGAACTACAATTACGGATTGTTAAGCGGAATTATTTACGGCTCCAAGGACCCACTGCTCCAACAGCCCGAATTGATTGTGGAAGACGGCAAGCTGGGCTTTATGACGGCTATTCTGTTCTGGATGACCCCCCAGTCGCCGAAGCCTTCGGCTCACGATGTGATGGTCGGCAACTGGACGCCTTCCGAAGCGAATAAGGTCAAGGGGCTAACGCCGGCGGGCTTCGGGATTACCATTATGATCATTAACGGCAATCTGGAGGGCAATCTGGACGAAAGCGATCGGCGCATCGCTCGTCGCGTAGCTTTCTATCGGGAAATTGCTGCGCAGATGGGAGTTTCGATCGAAGGCGAGAAAGTGAATACGTTGGGCATGCGGCCGTTCTGATTGGAAGGGGGGAGAAGCGCCGAAACCATGCGGACTACACGCGCCCCCCGCGGGCCATTATGGCACAATTTTGTCCTTCACCCCTGGCCCGCGCGGAGCACCCGCGACATCAGGAGCGCCACCAGCCCCGCAGCTTCCGCCACCAGGAACGGCCCGACTGCTCTTCCCGATTCGGCTTGACTTCGATGGCCGATCCCAGCGGACCGCATGAGCGGAGGGGCTCGGTTCCTTCCAGGAACACCTCGACCGCACCCTCGCCGGGACAGGCGGGGGAAGCGAGCAGGCCGGTTGCCGGATCGATATAGGCGTGAACGACGCCTTCCGGCACGGGAAAGCCCCTAGGAGCGGTTCCCGACAAAGCCGCTTCTGTATATTGAGCGAAAATCGGCGCGGCGCGATGAGCTTCGCCGGACGTAATGGGCCGGCCGCGGTCATAGCCAAGCCATACGGCGGTCGTCAGCTCCGGCGTATAGCCGACGAACCAGGCGTCGGAGTCGGTCGTGCCCGATTTGCCGGCGACGGGGCGCTTGATCATGTTTGCGACTCTGCGAGCGGTGCCTCCCCGTTCGAATACGCTTTTCAGCAAATGGGTCGTTACGTAGGCCAGAGCAGGCTCGATGGCTTGTGTCCGTTGCGGATGGCTCTCGTACAGAACCTTGCCCCGGCGATCCTGGACGAGCGTAATCGCGATCGGCTCGACCCGTTCTCCTCCGCCGGCGAAGACGGAGAAGGCGTACGCCATCTCGAAGGGGCTGACCGGGAACGTGCCAAGCGCCAGGGAAGGGACGGCTTTGAGCGGCGAGGCGATGCCTAATTTGCGAGCCATGGAGATGACGGCCTCCGGTCCGGTCTGTACAATCGTATGGACGGCATAGATGTTGTCGGAAGCCGAGATCGCTTGGCGCAGTCCGATATCCGCATGAGCGTATCGTCCGCTATAGTTGCCGGGACGGTAAATCTGGCGGCCATGATCGAAGTAGAATAGCGTCGGTTCGCTGCGAAAGCGGGTCGCCGCCGTTATCGTTCTGTTTTCCAGCGCCGCCGCATAGACGATCGGTTTAAATGAAGAGCCAGGCTGCCGCGTGTTCGTGAACACGCGGTTATATTGGTTGGTGCGGAAGCTGCGCCCGCCGACCATCGCTTTAATGTAACCGTTGCGAGGATCGACGGCGATTAGAGCTGCTTGCAATTCCTCGTTAGCTCCTGTCAGCCCCTTCTTGACGGCCGCCTCGGCCATCTGCTGCATGCGCAGATCGAGCGTCGTGCGTATCGTCAGCCCTCCTTCGTTCATCAGCCTCTCGTCGATACCGAGCCGTTCGACGGCAATCTTCTTGACGTATTCGGCGAAATAAGGGGCCGCCCGTTCCTCCTCCTCCGGCAAAGCGCGGACGGCGACGTTCTCGCGTGCCGCACGATCGGCTTGCAGTTTGGTGATCTGACCGGTTTCGAGCAGGGATTGAAGCACTTTCCGCTGGCGCGCGCGGGAGCTCTTGGGATTCAGATGCGGAGAGTAATAGCGCGGTCCTTTGGGAATGCCGGCGAGCAGGGCGCTTTCGGCGATCGTCAGCTCTTTGGCGGGTTTATTGAAGTAAAGCCGGGAGGCGGCCTCCGCTCCGTATGCCCCGTGCCCGTAATAGATCTGGTTGAGGTACAGCTCCAAAATCTCATCCTTGGTAAAGCTTTGCTCCAACCGGCCTGCATACCAGGCTTCCTTAAGCTTGCGCGTCCACGTCCGTTCATGCGACAAATACAGGTTGCGTGCAAGCTGCTGGGTAAGCGTACTGGCCCCCTGCTCCTTGGACATATGGCGCAGATCCACCCAAGCCGCCCGGGCCAAACCGCGCCAGTCGACTCCCGCATGCTCATAGAAGCGACGATCTTCGACGGCAAGGGTTGCCTTGACCAGCCAGGGAGAGATGTCGGCCAGCTTCGCGGTCGGCCGGTTGACGCCGCCCTTCAGGCTGGCGATCGTCTGTCCGTTGGCGTCCAGGATGCGGGTCGACTGCATCGTCGCGCCGGCCGGTAGCGGGGCGTATTTGAGCAGCAGAAAGCCCGCCGCGGCCAACGCGATCAGCGATAGCAGCGTCATCCATCCGATGCGGCGGCGCAGCTTGCTCCAGCCGGAGACAGGGCGGGACTTCTTCCGATTGCCGGCGGCTTGACGATCCATGGATGAGGCCTCCTTCGACATAAAGGGAATCGTTTCCTTTGTAGTATGGGGAAGGAAGGGGGAGGCTATTCTGCGTGGGGAATATTCCGCAATAGGGCAAACGAACATTAAAATTCCTTATGGAATGATTGCTTTTTGTCGTCGATATTTTATAATACTTCTAGCTTGATACATTAGGCGGTCGGAATTCAGCCCATAGAAAGCAGGGATGCGCATGTCCTCCATGGAGTTGTGGTACACGGAGAAGCAGACCGAAAACTTCGGCATCACAATGAAAATCAAACGAACGATGGTCCATGAGCAGACGGATTTCCAAGAGCTCGCAATGATCGAGACGGAGGAATACGGCAATATGCTCGTGCTCGACGGCATGGTCATGACGACGGAGAAGGACGAATTCGTGTACCATGAGATGGTGGCGCACCCGGCGCTGTTTACGCATCCGAACCCGGAAAATGTGCTCGTTGTCGGCGGTGGGGACGGCGGCGTTATTCGCGAAGTGCTGAAGCATTCGCAAGTGAAGAAGGCGGTGCTCGTCGACATCGACGGCAAAGTCATCGAATATTCGAAGCAATATTTGCCTTCCATCGCGGGCCAGTTGAACGATCCGCGCGTCGAAGTGATCGTCAACGACGGCTTTATGCACATCCACGATCACAAAAATACGTACGACGTCATTATGGTGGATTCGACGGAACCGGTGGGCCCGGCCGTCAACCTGTTCACCAAAGGCTTCTATCAAGGCATTCACGATGCGCTGAAGGAAGACGGTATTTTCGTTGCACAGACGGACAATCCGTGGTTCAAAGCCGATCTGATCCGCAGCGTTAATCGCGACGTCAAGGAAGTGTTCGATATCGTGCGCGTATACGTTGCGAACATTCCGACCTATCCGAGCGGTCTGTGGACGTTCACGATGGGCAGCAAGAAATACGATCCGCTAGCGGTCGACGAGAGCGGAATTCCCGAGCTCGATACCCAATATTATTCGCCTCGGCTGCACAAGGCGGCGTTCGCGCTGCCGAAGTTTGTCGAGGATCTGACGAAATAAAGGAGAATCGTTCATTTTATGCGCTTAAACCAAGCTTATTCCGGCAATGTATTCATCTGCAGCTCCGACGATTATGCCGCTTCCAAAGCCGTCATTTACGGCATGCCAATGGATTATACCGTCTCTTTCCGTCCCGGCTCCCGATTCGGCCCCGGCCGAATCCGCGAAGCTTCCGTCGGCCTGGAGGAGTACAGCCCCTACCTCGACCGCAGCCTGTACGATCTTGCTTATTTCGATGCGGGAGATCTATTGCTTCCGTTTGGCAATGCGGCGAAAAGCCTGGACATCATCGGGGAGTATGTTAGCGGCGTGCTAGCAGACGGCAAAATCCCTGTCGGCCTGGGCGGAGAGCATCTTGTCAGCTGGCCGGTCATTCAGGAAGTGTATAAGAAGTATCCGGACCTTGCGATTCTTCACTTCGACGCACATACCGATCTGCGCGAGGACTACGAGGGCGAGCCGCTGTCCCATTCCACCCCGTTGCGCAAAGCGGCGCAGCTGATGGGGCCGTCCAACATCTATCAGTTCGGCATCCGTTCCGGCTCCAAAGAAGACTGGACGTACGCTCAGGAATCCGGCATTCACTTCCACCCGTTCGAAGTGGCCGAGCCGCTCAAGAAAGAGCTTCCTTCCTTGGCCGGACGTCCGGTCTACGTGACGATCGACATCGATGTGCTCGATCCTTCGGCCGCTCCCGGCACGGGAACGACGGAGGCCGGAGGCATCACGTCCAAGGAGCTGCTTGAAGCGATCCATGCGATTGCGCGCTCCGGCGTCAATGTTGTCGGCTTCGACCTCGTTGAGGTTGCGCCGATCTACGATCCGACAGAGATGACGCCAATCGTGGCTTCCAAAATGATTCGCGAAATGCTGCTTGGCTTCGTCAAATAAACAGGCGATAAGCCCCCGGCCTACGATTTAAAGTATGGTTCGGGGGCTTGTTTTCACATTTCCGCAGGAGTGTGCATGCCCAGCAGCGCTAGTCCGCTTCTTAGAACGGAGGCGACGGCCGAGCTAAGACTCAATTTCGCGAAGATGTCGGCTTCGTCCGCAGCTTCGCTTAATATTTTGCCCGAATTGTAGAAGCGGTTGAAGTCCTTGGCCAGAGCAAGCAAGTATTTCGCCACGACGTAAGGCTCAGCCGTTCGGACGGCATCTTGAATGGCGGCTTCGTAGCGGGAGAGCGTCTTGATGCAGGCCCAGGCCGCCTCCGAGGACAAATGCCGTCCATCGACGGCAAGCCGGCTCCGCAGCTCCACGTAATTTCCTTTGCGCAGCAAGGTCAGGATTCTGGCGTTGGTGTATTGCAGATAAGGCCCCGTTTCGCCTTCAAAGCTGACGGCGTCCTCCAGGTTGAAATCGACGGAGAGCTGCCGATGGTGCTTCAGATCGCCGAAAATAATCGCTCCGACACCAACGGCTTCGGCGACGGCCTCTTTGTTCGCGAGCGCGGGGTTTTTCCCTTCAATGATTTGGAGCGCTCGTTCAACCGCTTCGTCAAGCACTTCGTCGAGCATGACGACTTTGCCTTTGCGCGTAGACATTTTCTTGCCTCCGATGGTGATCAGACCGAAGGGAACGTGCCGGCAATGCGCCGCCCATTCGTGGCCCATTTTGCGCAGCACGGCAAATACCTGTTGGAAGTGCAGGCTCTGCTCCGCTCCCACAACGTACAGGATTTCGTCCGCAAACAGCTCTTCCTTCCGGTAGATTGCGGTGGCGAGGTCGCGAACGGCGTAGATGCTGGAGCCGTCTTTCTTCAGAATCAGGCAGGGAGGCAGAGCTTCCTCCTCGAGTCTGACGATCTGCGCTCCGGCGTCTTCCTCAAGCATGCGGAGCTCTTCGAGCTTGCGCACGACGGGGGCGATTTTATCGTTGTAGAAGCTCTCTCCGGCATAGGATTCGAAGGTCACGCCCAAGCGCTCGTATACGCGATGGAATTCCTTGAGGCTCTCGTCTACGAAATACTGCCACAGCTCTCGCATGGCGGCATCTCCGCGTTCCAGCTTGGCGAAGGCTTCCCTGGCTTCATCCTCCAGCGCCGGGAGCAGCTCGGCCTGCTTGTGGAATTCAACATACAGTCGCAGGCTTTCCTGAATAGGAGCCTGATCGAGCGCTTGTTTGTTGCCCCATTTCCGGTACGCGACGATCAGCTTGCCGAATTGGGTTCCCCAGTCGCCGATATGATTCACGGTGACGACTTCATGTCCGGTAGCGCGGTAAAGCCGGCTCAAGGAGTTGCCGATCATCGTCGAGCGCAAATGGCCGATGCCGAAAGGCTTGGCAATATTGGGAGAGGACATATCGATGACGACGCGTCTGCCGGCGCCCCAATCGGAACGTCCATAGTTTTCATCGAGCGCACGCTTCAGAAGCTGTTCCTTCCAAGAAGCACCCTGGAAAAAAAGGTTCAGATAACCTCCCGCAACCTCGACGCGTAAGTCGTCGCGGTCGGCGTTGATCCTTCCGGCGATTTTGGCCGCAATCGCCTCGGGAGCTTGCTTTAGCGTCTTGGCGAACGAGAAACAGGGCAGGGAGACGTCGCCCATGTGGGATTCGGGCGGCACCTCCAGCTTGGCGAGCGCCTCTTCGGACGGCAGGTCCAAGTAGGGCGCCAGGATAACGGCTGCTTGCTGCAGTAACATAGCTATTTTCCTCCTTATAGTTTAGATGGACGCCAAAAAGACCCCCGTCTCGTAAAGAGACGGAGGTCGGTTCCGCGGTACCACTCTTCTAGCTTCCCCGCAAGGGAAGCCGCTTCATTAAAAGATAACGGCTTGACGCCGGACGACCCTACTGCCGCGAGGGCGGCGGTTCGGGAAGTCGACTCCCGAGTGCGGTTCCTTCGAATCCTGCGCCGGCTTTCACCGTCCCGGCTCGCTGAGGTCAGGGAAAACGAAGTACTCTCTCGTTCATCGTCGTTAACGATATTTCCGTTTATTATAGCCATTTCGTTGCGGAGTGGCAATCCGTCCAATATTTATGCCGTATGGCCGCCCCATTCACTCTTTTCCCTGGCTTGTCCGATATAGGAGAAAGAGACGGCAGTGCCCTTATCAGGAGGAGTAATGTGAAGAAGTATCAAGACGCTTTGCTAGCCAACATCCGCAAGCAGCTTGAAATATGGTTCGAAACCGGCTCTGCTGTTCCTTACGAGGAGGCGGAGCGATTTTTGCATTCGGTCAAGGGCACGTCCGGCACGATCGGTTTGACTAAGCTTTACAGTGTGTCGGCCGAGCTGCTGGAACAGATTCGGCTTCGTTCCGATGACGGGCTGTGGGAGCCGGAGGCGCTGCGGGCGTTCCTGATCGGGCTGATTGCCGCTTGCTTCGAGCTTCACCAGGAGCAGGAAACCGTCTATCCGACTTCCGGTTATACCTATTTGGAAGGGGAAGCGCCGGGAAGTCAGCCGCTTATTCTCATTCTAGACGACGACGCGGCGCTGCTCCATTATCTGAAGGAAGAGTTGGAACGCTGCGGCTACTACGTTATTGCTACCGTTAACCCCGCTCTCGCCATTCATTATTTTCACGACCGGGCGCCCGACTGTTTTATTCTGGACTTGATCATTCCCGAGCAGGACGGGTTCCAGGTGATGGAGGCGATCAAAGAGCAGATTCGCAAAAGATATATTCCGACCACTGTCATCAGTATGGACGTCGCTCGCGAAACCCGGCTGAAGGCTATCCGGATGGGAGCGGACGATTTTCTGAACAAGCCGCTCGATATGGAGGAGCTAATCGTGCGGATCGAACGGCAGCTGGCGCGCAAGAAGCAGTTGGACGAGCTGCTGTTTATCGACGAACTGACGGGAGCCTACAATCGCAAATATTTGGACGAGGTTTTCCGGACGCTCTGTCTGGAGGCGCAAAGAAATCAAGAGAGCTTCACGATGGCGGTGCTCGATCTCGATCACTTCAAAAAAATCAACGATCGCTTCGGGCATCTGATCGGCGACCGGGTGCTGGCCGATTTTGTCGCGTTCCTGAAATCGCGCATCAGGTCCTCCGACGTGCTGCTCCGCTATGGCGGAGAAGAGTTTATTCTGCTGTTTCCGGGAATGCGTGAGGGAGAGGTGCGCATACTGCTGGAGCGACTGGGCGAGGAGTTCGGAGCGATCGAGCTTGCGGCGGCGCCGGAGGAGCTTAGAGCGACCTTCTCAGCAGGGGTCATCGAAGTCACCGAGCCCGACCCCGCAAGCTGCCGACGATGGCTCAAGCTTGCGGATCAGGCGCTGTATCTGGCGAAGGAGCTTGGCCGCAACCGGATCGAGACGGCGAATCGCGACGCGCAGTTGACCGCAAGAAGACTGCGCATCGCGCTAATCGACGACGATCCGATCGTGCGCGCGCTGTTGACCGAATATTTGCGGGAAGCCATTCGTCCGGGCAAGGGAGATATTCGCGCCTATCGCTCGGGGGAAGATTTTCAGGGCGACAGCTGGCATCTGGAGAAGGCGCCTTGCATCGTGATTCTGGACGGCATGCTGCCGGGAATGGACGGGCTGGAGGTGCTGGCGTATCTTCGCTCGCTGCCCGATTCGAATCAATACTCCGCGATCATGCTGACCGGACGTTCCGGCAACGACGACATCGTGCGCGCGCTAAAGCTGGGAGCGGACGACTATGTGACGAAGCCGTTCCGGCTGGCGGATCTGCGGACGAGAATCGTTCGGCTGATGCAAAGAATGGATTTCAACTAAGAGAAAAGGCGGTTATCGCTGTGGCCAAATTGCTGGTAGCGGAAGACGAGTCGGCATTGCGCATGCTTCTGTCCGACACGCTGGAGGACGAGGGGTACGAAACGGAACTCGCCTGCGATGGGGAAGAGGCGCTGAATATGATCCTTTCCGGCGCTTACGACCTTGTGATCCTGGATAATATGATGCCGAAGCTTACCGGGTACGAAGTGATCGAGAAGGTTCGCAACCTGCCGGGGAAAGAGCGGGTCAAAATATTGATGCTGACGGCCAAGAGCCAGCAGACGGAGCGGGACAAGGTGCTGCTGGCCGGGGCGGACGATTTTATGTCCAAGCCGTTCAGCCCCTTCGCTCTGGTCGAGAAGATCGGAGAAATGCTGAATGGCTAAACGGTCGGACGGCGATTACAAAAGAAGCATTACCGCGCGCTTCGCGGGTCTGATGCTCGCATTGCTGCTGCTTGTGCTGGCCGGAGCGGGATTTATTTATTGGAGCGACCGTCAGACCGAGAGCGGCTATCGGGAGGCGTATGACCGCTACAAGCTGAAGCAATACCAGATGGAGCAGGCGATGCTGCATTTGAACGCCATATCGGCCCATTCCTTGGCCTATCTGACCGTGCAGGAGGAGCGGGAGTATCGTGCGGCAGTAAACGAAGGAGAACGGCTGGAGCGAATCGTTTCCGAGTTTGCCAGACTGACGATAGACGCGCAGGAGACTGAATTCATCCGTTCGTTAGAGAGTTTCCGCGAGCGGTATTTCGCAAAATGGTTGCCTCAGGCGGCGCTGTTGGCCCGCAATAACGACAAGGAGGCGCTGCGCGGCGCGCTTGCCTCGGAGGAGGGGCGGTCGCTACAGCGACTCGTTCAGGAAACAAAGAAACAGTACGAGATCTATCGGCGGGGTTTGGAGGAGATGAGCGCGCATCTAGCGGATTCCGTGACGAATAGAAGCATTCTGTTAATCGCATACGTCGCGGGAATCGTAACGGTATCGGGCGTAGTCATCCTGCTGGCGGCGAGAAATTTCGGACTGCCGATCAGCAGATTGGCGGCGGGCGCCAAGGAGATTGCCGCTACCGCGGAGCGCTTCCCTCTGAACTCGAAGCACATGGAAGCGCGCAATCTGGCCATCGGATACACGGACAGGAAGGATGAGATTGGCAGCCTGGCCCGGGCGATGGAATCGATGATGTCCGAGATTCAGAACAAAGCCGAAGATCTGCTGGCCCAGAACGAGGAGCTGCTGGCGCAGCAGGACGAGCTTCATTCCCAGCAGGAGGAACTGACGAAGGCGTTTATCCGAGCGGAAGAGAACGAGGCGCAGTTAAGGAGACGCAACGAATTCGTGGAGGCGCTGGCGAATACGTTGGATCGGGGAGAATTGCTGGGCAGTATCATTCGCAATCTGGCTCTTATTCTGAAGGCCGATAAAGGAATCATCATTCGTCTGACGGCCGATCGGGAGTATGCCGCATTCGGCTTGTCTCAAGAGGCGATTTGCAGATTCGCGGCAACGGCGGACGAAGGCCCGATCGTGCGGGTTAAGGAAAGCCGGGCTCCATACCTGCTGGAGCGTCCCGCCTCGCCCTCCGAGCTGGGATATCACGAACCGTCAAGCGGCCTGCGGGCTTTTGATTTTTACTTGCCGGTATTGAACTCCGACGGTCAGGCGACGGCTTGCATCGTGCTTACTCGGGTCGGATCGCCCTTGTCTGCGGACGAGCAAGCGGAGGCATTGGCCTTCGCCAAGCAAATCTCGATCTCTCTCGACAAGCTGGAGCTGTACGAGAAAGCGGAGCGTCAGCGCCAGATGGTGCAAACGACGCTGGACGCGCTTCATGAAGGGGTGCAGCTGACCGACCGGGAAGGCACGACGGTGCTCGTCAATGCACGTTGGATCGAAATGATGGGGGAGAAGGCCGATCGGAGCTGGAACCCGACGATTGAGCAGTACGGAGCTTATATCCAGCCTTACGTGAAGGACCCCGTTCCGTTTGAACGGTTCATTGCCGACATCGTGGACGGTCAGCACACCGAGGCGAAAAGCATCGTCTACGAATGGAAAGGGTTAGTCAAACGGCATGTGCAGATGTATTACGAACCGCTATACCGGGGCGGCGAAAGAATCGGCACGCTGTTCGTTCATCGCGATGTGACGCAGGAGCGCGAAATGGATCGCGTCAAGTCGGAGTTTGTCAGCACGGTCAGCCATGAATTGCGGACTCCTCTGGCAAGCGTGCTCGGCTTTGCCGAGCTATTGCTGTATAAGGAGCTGGCGCCGGAGCGGCAGAAAAAATACTTGCGCACGATTCATAAGGAAGCTTCGCGGCTGACGGCGCTTATTAACGACTTCTTGGATTTGCAGCGGATGGAATCCGGCAAGCAAACCTACGATTTCCGCCAGGTGAACGTTATGACGCTTGTGCAGGAAGTGATGGAGATGCACCAGGTGGCCTCCTCCGACCATCGCTTCGAATGGCTGCAGCATACGGACGAGACGGAAGTGTATGCGGATGCGGACAAACTGAAGCAGGCGCTGATGAACCTTGTCGGCAATGCCGTAAAATATTCTCCCAACGGCGGCACGGTGACGGCCGTCTGCAGCGAGGAGAACGGGCAGCTCAGAATCGATGTGACCGACCAAGGGCTTGGCATTCCTCCGGAGGCTTTGTCCGGGCTGTTCTCCAAGTTTTATCGGGTGGACAATTCGGATCGGCGCGAGATCGGAGGTACGGGTCTGGGTCTGGCGATCGTCAAGGAAATTATGGATGTACATAAGGGCAGAGCTCTCGCCTCGTCCATATACGGGCAAGGCAGCACGTTCTCTCTGTTGCTGCCCTTGCCGGCCAGATCGGTAGCCAGATGGCGTCTGGAAGCGGCGGCAAGCGTCGAACGCGCGGGCGAAGTGTATCTGGTAGAGGACGATTCCGACTTTGCCGATCTACTGGCCGACGAGCTGGAGGCTTCGGGTTACGGAGTCAGCCGTTTCTCCAGCGAAGAGACGGCGCTAAAAGCGCTGGAGCAATATATTCCCGGAGCTATTATTCTCGATCTGGTGCTAGAGCGGGGGACGGACGGCTGGCGGCTGGCGGAACGGCTCAAGCAGGACGAGCGCCTGCGCGATTTGCCGATAATCGTGTCCAGCGCCCTTGAGGAGCAGGAGCGCGCGCGACGGTTGGGAGTGTCGGAGTATCTGGTTAAGCCTTACTCTCCCGGCAAGCTGGTCGAGGCGCTGAAGCGCGTCATGGCCGATCATTCCATTTGAATTGAACAAGGGTTCTGTATATAGTAGTAACAAGACTATGAGAGCAGGAGAGAACAGCGATGCCGGACAAGCGAAAAGTGCGGGTCGGGTTTCGAAGCTGGCAGCAGGACGGGGGCGTGCAGAAGTTCGATGTGCCCGGAGAGCTGTTCCGGCTGAAGACGGGATGGGCGCTTACTTACGTCGAGAAGCCGGACGATAACGGAGTGGAAGCCAGCAATACGCTGTTCATTCACTCGAACGGGCTGCAGCTGCGTCGACGTGGTTCGATTTTCTTCGAGCAGCAGTTTCGACGGGGCGAGCTTGCGGCGGGCAAGCTGGAGACGCCTTACGGACTTCATGCCGTGCAGGCGCTCACCTCGCAATTGGACAGCGAACTGTCCGATACCGGCGGCCGAGTGGAATGGTCGTACGAGTTGCATATGCAAGATCAGCAGGTCGGAAGCTTCCGCATCCGGCTCGATATTCGGGAGGAATAGCAAGATGGGCGTATTGGAACAATTGCAATTATCGGTAAAAGAAGCGCTGGCCGACGCTGCGCTGGCGGCAGAATTGGTTGCGGACAAGAGCGAGCTTCCGGCTATCGTGCTGGAGGTTCCCAAGGACAAAGCGCACGGAGACTTGGCCACGAATCTGGCGATGCAGCTGACGAAGATCGCCAAGAAGAACCCGCGGCAGATCGCGGAGGCGATCATCGGGAAGCTGGAGGCGGGACGAGCCTCGATCGAGTCGGCGGAAATCGCCGGGCCGGGCTTTATCAATTTTCGTCTGAACAAGAGCTATCTGTATCCGGTAATCGGAGAAGCGTTGACTCAAGACGGGAAATACGGCCACATCGATGCGGGACAAGGCAAAAGAATTCAAGTGGAGTTCGTCAGCGCGAATCCGACGGGCAGTCTGCATCTCGGCCATGCGCGGGGAGCGGCGGTAGGAGACGCCCTCTGCAACGTGTTGGCCGCGGCCGGTTACGAGGTTACGCGGGAATACTATATTAACGATGCCGGCAATCAGGTCAACAACCTGGCCAAATCGCTTGAAGCGCGTTATCGTCAAGCTCTCGGGCAGGCGGCGGAGATGCCGGAGGACGGGTACTATGGCGAGGATATCGTCGGCTTCGCCAAGGAGCTGGCGGAAGAAAAAGGCGAGCGGCTGTTGGGTTTGTCCGACGAGGAGCGTTTTGCATTCTTCCGCAATTACGGCCTGGACAAGGAGCTGGCCAAGATCAAACGCGATCTGGGGCGCTTCGGGGTGCAGTTCGACGAATGGTACAGCGAGACCTCTCTATATGAGTCCGGTAAAGTGATTGAGGTGCTCGACGCGCTGCGTGCCAAGGGCCATGTCTACGAGCAGGATGGCGCGGTATGGCTGGCGTCCATGACCTTCGGCGACGACAAGGATCGCGTGCTCGTGAAAAACGACGGAAGCTATACGTATTTGACGCCGGACGCGGCTTATCATATGGATAAGTACAAACGGGGCTACGATCAGCTCATCAACATCTGGGGCGCGGATCACCACGGCTACATTCCGCGGATGAAAGCGGCGATGGCGGCGATGGGCAACGATCCCGACAAGCTGACTGTCCTGATCGCCCAGATGGTCAGTCTGTTCCAGAACGGCGAGAAAGTCAAAATGTCCAAGCGCACGGGCAAGGCGATTACAATGGAAGACCTTATGGACGAGGTTGGCGTCGACGCGATTCGCTATTTCTTTACGATGCGGAGCATGGATTCCCATCTGGATTTCGACATGGATTTGGCTGTGTCGAAATCCAACGAAAATCCCGTGTTCTACGTGCAGTATGCGCATGCGAGAATTTGCAGCATTTTCCGTCAAGCCGAGGAGCAGGGAGTTGCGGTTCAGGCATGGCAGGAGGTCGACTTGACCCGCCTGTCCTCCGAGCATGAGCTTGACCTGCTGCGGAAGATCGGAGAGCTTCCGGAGACGATCGCGGAGGCCGCAAGAATCTATGCGCCTCACGCGATTATCCGTTACGTCTACGAGCTGGCCTCCCAGTTCCACAGCTACTATAAGGCGGAACGGGTCATTACCGAGGATGCGGAGCAGAGCCAGGCGCGTCTGCAGCTGCTTGCCGCCATTCGGATTACGATCGCCAATGCCTTGAAGCTCGTCGGCGTATCCGCACCTGACAAAATGTAAAGCTCACAATTGATCCGCCGCGCTCAAAATGCGCGTTACGTTAAGCTCCCCGGCCGTCCGGGGAGCTTTGGCGTTTCTCAGGGGCACGGCGGCGTTCTTCACGATCGACTTGATCTGGCTTGGGGGAAGTCCCGGTCGCAGCGACAGCAGCAAGGCGATTGCTCCGGTTACGTGCGACGTGGCCATCGATGTTCCGCTCATCTCGCGATGTTTGCCTCTTAGCCAGGAGGACATGATTCGGTCTCCGGGGGCGAAAATATCGATGAGCGAGCTGCGATTCGTGAATTTCGCGATCCGTCCGGTCCGATTGGTCGCCCCGACGGCGATCGTCCGGCTGAAGCCTGCGGGATAGTCGATTTCTCCAATCCGACCTTCGTTGCCGGAGGAAGCGACGATCAACACGCCCGAATGGTAGGCGTAATTAACGGCGCTTAACAGAGAGCGGCTTCTCGTGCGCATGCCGAAGCTCATATTGACCACATCCATATGGTTGCGAACGCACCATTCGATGCCAAGGACGATGTCGGAGACAAAGGCGGTTCCATTGTGATCGAAGGCTTTGACCGGATAGATCATCGATCGCGGAGCGACGCCGATCATCCCTTGAAGCTCATTGGCGGCGGCGATCGTTCCGGCAATGTGCGTGCCGTGGCCGTTGTCGTCCTGCGGCAGCGACATCCGACTCAGCAGATTGATGCCGCGTTCGAGCGAATGCTTCAAATCCGGATGGCCGTAATCGACGCCGGTGTCGATCACGCCGACCTTGACTCGGTAGCCGGTCGTCTTTCCCCATGCTTGCGGCGCTTGAATGCGGCGTACGCCCCAAGGAATGCCTTTATCGGTGACGATTGCGCCTTTGGACAGAGCCGACGCTCTAACGGGCGCATCGATTTCCCAAACCGCCTTGTCCCCGAGCGCTAAGATGAGTTGGGCTGCTTCCTTCGCGGGACAAGAGACCGCCTGAATGAGCGGGAGAGGCCGAATATCTCGATCCGCTGCCTCCTCGCGAAGCTCGCCCGACCTCCCCTCCAGAAGGAAACGCTCGAAATCGCGGCTATCCAGGAAGCGGACGATGTATCTTTGGTCATCGATTGTCGGCGGGCCGGGGAATGCGCAGATTTCGTTCGCGATTTCGCTTCGATTCAAGGCGGCATCCCTCCCGGAACGAGTGTGCAGGAAAGGGCGGCGCGGAGCCGCGCTTCTCTGCCGTGTTCTCTACTGTATGAAGAACCGGAGGCAAAAGCTTGGGAATGCGTCCTTTTTAACGGGAAATAGGCGGCGTTCCGTGTCATTTTCGCCTCGGCGACATAGGATGAATGGAGAGTTTCCCGGTGAGACTCTTGGTCATGCCGGTTCCTCCGCCCGCGGAGAGGCCGGGAAGGATACAGTCGAAAAGCGAAGGCGCTGTCCGTTGAGGACACGCCTTCGCTTTTTCGTTCCGGTGACTTGCAATTTTAGGCGAAATACGGTTTACTAAAGGTTGACAAATTAACGTGAAGGTTTATATACCGGTTCACATACAGAGAGGATGGAAGTCGCGTGAGCGCCGAATACGTGCTGAAAATCGACTCCGAGAAAATCCGCGAGATGCCGATGGTCGATCTGGCTTATGAGCTGTTGAAGACAGCGAATACCCCGTTTTACTATCGCGATCTGATGATGGAAATCGCCAAGCTGCGCGGATTGTCCCAGGAGCAAATCACCGAGGTAATTGCCCAACTGTACACGGAGATCAATATCGACGGAAGATTTGCTTGCGTAGGCGGCAACGTCTGGGGACTTAAACGCTGGTATCCAGTCGAGCGCTCCGACGAGCAGATGGGCGGAACGAAGCGTCCTCGCATCATTAACGACGATGACGACGAGGATGACGACGATCTGTACGGCGAAGAAGAGGATGTCGCAACCGGGGACGAAGAAAGCTACGATCTGTTCGACGAGGATCAAGATGGCGTGTTCGAGGAAGGCGAAGAAGCCGCCGAAGCCGACGACGAGGTCGTGCTTGAGGACGACGAGGAAGCCGAGATCGACGAAGAGCTTGAATCCGAGGACGAGGATGACGATTTCGAAGCCGACGACGAGGAAGCCGCGGACGACGATAACGACGAAGAAGACGAAGATTGACGGGGCGCCGCAGAGCGCAAGCGCCGTGAATTCGGGGCTTCTCCATTCGTGCAGAATGGGGAAGCCGTTCTACTTGACACCGCCCATTCCAGAAGTTAAACTAAGGCTTGGGCTTTAGAAGCGCGGTTTTTTATAGGGTTGGTTTTAGGAAAAGTGCCCCCATTTATTGGGCGTCACTTTTTTTATTTTTTCCCCGGATTGCAAGGGAAAATCAGTTTCAGGCAAAGCTAATTGAGAATGCCGCATCAGCAGGCAGCGGGAGGTTTCGGACAGGGTGACCAAATATATTTTCGTAACGGGGGGCGTCGTCTCTTCGCTCGGCAAAGGAATAACGGCTGCATCGTTGGGACGGCTGCTTAAAAATCGAGGGCTTAAAGTAACCATCCAAAAGTTCGATCCGTACATCAACGTTGACCCGGGGACGATGAGCCCCTATCAGCACGGTGAAGTGTTCGTGACCGACGACGGAGCGGAGACCGATCTGGATCTCGGCCACTACGAGCGATTTATCGATATTAATCTATCGAAGAACAGCAACGTGACGACGGGCAAGATTTATTCTACTGTCATCAGCAAGGAGCGTCGCGGAGAATATCTCGGCGGCACGGTGCAGGTCATTCCGCACATTACGAACGAGATCAAGGATCGCGTCTTCCGCGCAGGCAAGGAAGCGGGCTCGGACGTCGTTATTACGGAGATCGGCGGCACGGTCGGAGACATCGAGAGCTTGCCGTTCCTCGAAGCAATTCGCCAAATCAAGAGCGATATCGGGCGGGACAACGTGATGTATATTCACGTGACGCTCATTCCTTATATTAAAGCTGCCGGAGAGGTCAAGACGAAGCCGACTCAGCACAGCGTCAAGGAGCTGCGCAGCATCGGCATCCAGCCGAACGTCATCGTCTGCCGTACGGAATATCCGCTGGCCGAAGATTTGAAACGCAAGATCGCGTCCCTCTGCGACATTGACGCCAACGCGGTTGTCGAATGCCGCGACGCTTCGACGTTGTACGAGGTTCCGCTTAACCTGCGCAACGAAGGGCTGGACGACTATGTCGTTAAGCATTTGAACCTGCAAGTCGGCGCTCCGGATATGACGGAGTGGGAAGCGCTCGTGAACCGCGTGAAGTCGCTTAAGAAGACGACGGAGATTGCGATCGTGGGCAAATACGTCGCGCTTCACGACGCATACTTAAGCATCGTGGAATCGCTGGCGCATGCCGGCATCGACGCCGACTCCGAAGTGAACATCCGCTGGGTCAACGCCGAAGAGATAGAGCCGGGCAACGTGGAAGAGATGCTGGGCGGCGTGCACGGCATTCTTGTTCCGGGCGGATTCGGAGATCGCGGCATCGAAGGAAAAATCACCGCGATCCGGTATGCGAGAGAGAGCGGAATTCCGTTCTTCGGCATTTGCCTCGGCATGCAGGTGGCCGTCATCGAATACGCTCGCCATATGGCCGGCTTGGACGGCGCGAACAGCTCCGAGATTCATCCGGCGACCCCGTATCCGGTCATCGACCTGCTGCCAGAGCAGAAGGATATCGAAGACCTCGGCGGCACGATGCGTCTCGGCCTCTATCCTTGCAAGCTGGCTCCGGGAAGCCTGGCTGCGCAATGCTACGGGGACGAGCTTGTCTACGAGCGCCATCGCCACCGTTACGAGTTCAACAACGAGTATCGCGAGCGCATCGAGTCGACCGGCCTGCGCATCTCGGGCACTTCGCCGGACGGACGTCTTGTGGAGATGGTCGAGCTTCCGGGCCATCCATGGTTCTTGGCCGTGCAGTTCCATCCGGAGTTCACCTCGCGTCCGAACCGTCCGCAGCCGCTGTTCCGCGAATTCGTGAAAGCGGCGCTGAAGCGTTCCGAGGCTTAATTCGGACACTAGCGAAGATCGTTTCGGCATTGCCGGGACGGTCTTTTTTTCATGAACAACATAAGGCGGAAAGTCCGCACTAATTTTGTCGAATGGCGGGAAATGGGAGGAATAGAGCGAGATATCCGCTTTATTTTCACCAAAATGGTGAATGGCGGAAAATAGGGCGGAAAATCCTCTTTATTTTCTCCAAAAGGGGTCAATCGAGAGAAATAGGGCGGGACATCCGCTTTAAAAAGCCGGAAACCGTCTACGGAGGAATGCCCGCTTAAAATCTACAAGGCGCAAACTCCCCCTCTATTAATCTGGGCAGCGACTGCGATCGACACTGGAAACCTCAATCAAGGTTGACTATTAGAACGTTTCAGATAATCATTTTGTGAAGGAATAACAAGAACGGCGAAATGTCAATCATGGATATTTGAAGCATTGTACATTTTTTTACATGGAAACAGAAGGAATTTCCGCTAGCGGTCACGAATAAGGCTACAAAGGCGATTCGGAGGGATGAGCTCTTGGACAAGAAAAGACTGCTGATTGTTGACGATCAAGTCGGTATCCGCATTTTGTTGTTGGAGGTTTTCGCTACCGAGGGCTATGATACCTTTCAAGCGGCGAACGGAAGAGCGGCGTTGGATATCGTGCGCACGAACCGCCCTGACCTCGTCCTGCTTGATATGAAGATCCCCGGGATGGACGGGCTTGAAATTCTCAAGCAGATTAAGGAGTATGACCGAGACATTAAAGTCATCATGATGACCGCATACGGAGAGTTGGACATGATCAAGGAGGCGACGGATCTGGGCGCGCTAATGCATTTCACGAAGCCGTTCGACATCGACGAGATGAGATTGGCCGTCAATATGCAACTCGGACACGGTTCGTCTTCGCAGTTCGCAACAGGCACTTAATTCGGCGGGGGGTCGCAACTAAGGATAAACCTGGAAACGTGAGTTCGGTTTACTTCGCAAAGTTATTTTGTGTTATAATAACGCAGTATGTACGATGCGTGAGAAATCGAATGAAACTGCAGGAGGAATATTACACTATGCCATTAGTATCCATGTCCGAATTTCTGCCTCAAGCCAAAGCGGGTAAGTATGCCATCGGTCAATTCAACATGAATAACCTGGAGTTTGCCCAAGCGATCACCGACGCTGCGATCGAGGAAAACTCCCCGTTCATTTTTGGCGTTAGCGAAGGCGCTCTTAAGTACATGGGAATGGAATACACCGTTGCGATCGCTAAAGCGGCCGCCGAGAAATCCGGTCTTCCGATCGCGCTGCACTTGGACCACGGCAGCAACTTCGATATCGCAATGAAATGTATCCGCGCAGGATTCTCTTCCGTTATGTTCGACGGTTCGCACCACTCGTTCGAGGATAACATCCGTTTGACCAAGGAAGTCGTTAAAGCCGCTCATGCGATGGGCGTATCCGTCGAAGGCGAGCTGGGCACGATCGGCGGCGTCGAGGACGATCTTAGCGTAGACGAGGCTGACGCGAAGTTGGCCAAGCCGGAAGAAGCGATCCGTTTCTACGAAGAGACGGGCGTTGACTGCCTGGCAATCGCAGTAGGTACGGCTCACGGCATGTACAAGGGCGAAGTGAAAATTCACTTCGATATCATTAAAGAAGTCGTAGCTAAAATTCCGGTTCCAGTCGTGCTTCACGGCGGCTCCGGCGTTCCGGACGATATGATTCGCGAAGCGATTCAATCCGGAGCAGGCAAGATCAACGTAAATACCGAGAACCAAGTCGCTTGCACGGCTGCTATTCGCGACGTCCTTGGAAAGAATGACAGCGTAATCGACCCTCGCAAATACTTGACTCCTGCCCGCGACGCGATGAAAGCCGTCGTACGTGAGAAAATCCGCCTGTTCGGAAGCAGCAACAAAGCTTAATTTATATCGCATCCTATTATCGAATTTCAACGCGGGAAAACGTCATGGGGCGTTTTCCCGTTCCTTCATGTGCCGAGGGTTCCCCACGGCAACACCACGAGGAGGAAGACGGCATTCATGGATAAATTGATGGTCCGCGGAGGCCGGCCGCTCAGAGGAACGGTCGGCATCAGCGGCGCGAAGAATAGCGCCGTCGCCCTTATTCCCGCTGCGATATTGGCAGAGTCGGAAGTGAGATTGGACAATCTTCCGCAGCTTAGCGACGTAGCGGTCTATGCGGAGCTTCTTGAGCAGCTCGGCGGCAAGGTGACTTGGCAAGAAGATACGATGACGATCGACCCGTCAGGCATGAGCTCGGTTCCTATGCCTAACGGCAGAGTTAAATTGTTAAGAGCATCTTATTATTTAATGGGGGCTTTGTTAGGGAGATTCGGAGAAGCGACGATCGGCTTGCCGGGAGGCTGCAATTTCGAGCCGCGCCCGATCGATCAGCATATTAAAGGTTTCGAGGCGCTTGGCGCCGAAGTGACGAACGACCACGGCTCGATTCGGATTAGAGCCAAGGAATTAAGAGGGGCCAAAATCTATCTCGACGTCGTCAGCGTCGGAGCAACGATCAACATCATGCTGGCAGCTTCCCGCGCCAAAGGCCTCACTCTGATCGAGAACGCTGCGAAAGAGCCGGAGATCATCGACGTGGCGACGCTGCTCAACGCCATGGGGGCAAAGATCAAAGGCGCAGGCACGGAAACGATTCGCATTGAGGGCGTTAGCGAGATGCACGGCTGCCGCCATTCGATTATCCCCGATCGCATTCAAGCCGGAACCTATATGATAGCCGCTGCGGCGACCCGCGGCGACGTCCTTATCGATAATATTATTCCGAAGCATCTGGAAGCGATAACCGCCAAGCTGCAGGAGATGGGCGTACATGTGTACGAGATGGACGAAGCGATTCGCGTTGTCGGACAATCCCTCTACGAAGCGGTGGACGTGAAGGCTCTCGTCTATCCCGGCTTCGCCACCGATCTGCAATCCCCGATGACGAGCTTGCTTACGCAGGCCCGCGGAGTCAGTGTGTTATCCGATTATGTGTACAACAACCGGTTTAAGCATGTTCCCGAGCTGGCGCGAATGGGTGCGCAAATTCGGGTGGAAGGCCGATCCGCCATCATCGAGGGCGGCCCGCTGAACGCGGCCAAAGTTAAAGCTGCGGACCTTCGCGCCGGCGCAGCGCTTGTCGTAGCCGCGCTGACGGTCGAAGAGGGGACGACGGAGATTAGCGGCGTTGAATATATCGATCGCGGATACGAGCGCCTCGTCACACAGCTCAGCAATCTGGGCGCGGAAGTATGGAGAGACGGATAGTTTGTCGCTTGCGTCGAATATTATTTTAATTCACAAAAAGTAGGGATTCCATTGACCGATCTGATGATGGGCGATTTGGAAGGACTTAAGCTGACCGAGCTGTACAAGCTTGCGAAGCAGCACCAGATCAATAACTATGCCCAGATGAAAAAAAGAGAATTGATTATCGCGATTTTGCGAGCGCAGGCGGAACGAAGCGGCCTGATGTACATGGAAGGCGTGCTGGACGTTCTGCCCGAAGGCTTCGGGTTCCTGAGGCCGATCAATTACTTGCCGAGTCCGGAGGACATCTACATCTCCGCCTCGCAAATTCGTAAATTCGATTTGCGCACTGGGGATCTCGTATCCGGCAAGTGCCGGGCTCCGAAGGAAAACGAACGTTATTTCGGCCTTCTGCAAGTGAACGCCGTCAACGGTATCGCTCCGGAGACCGCCGCGGAACGGCTGCATTTTCCCGCACTCACCCCGCTCTACCCGCAGAAGAAAATCAAGCTCGAAACGTCTCCCACCCAACTGTCCACTCGCATTATGGATCTCGTTGCACCTGTCGGATTGGGCCAGCGCGGCTTGATCGTCGCTCAGCCTAAAGCGGGCAAAACGTTGCTGCTGAAGGAAATCGCCAACAGCATCGCTACGAATCATCCCGAGATCGACCTGTTCGTTCTGCTGATCGACGAGCGTCCGGAAGAAGTGACGGATATGCAGCGTTCGGTCAAAGGCGAGGTCATCGCATCCACATTCGACGAGGTGCCGGAGAACCATATCAAGGTTGCGGAGCTTGTGCTTGAACGCGCGCTGCGTCTGGTAGAGCACAAGAGGGACGTTGTAATTTTGATGGACAGTATTACGCGTCTGGCGCGGGCTTACAACCTGGTCGTTCCTCCGTCGGGACGCACGTTGTCGGGAGGTATCGATCCGGCGTCTTTCCACCGGCCGAAGCGCTTCTTCGGATCGGCGCGGAATATCGAGGAAGGCGGCAGCCTGACGATTCTGGCTACTGCTCTCGTGGAGACCGGCTCGCGTATGGACGATATTATTTACGAGGAATTCAAGGGCACCGGCAACATGGAGCTTCATCTAGATCGCAAGCTTTCCGAACGCCGAATTTTCCCGGCTCTCGATATCCGCCGTTCGGGGACGAGGCGGGAGGAGCTGCTGCTTGACAAGGAGGCGCTCGACAAGCTGTGGGCGATCCGCAAGAGTATGAACGATTCCATGGAATATGTGGAGGGCTTCCTGAAGAAGCTGGCCAACACGAAGACGAATCAGGAGTTTCTCGATATGTTGGACGTCAACGCGCCTGCAAGCGCGCCAAGCTCTTCAAGCCACTCTTCAAGCACCGGCGGGCGCCGGCCTCCCCGGAGCAGCACCTGAGTCTCGAAGGAGAGGTTAAGCGATGCACCTGGTATATGCAGACGAACAAGGCAACGTATTCGATCATCCCGAGCTGTACGGCGTAGCCCGCAGCGGCGACAACCTCGTCGAGCTTCTCGAAGACGAGCTCATTCCGCTTCCTGCGGGAGCGACGCTTGTGGGCTTGCCTCACACAAGGGCTATCGGCATGGACCCGGACAGCGGCAGAATGCAGCTTCTTCCCGGCAATTATCAAGCGGTAGGGGCGCTGCTTCCGCAAGGTTTTACGCGATTTTATGTGCCGGGCTACTCGAAGACGGACAAATCGCAGAAATTCCCGCTGTTCGGCTACACTGCGGTCGTCTGGAAGGACGGCGGTTTCTATGTGGCGGCGGGGCAGACCGACGACCCGGAGCCGTGGAATCCCGAGAACTGCGATCGCAACGAGCTTAAGCTTGAAGTCGACCGGCTGCTTGGGACGTATCCGGACAACCGGCTATACAAGCATCTGTCTCACTGCGCGCTGGAATACGAATGCCTCACCGCATCCAATACATTCCTGCAGCGTCTGGAAGGCGCTGTTCCCGTGTCGTTCTCATGCAACGCGGGCTGCTACGGCTGCATCTCCGAGCAACCGGACGACAGCGGCTTCGTCGCTCCGCAGACGCGGTTGAAGTTCCGGCCGGAAGCGGATGAAGTCGTCGACATTATGCTGGAGCACTTGAAGACGCCGCAATCGATTATCAGCTTCGGTCAAGGCTGTGAAGGCGAGCCTTCAACCCAGGCCAAGACGATCATCGAAGCCATCAAGCGCGTGCGCGAGCAGACGTCGCTCGGCTACATCAATATCAACACGAACGCGGGGCTGTCCGATCACCTGCGGGCAATTACCGACGCGGGCCTGGATTTGATGCGCGTGAGCACGATCAGCGCGCTCGACGACCATTACAACGCGTACTACAAACCTCGGGGCTACACCCTCAAGAACGTGGAGAAGTCGCTTCGGTACGCGGCGGACAAGGGCGTGTATACGTCGATCAACTACTTGATCTTTCCGGGCGTAACGGATCGCGAGGAAGAGATCGAGGCGATGATCGACTTTGCGCGGCGGACCGGCTTGAAGCTGATCCAGATGCGCAATCTGAACATCGACCCGGACGCTTATCTTGAGCTTATCCCGCCAGCTCAGGGGGAGATCTACGGCATGAAAACACTGCTGGAAATCTATAAGCAGGAGCTGCCGGACGTCGTGATCGGATCGTATACGCACGTGCCCCCGGTTGCTCGTCCATAGCCGACAAGGCTATCCCGTAAGCACTTCAGGCTGCTTGAAGATTTTATCGATGAACAAGGTAAAGGGGTATGTACCTCCTGCCGATGCTATACACTCCTGAATCCTGAATGGGGAAACCCGACACCGGATAATTTCAGTAGCGTATGAAGCGTCTACGGGAGGCAACATACCCCTTCTTTGTCTATCGAGCATTTCAACACAACTCTATCTATGGGACATCCCCAATTTCTCGCCTTATCCTTCCTCCGCTTCAATCCTTTGTAGCTTGAAGTCAAGCTCGAACATGCGATTCCAAGGAAGTCGAATCTCAGTCAGCCGGTAACGGTCCAGCTGAAAATCCGCCAGGCGGTTGCGGATAAACTCGTCCAGCTTCGTGCGGATTAATTCGTAAACCTGCTCGCGAATGTGATCGATGCTGAAATACTCCCCGCCAAGCTCAGGTAAATCGTTGGCGACGATATCCCCGCGGACGAGCGACTGATATCCCCAATCTTCGATCAGACGACAGAGCAAAAATTCCCTCTCAAGAGACTTTCGCTCAGGAGCTTGCTCCTCTTTACGATAATAAGAAGCTACGATCGCATGCGCGATAACCGTTCCGAGGGAGTTGCCGGACGTGTTCCACGCCGCATAGGCGGAGAGAGCGGGCAGGAGTCCGGAATCCTCCAACAGGTTCATAAGAACCGTGTCGGCGCCATTGCATACGGCTACGTCCGCGAGCGCGATCAATTTGTTTTTGCTCGAATACATCCGGATGGCCTGGGCGAACTCGCGGTAATTGATTTCGGAAAAATAAGTGCGGTGGCGCTCTCCGAACGGTATTCCCGTTTCCGCCATTTCATGCTGGCCGATCGCGGCCGAATGGACCATAAGCACGACGTCGGCATCCGCCGAGCTGTCGCCGATGCAAGCGCCGGCTGCCGTCAGATGGCACTTGATGCTCTCGCCGAGAGAGCGATCCTCGTATTTGGGGATAACGGCCGGTCCGTGAGTAGAGGAGTAGCGGACGAACACTTCCGGACGATACTGCTTGATCTCGCAGAAGACGCGAGTGAACAAAGTACAGCCGATCTCGTCGGCGCCAGGGTAAATATGAACGCGGTCCATCAGCCGGTTTGCTTCCACGGAGTGAAGCAGCTTCCTCTGCTCCAAGGCGGTAAAACCGTATCTGGAGTTGTCATCCAAGGGGATGATCAGAAAATCGATCGTTCCCTGCTGCGCATATCGGACAGCGGCTTCGTTAAGCGCCGCATTCGTTCGCCGCCTGTCGAGGAGATCGTGAAGCGCGTCGTGGGGCAAACGGGTCTGGAGCCGGCTCCACTCCTCGGTTTCTTCCGATGTGAGCGTCTCTCGTTCCATTTTGTCGGACAGCCAGCCGTATTTATGCAGATCCGCGCCGTGCTCGGCATAATAATCCGGCTCTTCTTCGCTGCTATTGTACGCCGGGGCGCGGGTAATCAGGTTAAAGCCGTATATTCGCAGGCGCGGATTGGCCGATTTCAGATTTTTCAGGACAGCCAGCCGACGGAGGCATTCTTGTTCATCGAGCCGATGCAGCCTGGACGGAACAATCCCGCCGTAAACAAGCATGTCGATGGAAAGGATCGCATAGTCGGCTCCCTCCGTTTCCTTAAGTAGCCATTCGGCGATCCGCTCGTGATTGGCTGCCTGTTTTTTATTTCCAAGCGCTGAAACGGGCGGGACGACAAACCGTACGTCGGTCATGGCGGCGATCTGTGCCGGGAACAAAGCGTTGCAAGGGCGTTCGTCGAGCGGAAGGTAAACGATTGTGGTCATAAAGAGCCTCCTTTTTCGAATCTTTTTCTATCATACAGCATAAATAGGAGGATATATCCGACTTTTAGTAAAAAATAAAATAAATATTCCAAATCCAAATGATTCCTGTTATGATGTTGATAAAACAGCCAGTCGCTGTTTAAAATAGTATGTTTATCCAAGAGAGGTGGCAAAGAGCTTAGAGGGCGGTTTGGCGCGCTTTTATCGGGACGATATATCCAACTATTCGACTCTTCATAAAAAATATATCCTTCATAAAAGCGGGTGATGAATCAGATTCTTCGCGACATACGGGGGTGATGCTGCCGAAAGTAAAATGTAAACGGTTTCTCGGGGGCTGGGAAGCAAATCAGGTTTGACCAAGAAAGTAAACCAATCGGAGGGTTGAGCATGAATAAGAAGGGTTTGCAAAAGTTGGGCACAGGATTTCTTACCGCGACCATAGCGATCAGTCTGTCGTTAACGGGCTGCTCCACGAACAACGGCGGATCGTCGGAACCTTCGAAATCGGCGGGAGGAGCTTCCTCGCAACCGGCAAGCGAGTCGCCAAAGTCGGAAAACAAAGAAAGATCCGAGGTTTCGTTCTGGTACTTGTGGACCGGGGCGGAAGGAGAAGCGATGGAAAAGCTGATTGCTGAATTCAACGGCAGTCAAGATCAATATACGGTCAAAGGTTTATCCGTGCCGGATATGCAGAAGATCATCGTCGCGCTATCCAGCGGCAGCGGACCGGACGTGACGGACAACTTTAGCTCTAACACGGCGTCCTACGCGGAGAAGGGCATTCTCGAACCGCTCGATGAATACATCGCGCGCGATAATTACGATATTTCCGATTTTGTGCCCGCCGTCCTGGATAGTTCTAAATACGACGGAAAACTGTATGCGCTTCCAAGCAACGTATCTTTCAATATGATGTTCTACAACAAGAAGCTGTTTGCCGAAGCCGGTATCGCCAACCCTCCCAAGACAGACGAAGAGCTGCTCGAATTTGCGGTCAAGCTGACTCAGGTTAATGCCGACAAGACGATTAAAGTGCTCGGGTTCCCGGACTATCCGTTCGTTTATTATCCGAATTCGATGACTTACGCAATGGGCGGCGATTATATTTCCGCCGATGGCAAGCTGACTCCCAACAATCCGGGAACGTTGACAGCGCTTAAGCTGATCCAATCCTACCGGGAGCAGTTCGGTCAAGACAATATCGCGAAGTTCAGCTCGTCCGCCAAATATATGGATGCGACCGATCCGTTTATGACAGGCAATCAGGCGATCCGCTTCGACGGACCGTGGTTCGGACATATCGTGAAAAATGTGCTCAAAATTACGGATCTCGATTACGGCGTTGCGCCGCTTCCGGCACCGGCGGGCAAGCCTGAATTGGCGGGCGGGGGAGAAGTCAGCAGCTCGACCTTCTTCATTGCCAAGAGCGCCAAAAACAAAGAAGGCGCATGGGCGTTCTTGAGCTGGCTGATGTCCAAGGAGACGATGGTGAAGATGAACAAGGATTTCGGCAGCTTGCCGGCCAGATCCTCGCTCTATGACGACCCGTCACTGCAGAGCATACCGGATTTCCAAGCGTTCGCCGAAGCGGCCAAGAGTCCGAATTTAAAGTCGTTCCCGGCCATCTCGGTGCAGGCGGAATACAACAAGGTGATTGCGGATGAATTCGAGCTTGCGGCCAACGGCAAGAAATCGGCGGAAGACGCACTGAAGGCGGCGGAAGAGAAGAGCCAGAAGCTGCAATAACGGGACCGGGTCCCATGGAGAATCCTACTCTCTGGAGCTGAGGAATTTCCATGGGACGCGGTTTGATCCGCATCTTGGAGGTGCACGGTGAAGAAAAATACGATCAAGGGCTTATTGTTCGCCAGTCCTTGGCTAGTGGGCTTTGTCGGCTTGACTTTGTACCCGATTCTGCTGTCTCTCTATTACGGCTTCACGGAGTTTAATGTCTTCCAGCCTCCGAAATTCGTCGGCTTGAAAAACTATTCCGAACTGTTCGAAGACGAGCTGTTCTGGAAAAGTCTGAAAAATACGCTGTACGTTACGCTGATCGGAATCCCTGTTAATCTGATCTTCGCGCTGCTGATCGCCATGCTGTTGAATATGAAAGTGCGAGGGATGGCCTTCTACCGCACGATCTTTTACTTGCCTACAATCGTGCCGATCGCGGCTTCGACGCTCCTGTGGATCTGGATCATGAACGGACAGTATGGCTTGCTGAATCAGTTGCTCGGGAAGCTTGGAGTTTACCAGCCGAGCTGGTTCGGCGATCCGAGCTATACGAAGCCTTCACTGCTCATTATCGGCGTATGGGCGGTAGGCAATATTATCGTCATTTTTCTTGCTTCGTTGCAGGATGTGCCCAGATCGCTGTACGAGTCCGCAGAGATCGACGGCGCCAATTTCGGAAGGAAGTTTGTCCATATCACGCTTCCCGGCATATCTCCCATTATCTTGTTTCAGTTAATTATGCAGGTTATTAACGGTTTTCAGTACTTCACCCAGGCTTATTTTATCGTTGGCAGCTCGGGAGGATTGAACAGTGCCAGCGGCGGCCCGGAAAACTCGCTGCTGATGTACGCAATCTATTTGTACCAGAACGCGTTTTACTATCTGAAAATGGGTAAAGCCTCGGCGATGGCTTGGGTGATGTTCATTCTCGTCGGAGTCATCACTTGGGCCATTTTCAAATCATCGAAGAAATGGGTTACTTACGGGGGGGAGTAAGGTGATTGGGTCGCCTGCGAGAAAGCTGGGCAGTAAAGTGGTTCCTCATCTCGTGTTGATTGCGCTGGGCCTTATTTTTGCAGTTCCCTTCTTGTGGCTTCTGGGTACCTCCCTTAAGTCGCTGAATGAAATTTCGCAATCGTTGTCCATCGTTCCGAAACAGTTTCAATGGGAGAACTATGTTCGGGTGTTCGAGCGGATTCCGTATGTACGCTATACGTTAAATACGTTTTATGTCAGCGTGTTTAGCGTAATCGGACAGGTGATCTCGTCTTCTCTGGTCGCTTATTCGCTGTCTAAGGTGGAGTGGAAAGGCAAAAATATGATTTTTCCGATCGTTATCGCCACGATGCTGCTGCCTTACCAAGTGACGATGATTCCCGTTTTTATGATCTTTCAGAAGCTGCAATTGGTTGGCTCGTTCTGGCCGCTAATCCTTCCGACGTTTACGGGAGCTCCGTTCTATATTTTTCTGCTGAGACAGTTTTTTATGACAATTCCCGATTCCTTGATCCATGCGGCGAGAATTGACGGAGCCAGAGAGTTTACGATCTTTACGCGAATTATTCTTCCGCTGTGCAAGCCGGCGCTGGCGGCGGTAGCGATCTTCACCTTTATCGCGACATGGTCCGATTTTCTGGGGCCGTTGATTTATTTGAACGACAACAAATACTACACCCTGACGTTGGGGCTGCAAGCGTTTATGGCTGAGCACTACGTGGAATGGGATCTGCTTATGGCCGCTTCCGCATTGTTCACGTTGCCGATTGTCGTCTTGTTCTTTTTTGCGCAGAAATATTTTATCGAGGGCATTACGTTAACGGGCATTAAAGCATAGATGCACTTCACGACGAGAGGATGACAACCTGTGCCATTAGTGGATATGTCGCTGGAGCAACTGCAGGAATACCAGGGCCGCAACCCGCGTCCCGTCGATTTCGACGAATACTGGAGCCGAGCGCTGGCGGAGATGCGGGCGGTAAAGGCGGAGGTGGAATTGGTCAGAAGCGAATTTCAGGCACCTAATGCGGAGTGCTTCGATTTGTATTTTACGGGCGTGCGCGGAGCGAGAATCCATGCCAAGTACGTTCGGCCCAAGAACGCTCCGGTTCCGCATCCGGCGATTCTTCAATTTCACGGGTATACCGGCAGCGCGGGAGAATGGTGCGACAAACTTAGCTACGCATCCGTGGGGTATTCCGTCATCGCCATGGACGTACGGGGACAAGGGGGGAAATCGGAGGATACCGGAGGAGTAAAAGGGACGACATTAAACGGTCATCTTATTCGCGGACTTGACGATCATCCCGACAATCTGCTGTTCCGTCACATTTTCCTGGATACGGCGCAATTGGCCGGGATCGCGATGGGCTTTCCGGAAGTGGATCCGGATCGCATCGGGGCGATGGGGGCCTCGCAAGGGGGTGGTCTTACGTTGGCGTGCGGTGCGCTGGAGCCGAGAATTAAGCGGCTCGCTCCTACGTTCCCGTATCTTTGCGATTATTTGCAGGGATACGATCTGGACTTGGACCCGGGCAATCAGGAATTAAAGAGATTTTTCCGTTTTCACGATCCTCAGCACCGGCGCAAGCAAGAAATCTTTACTAAGCTGGGGTACATCGATATTCAATATTTGGCGCAGCGGATTCGCGGCGAAGTGATGCTGGGAATTTCTATGATGGATATCGGCTGCCCTCCATCGACGCAGTTCTCGGTTTACAACAAAATTACGGCGCCGAAAAGTCTGGAGATTTATCCGGATTTCGGTCATGAATATTTGCCTGGATTCGGCGATCAGACGATGCAGTTTTTCCTCGGCCTGTAGTTACGGCAACAAACAACGCCCTAGCCCAGCTCGCATAGCTTTCTCTATCTGTTGCGGTTTGGCGATTCAACGATCATATGCAATTATTCCGATTCATAAAGGAGATTGTGAATATGAACGCATCCGTTGCAAGCCATAGACTTTTCAGCAAAGAGACTGCAGTTGTGGCATTGGTTGTCGTCATCTTGTTCGCATTGCTGCCCTACTCGCATGCCAGCGCTCTCATCCCTCCCGGCAAAGTCAATGCAGCCGCCGGTAAATCTTATGTCTCGGGCACTTCGGCGCATGTCAGCTACCCGGATACGAACGGTTCGGAGTTGACCGACGGCCTCTACGCTTCCGATGTATATAGCGATTCCGCCTGGCAAGGGTATTTCGGCAGCGGAACGTTCGACTTCGTCATCGATCTGGGAGAATTGGAGCCGATCACCGACTTAAGCATTCGTTTCCTCCAAGACCTGGTTACGGGCATCCATCTGCCTGACCAGGTGACGTATTCCTTGTCCGTCGACGGCGAGACGTTCGTCCAGGCCGGCATTGTCGTTCGGCCTTCTACGGATGGAACACGGCAGATCGTCGCTTACGGGCTTACCGGCCTGCTGAATACAACGGCCAGATACGTGAAGGTTGCGGTGGAGCAAGGAGATTCGGTGTGGACGTTCGCCGATGAGATCGAAGCGCTGCAGGACGAACCGGCCGTGATTGACGTCGATGCTCCCACTGTTCCGACAGGGCTTGCTGTAACGGAAACGACCGGCTCCAGCGTAACCCTCTCATGGACGGCTTCGACGGACAATGTACTCGTGACAGGCTACTACGTCTATTCCGGATTGACGGTAGTGGCGTTTACCGCCGCTCCCTATGTAACGATCGATGGGTTGAGATCGGGAACCTCCTATACGTATACGATCAAAGCGAAGGATAAAGCGGGCAATCTATCGGCTGCGAGCGCTCCGATAACGGCTGAGACTACGAGCCCGCCGGTATTCAGCGGAACTTTCCTCCAGCCGGATCTGGGGGATTCGTGGAATGCTGCTCAGTGGGAAGAGGAGTTCGAGTACATGCAGGACGTGGGAATCGACCAGTTGGTGCTGCAATGGACGGCGAACAGCAAGTTCAAGACGGCGGTCTATCCGACGTCCGTGACGGGCTACACGCAGAATACGACTCAGGATTTGATGGAGCTTGCCCTAGAGACCGGCGAGAGCGTCGGAACGGATATTTATGTGGGATTAAACGTCAACGACGATTGGTTTTTCAAATACGCCAACGATCCAATTTGGCTGGACCAAGAAGAGGATGCGGCGATAGCGTTCGCGGACGACCTGTGGACGAAATATGGAAGCTATTCTTCATTTAAGGGTTGGTACTTGAGCCTTGAGGTGGAAAACTGGAATTTTCCGACCGCAACCGAATGGGGACGGCTGGCCAATTACTACGATAACGTAATCGCCCATCTTAAAACGCTGTCTCCCAACAAGCCCGTAGTTATCTCGCCTTATTTTAATCCGGCGGGCGGATTGAATCTGGCAGGCTGGCAGGACATGTGGGAATATATTTTGGATGTCGCCCCGATCGACGTGATCGCGCTGCAGGATGGCGTGGGAGCAGGACATGCAACCACCGGACAGCTGGACGACTGGTTCGCCGCCACTCAGAGCGCCATTGCGAATGCAAGGCCGACTACCGAACTGTGGGCCGATACGGAAACGTTTAATTTGGATTTCCAGCCAATGGCGATCCAGACGATGGTTGACGATATGGACGCGGTGCAGCCGTACGTAACGAATTATTTAAGCTTCAGCTTTAATCATTATATCAGCCCGCAGCAAGGGAATTCGCTCTATTACGATACGTACAAAGATTATTACGACAACGGAACGGTGGAGACCGTCGCCCCGACAATTCCGGCGGGACTAAGCGCGACTGCGCTGGATTCGCAAACCGTTCAGCTGCTATGGACGGGTTCTACCGATAATATCGGAGTGGTCGGCTACCAAATCTATCGCAATGACGAATGGGTAGGCAGAACGTATACGAGCCTGTCCGAGTTGACCGACGTTCAGCTTGACGCCAGCACGGCCTATCAGTATAAAATTCAAGCGATAGACGCTGCGGGAAATCTGTCGGGCTTCTCTGCGACGGCGAACGTTACGACTCCGGCAGGCGCAAGCTATCCGACGAATTTGGCTCTAGGCAAGACATATACGGCGAGCGAGCCCGCTCATGCGAATTACCCGGATAGCGGCGGGCAATTAACAGACGGGATCCGAGCGACCTCTAATTTCGGCGATGCCGAATGGCAGGGATATTTTGCCGCCGCTCCGCTCGAATTCGTCGTCGACTTGGGAGCGGTCTCGACGATTGACGAGATTAACGCCGGCTTTTTGCAAGACAAACCGCTTTATATTTTTCTGCCCAAGCAGGTGGAGTATTTCGTATCTTCGGATAATATCAATTTCACTTCGGTCGGCGTTGTAAGCAAACCCGCTGTCGGAGAGGCAACCCGGACGAAGGATTATAAAATGACCGGCTTGAGCGGGGTGACGGGAAGGTATGTCAAAGCGAAGGTCACTCAGCTCAGTTCATGGATATTCATGGATGAGTTCGAGGTCAGAACCTAAAATGCCGCAAACCTCGCGGAGCGCAAGAAGCCGAAGAACGCGGCGGGGATTAGCAGTTGCATGGCCGGACAGCGCTGTGATATAATCCCTCATGTGTCTAATACTCTGGATCCGACTGTTGATCCAGGGCAGAAAGAGGTGAAACCTGTGAAACCATCCATTCATCCGCAATACAACGTAGTTACGGCTGTTTGCGCATGCGGCAACACTTTCGAAACAGGTTCGATCAAGTCGAATCTGAAAGTCGAAGTTTGCTCGGCTTGCCATCCGTTCTACACCGGTAAACAGAAGTTTATCGATGCGGGCGGTCGCGTTGACAAGTTTAAGAAAAAATACGGCATCTAATTACGCAATCGCCAGCGAGCGCCGTCAGCCTTTCCGGTTATCGACGCATGGCAAAATTAGACCGTATAGAGATAAGTCTCCTTTGAAATCCTACGGGATACAAGGGAGGTTTTTTTCATGAGAAAACAATCGATCGCGTTACTGACCGGGTTATGTCTGCTGCTCGCGCTTACCGGGTGCGCAACGAATGGAAAAACAGGCTCGGGCGTGAAAACGCAAAACTACAAGCAGGACGGTTATCTCGGCCAGACGAATGCCCATCCCGGGCTGCCTGGGCATCATATCGTGACGGATTACAAAAACGACAATCTTTCCATGCGGCGGGCGATCAAAAATGTGCCGGGCGTAGCCGATTCCTCCATCACCTTTAACGGAGCGGACGCTTACGTTACCATCAAGCTGGAAGCGGGCTTGGCCCCGCGCGAAATTCCGACGGTCGAGCAGCAGGCGGCAACAGTGCTGCGATTCAACTATCCTCGGTACACAATTCACGTTCAATCGATGAAATAAGCTTTTTTTTCGGGAAGTGTTTCCTTCGGTTGCATTTCCTCGCGCAAGTCGCTATACTTAGTTTTGCCGTGCTAGACGGGGAGGTAGCGGTGCCCTGTAACTCGCAATCCGCTCCAGCGAGGTTGAATTCCTGTTTGAGGTTTTGCGATGCAGGTTCCGGTAGGTGTGTGGATGTGTTGACGGCAAGGTCCTCCGCGAGGGACGGCCATGAACCCGGTCAGGTCCGGAAGGAAGCAGCCGTAAGTGGTTTAGTTCTTGTGCTGGGGGGCAGCCTTGCCTGAGCGTCTCGCTCCTATACGGCTGGATCGCAATTATCGAGATCAGGTGCACGGTTCTGATCGCGCATACGAGCAAAGCACCATGACGATTCGGTCATGGTGCTTTTTTTCATATAGGCCGAAAGGAGGGAAATCGCCCGGAATACCGAATATTTACAATTGCTGGCTCGTTGTCCGGAGGTGAAGTGAAAATGATGGACGAATCGGCAAATCTTGAAGGAGTCCGTGCGGCAGGTGGAATTGAAGCCGAGCGGGAACGCTACGTCAGGCAATTCGTCAACCGCTTTCTATCCATGGAAGGAGTCGGCGTCATGCTGCTGGATTCCGATTTTCACATTGTGGAAGTCAGCGATATGATTGTGTCCTTGTGCGGACTTCCAAGAGCCGATATCGTGAGTAAGCATGCGGAGTTATGGTTTGACGAGGTTGGGTTGAAGCCTCATCCGTTCGACCGGAGCTTGCTCGAAGGAAGGACCTTTCGCAGCAAGGTCTTGAACTGGAAGCAAGACAAGCAACTACATACGCTTATGATCGACGGCGAAAATTTGATGGAAGGGGAGAAGCGGACCGGCGCTTTCGTACTGTTCCGGGACGTATCTCACCGAATGGCTTTGGAGGAGCAGGTCAGACGTTCGGATCGGCTGAAGACGATCGGCCAGATCGCGGCGGGCACGGCTCACGAGATTCGCAATCCGCTAACGGCAATCAAAGGATTTATGCAGCTTCTGAGCAAATCCCTCAGGGATCGCGATATGGAGAAGGAGTACGATTACGTCGGAATTGTATTGTCCGAGCTCGATAGGGTGAACGATCTGGTCAGCGAGTTTCTGCTGCTAAGCAGGCCCAAAGAATTGCGCCAAGCTTCGATGAAGGTTGGGGGAGTTCTTCAGGAAATATTGCCGATGATTCGCAACGAAGCGTTGCTGCATAACGTAACGGTGATTTACTTGCCCCGGCCTGAGCTGCCTCCGATCTTGGCGGACAAGGAGTTGCTGAAACAAGTGTTTTTGAACCTAGGGAAAAATGCAATAGAAGCGATGGACGGAGGAGGGACATTAATAATTCGCGAGTGCGGCATCTCAGAAGAGACTAATCGAATTACAGTGGAATTCAAGGATACGGGGCCGGGGATTCCTTCGGAAGCGCTCGACAAGGTGTTCGACCCGTTCTTCACAACGAAGCCCCAAGGCACGGGACTGGGGCTGTCCGTCTGTCAGCGCATCGTGGACGATTTGGGCGGGAGCATCGAAGTGGCCTCCGATGGAGACGGCGCGCTGTTTATCGTAGGTCTTCCTTGTTATTGAACGAAGGTGGAGCACATCCATCCGATGATGTATAATGGGGGATGAAACGGCAAGCCGACGGGAGCGACTAGCAATGGCACATTTAGCTTTGTACCGGGCATGGCGTCCCCAGACGTTCAAGGACATGGTCGGACAACAACATATCGTTCAGACTTTGCAAAATGCGATTCGCGAAGATCGCCTTTCGCATGCCTATCTGTTCAGCGGTCCGAGGGGAACGGGGAAGACCAGCGCGGCGAAAGTATTGGCGAAGGCGGTCAACTGCGAGCACGGCCCTTCGCCGGAGCCCTGCAATTCGTGTTCGCAATGCGAACGGATTACCAGCGGTTCGGTTATGGACGTTGTGGAGATCGATGCGGCATCTAATCGCGGGGTAGAGGAAATTCGCGATATTCGCGACAAGGTCAAATATTCGCCGACAGAAGTACGGCGTAAAGTGTATATTATCGACGAAGTTCATATGTTAACTACGGAAGCGTTTAACGCGCTGCTCAAAACGTTGGAGGAGCCGCCCGGCCACGTCATGTTCATTCTTGCGACGACGGAGCCTCACAAGCTGCCTCCAACCATTATCTCCCGCTGTCAGAGATTCGATTTCCGCAGAGTTCCGCTGGAGGAACAGACGGGATTGATGAGAGAGATTTGCGGAGAGGAAGGCATCGCTGCGGAGGATGAGGCGCTACGCTATATTGCCCGCCTATCCGACGGCGGCATGCGGGACGCGTTAAGTCTGCTCGATCAGATCTCCTCGTTCACGGGCGGGCGAGTCAGCCTGGAGCTGGCGGTGGAGGCGACGGGCGGTCTGCCTTCCGAGCAATTCGCCCGATTGGCGATTGCCGTGAGGGAGAATGATGCTTCGAAGGTTCTGCTGGAAATCGACGAGATGATGAGAGCGGGAAAAAGCGCAGAAAAGTGTCTGGAGCAGCTAATGCATTATTTCCGCGATTTGTTGCTGGCGCAGCTTGCTCCGGAAGCCGGCGATTCCTCGGGAAGGGTCGGCAACCCAGCGGAGCTGAAGGAAATGTCTGCCGGATTTTCTCGCGAGCGGTTATTTGCTATCATTGATTTGTTGAACCGTTATCAAGGGGAGATGAAATACGCGGCGCATCCTCAGACGATGTTCGAGATCGCGCTGCTTAAGCTGTGCTCCGGAGATGCCGGCGAACAGCCACTTATCCGTACAGCGGATTCGGGAGTCGGCCGCGAAGAGCTGGGACAGTTGAAACAGCAGCTCGCAGCTCTGGAGAGCAAGCTGGGTGCGCTGACCAATGGCGGAGCGGCGATCGCTTCGCCGGGCGGCAAGCCGGCGTCCGGGTCCGGGGGCTCACGCGGCTCCGCAGGCCCCAGCTCATCCACGGCGCCGCGCGCAGCGACGGTGTCGCGCCAGAAGCTGGCGGCATTCGCTTCCGCCCGCGGCTCCGCAGGCTCTTACTTGGCCAAATGGCCGCAGATCATGCAGAGAGTCAAGGAAGAGCGGGTTACCGTTCATGCTTGGCTGGTGGACGGCGAACCGGTTTCCTTCGAGGACGGCTCGATTCTGGTCGCATTCAAAAACTCGATTCATCGGGAGACGACCGAGAAGCCGGCTAACAGGGGCGTAATCGAAGGGGTGCTGAACTCGATTTTCGGAAGTCCGACGCAGCTCGTGACGACTTTGCAGCGGGAGTGGCAAGAAGTGCTCGCGGAATCCGAGGGCATGCCCGGAGGTTCCCCCGAGGCAGAAGAGCTGCAGCTTGTTCCCGAGGGGGAGGAGCCCGGCCGCGAGCCTTGGGTAGACGAAGCTGTACGGCTGTTCGGGGAAGAGCTGGTCACGATTAAGGACGATTAAACCAAACTACGGGAGGTTGCACGACATGAACAACATGAACCAAATGATGAAGCAAGTTAAGAAAATGCAGGAGCAAATGCTGAAGGCTCAAGAGGAACTGGGCAACAAGACGATCGAAGGATCGGCGGGCGGCGGAGTCGTTACCGTTTCCGTCAATGGTCACAAGAAGCTGCTCGACATCAAGATCAAGCCGGAAGCGGTTGATCCGGAAGACGTCGAGATGCTGCAGGATCTCGTTCTGACTGCCGTTAACGATGCGCTTACTAAAGCGGACGATCTGGCTAATCAGGATATGAGCAAATATACCGGGGGCATGAAGATTCCCGGCTTGTTCTAGAATTCAAGATTCGAAGTCGAATAAGCATCCTGAGTTGCTTCGTGATCAAAAGCGAATTTTTTGAACAACTTCTTTAGAGGAGACTGAGCCCTTGTTCTATCCGGAACCGATTGCCAAGCTAATCGACTCCTTCTCTCGCCTTCCCGGCATCGGGCCGAAGACGGCCGCAAGGCTGGCGTTCTACGTCCTACGGATGAAAGAGGAAGACGTGATCGATTTTGCCAAGGCATTGGTGAACGTCAAACGCAATCTCACTTACTGCTCCGTCTGCTGTAATATTACCGATACAGACCCGTGCCGGATTTGCTCGGACAAGGCGCGAGACGCCTCCGTCATCTGCGTCGTTCAGGAGCCGAAAGATCTCGTAGCTATGGAAAGAACCCGCGAGTACAATGGTCACTATCATGTGCTTAACGGGGCGATTTCCCCGATGGACGGCCTCGGGCCGGACGATATCCGCATCGCCGAATTGGTGCGTAGGCTAGGCGACGAGCGGGTACAGGAGCTGATTCTGGCTACCAACCCGAACATTGAAGGCGAGGCGACGGCGATGTATCTATCCCGGCTGGTCAAGCCATTCGGTATTAAGGTCACTCGAATCGCTCACGGATTGCCGGTCGGAGGAGACTTGGAATACGCGGATGAAGTGACGATCTCCAAGGCGTTGGAAGGTCGCAGAGAACTGAATTGACGCGCCATCGCGATAAGCCAAACCCCGAGACCGCCGTCGAAGGCGAACTCGGGGTTTTCTATATTCCTATAACGTCTGATCCTGAACGCCGTTGAGCCACTCTTCAATACTTCCGATGACCGAGGTGACGCACCCGTCTTCGAACGGCGAGACCAATCCGGCCTCCTTCACCAGTTCGACGAAGGACAACGTACCTCCCAGACGGCACAGATGCAAGTAGTCCGCCCAAGCTTCGGCGCGATCCTCATGCATCCTTTTCCAGAACTGAAACGCACAGATCTGCGCCAACGTGTAATCAATGTAATAGAACGGCGAGTTGAAAATGTGGCCCTGTTTATGCCAAAATCCGCCCTGTTCATAGTAAGCGTTGTCCGCGTAATCGCGATGAGGGAGGTACTTCTTCTCGATATCGCGCCAGGCGCGTTTGCGCTCCGCCGGAGTCGCTTCCGGATTTTCGTACACATAATGCTGGAACTCGTCCACGGTGACTCCATAAGGCAGGAAGATCAATGCGCCCGCCAAGTGTTGGTAACGATACTTATCCGCCTCTTCCTCGAAGAAGAGATCCATCCACGGCCAAGCGAAAAACTCCATGCTCATGGAGTGGATTTCGCAAGCCTCATAAGTAGGGAAGCTGTACTCCGGTATGCCCAGTCGAGGGCTCTCATAAACCTGGAACGCGTGTCCGGCCTCGTGAGTCAGTACGTCGATGTCCCCCGCCGTCCCATTAAAGTTGGAGAAAATAAACGGAGCTCCATAATCGCTTATATAGGTGCAATATCCTCCGCTTTGCTTGCCCTTCTTGCTCACCAGATCCATCAATTCGTTATCTCGCATAAAACGAAAGAACTTGTCCGTCTCGGGCGACAGCTCGGCATACATTCGCGAACCGTTGTCCACGATCCAATCCGGATCTCCCTTAGGCTTGGCATTACCCGACAGAAACGTAAGATTCTCATCATAGTAGAGCAGACGGTCGACGCCTATGCGCTTTCTTTGGCGTTCCTTCAGCTTGGTGACAGTGGGGACGATGTGCTCGTGCACCTGCTTGCGGAAGTTCGCCACCATTCCGGCATCGTATCCGATTCGACTCATTCTGGCGTAACCAAGCTCGACGAAGCTGGAAAAGCCTAGCTTACGAGCGATACTTGTCCGCACTTTCACCAGCTCGTCGTACAGATTGTCGAGTTGTTCTTCGTTGGCGGACATAAATCCGGTTACCGCTTCCGAAGCGCGCTGACGCACTTCGCGCTCGGTCGATTGCTGGAACGGCGTCAATTGCGCGAGCGTTCTTTCTTCTCCCTCGAACGGGATTTTGGCGGAAGCGATCAGCTTGGCATATTTCGTCGTCAGTTTATTTTCCTGCTGAAGATCTTCGATTACCTCGGGGCTGAACGTTTTAAGCGACAGCTCCACCATCCGGAACAATTGCGAGCCCCACTTCCGTTCGAGTTCAGGGCGGAAGCGGGAATTCACGAGCTCTCGATAATAATCGTTCACATACTCCTGGACCACGGGGCCGCTTTCATCGAAAAAGTCCTGCTCGGCTTTGTAGAATTCGTCCTCTGTATTGATCGAATGGCGGATACCGGCGATTTCCCTCATAGATTCGAAGGTGTTGCGCAGCTTGTTGAGCTCCGTCATGGCGGAGTTTTGCTCCTCGAAGCTGTCGGCGGATGCGAATGTGCCCAGATGGGCTTTGAAGTCGCGCTCGATCGCTTGCACGTCCGGGCGTTCGTAGCGATATTCAGCGAATTTCATTTTACTGCTCCTCTCCTATTTGTATCGATTGGTTTCATGAATTAGCCTCCAATATCCTCCCTTGGTTATTCGATGAGCCGTTCGGGTAACCCTGCTTTATGATCTGGCAGTTCTAAGAGACTTCAGCCTTCTCATAGAAATAACTATAGGTTGTCCCTCGATTAGGGGATGCATGAGCGAAGGGGAGGGTTTCAATATGGAATGGTTAAGAAAACGTAGATCAAGCGCGGCGCGGCCGCTCGAAAATGAGACGCTGATTGCGGACATTCGTAGAGCCGAGCAGGAGTGGAAGATTGCGGAATGGAGATTTCAGCATGCATTGGGCGACGATCATGTGGACTATGCGATCTACTGTCTGGAAGCCGCCGAGAAAAAGCTGGGCATGCTGCTCAAACAGGCAAAGGGAAGGTTTGGCGAATCCGCCGAGTTTATTAAGGAGGTGCGAGAAGCGAAATGAAAATGTTCTGGCTTGCTTTGCTAGTTGTGTCGGGGTTATCGCTGATCGTCGTGCTCCTAAGGCGCAACGTTCCTAAGGGCTGGCTGACAAGGTTCGGCATTCATCTGGTGTTGGCCGCGCTGGCGATATACGCGCTGAACTTCTCGGGATGGGTGACCGGTTGGTATGTTCCGCTGAACCCGTTTACGATTGGAACCGTTGCTCTGCTAGGGGTGCCGGGCATCGGTCTGGTGCTGGGGTTGCAATGGACGCTGCTGGCCTAAGTTCGTTTGGAAGAAGTCCAGACAGCGTTAGAAAGTACGGAATGCGATGAAAAATAAGCTTTTGCGAAAAATGTTGTCGCAGGCAGTTGACGCGTGAGGTTGCATGTGTTAAATTAGATCTCGCGCCTCTTGGGCGGTCGAAAAGATCGGCGAAAGCGGTCGAGAAGATCAATAAAAAAAATCGGGTTTTGGAATAAAAAACTTGTTGCAAACCGATTGGGCGCTGTGGTATATTATAAAGGTCGCCTCGAGCGGCACTGAAAAAAAGAAACACCGATTGTTCTTTGAAAACTGAACATTGAGCGTAAGAAACAAAACGTCGGAAGACGACTTCGGTCGTCGGAAGGCAAACCAGCAGTGAATGAGCTAATCAACTTTCATGGAGAGTTTGATCCTGGCTCAGGACGAACGCTGGCGGCGTGCCTAATACATGCAA
>Ga0160454_100165_pt1 | contig 75815 bp, 46 predicted proteins | sample HID1971M_E6MG_FD_108218 | JGI IMG/M metagenome (GOLD analysis project Ga0160454, IMG submission 108218) | Enriched millipede-associated microbial communities from UW Madison campus, WI, USA - HID1971M_E6 MG | ecosystem: Host-associated > Arthropoda: Insects > Digestive system > Unclassified ...
CACCTTGTCACGGGTTTCCCCATTCAGATTTCGGGAGCGTATAGCATCGGAAGGAGGTACATACCCCTTTTTACATTTCGTATCGATTATCTTTCACAGCAACTTGTAGCGCTTATGGGACAGACAGCCCCTTCGTGAGGCAAGATGAGTCAGAGGCGGGAGACCGGAATGCGAATGGAGACTTCGGTCCCGTATCCCGGCTCGCTCGCAATCTCCAGCGAAGTTCCGTATTCGTATTTCAATCGTTTATTGATATTCTGCAAGCCGACGCCTTGCTGTTCCGCTCCGTCGGTTCGTTCAAGCAGCGTCCTCAAGCGCTCTGGCGGAATCCCGACGCCATCGTCGGATACGACGAAAGTCCACTGCCCGTCCGACTTTACTACCGTCATCCTCACAGTTCCGCCCTCGATGCGATCGCCGACGCCATGACGAATGGCGTTTTCCACAAGCGGCTGCAGCAGCAGCGGCGGGATTCGCAGGCTATAAGCCGTCTCTTCGATCTCGTATTCGAAACGAATGCGATCCCTGAATCGGGCCTGCTCAATCTCCACATACGTTCGGATCAGACTGAACTCCTCCGCGAACCCGACACGATCCTCCGCGTTGCTGAAGCGGAAGCTTCCCCGCAAGTAATCCGCGAGCGCCGTAATCATCTTCCGCGCGCGCTCTGCGTCCGTATAGCTGGATGCAACAATGCTGTTCAACACGTTGTACAAAAAATGAGGCTTGATCTGAGATTGCAGGAACGCCACCTCCATATGAACGGCTCGGGCCAACGACTCCTTCATGGCGAGCAAGCTGCCGATTCTGGCCTTCAGCTCCTCCAGGTCAAAAGGTTTCGGCAAATAATCGTTGGCACCCGCCTGGAATGCCGCTACCTTATCCTGAGGTTGAATAGCTGCGGTGACCATCAGAACGGGAAGCTCCAGCAGCGAATAGCGTCTGCGGATCTCCTGGCACACCTCGTATCCCGACATTCCCGGCATCATCAAATCCAGAATGACGAGATCGATTCTGCCCGATTGGTCGATCTGCTCTAACGCCTCATATCCGTTTTTAACCGCGATGACGCGATAATCCAGCTTCTGCAGCGCATCCAATAAAACCTTCAGATTTACATACTGGTCGTCGACGATCAACACCGTACGTTTGCCATCGGCATTCGTCACATATGGCGTTGCAAAGGAATATTCATTTTTCTTGGACACGGCTGAAGACGCCGTCGAATAGGACAAGGACAGAGACGCTTCTCGCCGTTCTTCGGCAACGGGAAGCGTGAACGTAAAGCAGGTACCGGCCCCAAGTGTGGAACTTACCGATAGCGTACCTCCTTGCAGTTCAACCAGTTGCTTCGCGATCGACAGCCCCAGTCCGAAGCTTCCCTGCCGCGCTCCCTCCGTCGATTTGAACGGCTCAAAAATATGCGACAAATCCTCCGGTTCGATTCCCACACCGGTGTCCCGCACCTTGATTTCGAGCATGCCTCTGCGTTCTTTCCCGTCAATGGCAATCGTGCCATTATCCGTATGCTTGATGGCATTGTCCAGCAAATTCCCGATGATCTGACCCAGCCGAATTTCATCGGCATACGCATAAGACAGCCCCGCAGGCACCTCGTTGATCAGTCGAATTTCTTTTTCTGTACACAGGTAAGAATAGAAGCGCACTTGAATCTCCGCAACCGCGCGAACGTCGATCGGGCCCGGCTCGACTCTGAGCTCGCCCTGCTTCAGCTTGGACAAGTCCAGAATGTCGTAGACCAGCTGCGACAGCTTCCTCATAATGTCGGTCACGAGCTGCAGCTTCTCCCGTTGCCCGGCCGTTGGCGGATTCGCGACATCGTCCAACAGAGACTGGGAGATGTTCATTACGCCGTGCAGGGGCGTCTTGAATTCATGAGAGGTGCGGGCCAGAAAGTCGTCCTTCAGCTTGTCCGCTTGCAGCAATTTCCCGGATAGCTCCTCGATTTTCTTGAATGCATTCGAAAACCGGAGGGACATCAGAAGCGCCAGCATCAGCAATACGAGAAAAGGCTCGACCGGCGCCAGCGAATAGATCGGCACGCCGAAATACACGTTCATATTCTGGTTCAGCACCAGTGCATTCAAAGCCAGAGCCGCCACGGCCAAATACCAGCTGCCGGTCACTTTGTGCAACACCGCGTAGACAAACACGTACGTAGCGTACAGAAGCGCAAACGTCACATATAGCGATGTCAGCAGACGAAACGGCCCCGTCGTGATCTGGGAGGCGAAACCGAAATGCAGCAAGATCAAGACAGCACCCGCGATCAGGCCGCCTTGCGTGAGCCATTTGAAAGTATATGGCCGGAAAGCGGTATATACGTACAGGAAGAACCCCGCGCCTACGCCAACCGTCAATATCATCTGAATACGAAAATAAAGCCAGAATGGAAACGCGCCGAACGCATCGAACAGTACTCTCTCGCCGCTGACGCTTGTAAACGCCGCGATAAATACGCAGACAAAGCCGAAGACAACCAGAGAGTGGTCATTTCTGCGCTGGGAGAACAACCCAAGGAAATACAGCCCCATAATTAGAAAAGCGGTTAACGCGACCCAGTCATGGGCTGTCGCCCGGTCGCGCAGCTTGGCGATTTGCTCCGCCTTGCCGAAGTGAAGCGATTCGCCGATTCCGCTGTTCACCCGAAATTCATAGTTGGCCACTTCGATAAGAATTTCGTTCCGGCCCGGTTTCAGTGTGAAATAGCTGACGTACGGCTTGTTAAGCGCTTGATAATGCTCCTTCTCGTCCGGATTGCCGCTGGAGCCCACGACCTGGCCATTCACGATAAGCCGGTTTGAGATGAGAATCGCAGCCGTCTTTAAGCCGTACACTTCGCTTGCATCGTCGATCAGGAGCTCCAGTCGGTAGGTCGCCATGCCAAGCGTCTCCATTTGTTTGGACCACGACCCGGGAACCTGAATCATCTCGGGAGCCGCTTTCTCTACAGTGCCGGTTGCCGAGGAATTCTGTCTGGAGAGCAGCCGCTGAGGATAAAACTCCCATTGCCCGTCCAGCCGAACAACGCCTTCTTCATGGAATTTCCACCCGGTCAAATCGATAACTCCGTTGTCGGCAACAGGCATAGGTTTCTTGAGATGAGAGGAGTAAGTCAACAGCAACCCGTAGGTTGCGAACAACAAAGCTATCGTGATGAACAACGCCGCTATTTTCCGACTCATAGGGAGGACCGCTCCGTCTTCTCCCTCGTTTGCCGGAACAGCCGCTGCGTTTCTTCCTCCAGCTCCGCGCCTAATTGAACGCGAACCGCGTGCTCTAGCTGCAGACAGACGCGATAAGCTTCATTGCGATTCCCCAGCTCCAGATGGAGACGGATCAACTCGCGCCCGTCAAGCTCGGAATCCGGCGCTAGCGATATCAGCTTCTGCAAACTGTCGATAGCAAGCGTCGTCCTGCTCCGGCCTCGAAAATACGCATACCCTTGGCGTAGCGCCCGAATATACAAAGATTTGAGCTCCAATTGTCTGGAGGTAGCCCAGCCGAAATCGCACCCTTCCATATATTCCCCCTTGTACAATCCTTTCAACTGATCGTAAAGAGAGTCGTCCATCCTTCCTTCAACCAGAACCTTGCCCAGCAGCCGCTCGAATTCAAATACGTCAACTGCAAGCCCGACCCATTCTACGGCAAAGCCTTGATCCGCTTTCCGAATGCGGATCGGGATCCCGCCCTCTAACAAGCTTTTTCGCAAATAGGACAGACAGGTATACAAATACGTCTTGGCCTTGTTCAGGTCGTAGCCCGGCCACAGCGCCTCGATAATCGTTGCGGCATTAACCGGCCTGCCTTCATAATGAATCAGGAGCGCGCACAGCTCCCTTTCCTTTTTCGTTTTCCATGTCAGCGTTTTGCTCCGTTCGTCAGGCCATTCAATATGGAAGCCCCCCAGACAAAGAACCGTCGGGACAAAGCTTGCGCTCGGAGATGGAGGGGCGGCAGGCTTGGGCAACGAATGGGGAATGCGCGCCATCGTGTTCTGCAGCCGCTCCTTCGTAAACGGCTTCAGCAAATAGTCGGTCGAATGGATTTCGAACGCTTCAACCGCATATTCCACATAGGCCGTTGTAAAGATGATCGGCATCTGAGGAGAGATCGTTCTTATTTTCCGAGCCGCCTCGGTACCCTTCAACCCCGGCATCTCGATATCCAGGAACACGGCGTCTGCCTCTGTACGGCTCAGTGCTTCTAACGCTTGAATCGGATTAATATACCTTCCCGCTATCTCAACGTTCCCGATTTGACCAAGCAAAATTTCCAACAAATCCAGCGCATCTTCTTCATCGTCGATCAGCATGACACGAATCATCGGCTTTTGTCTCCTTGGCAGCTATATAAGTTGAACCAGTGAAAAGAAAGCCCCTTGCATTCCGAAAGGGATGGCTTTGCCGGCTTCTTATATAGATATTAGCCGTTGATAGATTTGGTACATCGTAACTTTATTATATCTGCTTCATGCTTTACCACAATTAATAGCTATGAGGAAATTTTCAAAGAAGCAAAGCCTACTGGCAGAAACCTATTATCAGGAGGATTTATGGCTTTAATAGGAAGAAATGATGACCAATCCTTCCAAATACATGATATCCTCATCATATCCCTAGTTTTCTTACCCGATTAAACTAATTTGAATTATTGGGGGCGAAAATATGCTACTATCCGAACGCTTGCCATGTGCAGCAAGTCTGTACCCTGAGGCACCAGCGCTTATTCGTCACGGCCAAACGACGAGTTATGGGGAGCTTCATCGCACTGCTGAGAAGCTCGGTTACGCCCTGTATGCCGAAGGTCTCAGGCCGGGCGACCGATTTGCCCTTTTCGGAGATCCAGATCCTAAGCTCGTTTTCGCGTTCTATGCAGCAGTTGGGATCGGAGCCATACCGTTCGTTCCGTCCCCTTTGCTAACGGCGCCCGAACTCGCAGCCATATTCCAAGATGCAGAACCGCACATGGTTATTCATGACGGCCGCCATGCCGAAACCGTTACAGCTACGGTAAAACTTCTTCGGCATTGTCCAAAACTGTTCACAACGGACGAAGAAGGTCCGACTTCCGATTCGCTGGACGCTCTTTTACAGAAGTCACCCGAATCCCCTCCAAATGGTCATTTCAATCGAAGTGCCGATGATACGGCAGTCCTGATTTATACGGGCGGAACGACCGGTCGGCCAAAAGGGGTGATGCATTCGCATCGCGGCATGGCTGCTTGGAATCTGCTTACGCCCTCCGCAGGCTTCGGTCATGATCCCGGACGTCGTGTGCTTGTGCTCAACCTATCGCATCTGGTTGGTCAGTTCCAACTGTGGGCGACCCTGGCTGCCGGAGGTTGTCTGGTATTTCTAGACGAATACCCAGAGGACGTACACCGCATTATGGAAGCCGTTGAACGTGATCGGATAACGCAACTCAGCACGGTTGGCCAGCTGCTGCGCGACCTTACCCGAGAAGCCTCCGTTGCCAGTAGGAAATTGGAAAGCCTAACGCTGATTGGCTGCGGAGGATCCATTCTTTCCCCGGATACACTCCGGAATGCGGTATCGCAATTTCCGGGAGCTTTGATTGTCAACAACTATTCGCAAGCGGAATGCGGGATGTCCATAAGTCGCCTCTTTCCCGCCCAGCATATAAACGATCCCGTTCGCCTTCGATCCGTTGGGCGTCCTGCCGATCTAGCTGCCCAAGGCGAGCAAGCCTTCGAAGTTCGGATATTAGACCGGGACGGACTTGAAGCAGGGACGGGCGAGGCCGGCGAAATCGTTGTTCGAGGTGCGCAAACTATGCTTGGGTATTGGCGCCAGTTGGAGAACTCCGTCGAGACCATGACCGACGGCTGGATCCGGACCGGGGATGTCGGCTATCTGGATGCCGAGGGCTTCCTATATGTGTTAGATCGCTTGAAGGATATGGTTATCGTAGGCGGCTCCAATGTGTTCTGTGCCGAGGTGGAGCAGGTCATCGCGACCCATGAGGCGGTAAGCGAAGTGGCCGTACTCGGCGTTCCTCTTTCCGATGAAGGCGAGGCGCTCGTCGCTTTCGTAGTGTTACAGGACGGCGGCCGTTTGGACCTAACACGGTTGCGGGCTTTTTGCGAGCCGCATCTCTCCCGGTACAAATGGCCGACCCGTCTGTTCATTCTCGAGGCTTTGCCCCGAACGGCCGTGGATAAAGTAGACAAAAAGCGGTTGCGCGGCAGGTTAACGCAGTGATTACGCAGAATTACTTTTTATCGTTTAGAGGAGGGATGACTGTAATGAAGGCGCTAGGTAAAGAGGAATTGATTGGGTTGGTAAGGAAAATTATGAACGTTGAAGGCAGTGAAGAAGAAATCGATCATATGCTTGAACTTCTAAAATATAGCGTTCCACATCCTGAAGTGAGTGATTTAATTTACTGGAATGAAAACGAACTGACAGCAGAGCAAATCGTTGAACAAGCACTAAGTTATAAGCCGATTCAGCTATAAACATTGAGCAAAATTGAAATAAGATCAACTTGATTTTTTGGAGGATTCCCAAAGTAATTCGATCGGAGCTTAATTATTAATTTGTGCTGGCAGCCTGTTGCTATGAAGTACTATCTCTTCGACATGTTTAGACACTCTTTTTTTCAGTCTACTAAACGATCGGCGGGCCGGACGTGAAAAACCGCGAAGCCGTTTGGCTTCGCGGTCTCTCATGCTATTCGTTAAGCGAATCCAACCGTGCCTTCAATTGCGGGTTGAGCTTCAACACATTCAAAATGATCTGCAACGCTTCTGCGCGCGTGGCTTTATTGTGGGGATCGAATTTCCCGCCCCCTTTACCGCTAATGATTCCCGCTTGCGCCACAGCCTTGATCTCTTCGGCAGCGTAAGTACCATTGAGATCATTGAAGCGGCCTTTCGAAGTATCCTTCGTCACGTTGTCAAGATTCACAATGCGGGACAGCATAACTACCATTTCCTCGCGTGTAATCGTGTTGCCCGGTCTGAACGTACCGTCCTTGTAGCCGTTAATTACCCCAGCCTTTATAAGCTTTGCAATTGCTTCTTTTGCCCAATGGCTTCCGACATCCTTCAATTCCGCTTTCGCGTTGTCGCCGCCTGTAATATCGAATACGTGGCTCAAGATTACTGCAAATTCAGCGCGCGTGATATGGCCATCCGGCTTGAACGTGCCATTCTCGTAACCCGAGATCAGGTGAAGCTTGGCGAAAATATCGATTGCCTTCTCCGCCCAGTGCCCCTGAATGTCGGCGTATTCGATCTTTACATTGGCTTTCTTAGCTTCCGCTACTTTGGATTCAAACATTTTCAGTAGATTAGCTTCATTAATAATGCCACTGTTGAATACAGCAACTGCAGGCTGCTCAGGATCGGTTGTCGGTTCCGCATCTGTTGACGGCTCTGGGTCTAATGTCGTCGTAGGCGCCGCAGGCGGTGTCCATGTACCGCCGCTATTAGACGGTGCGCTAGGCGTCACAGGATTAGAGGCGTCGGAAGCCGTGCTGCTGCCTGCGCTATTGATCGCTTTTACGGTGAACGTATACGTCACTCCATTGGTTAGCCCGGTTATTGTGATCGGACTTCCCGTTCCTGTTGCCGTAATATTCGCTTGCACAGCCTTTACCTCATAGGAAGTAATACCGCTGCCGCCATTCACCGGAGCAGTGAAGCTGACGACGGCTTGTCCGTTGCCTGCTTTTGCGGTTACACCTGTTGGAGCCGATGGAACGGTTCCAGACCAAGGGAGCGTCACGGACTGACTCACAATCTGCGTCAAGCCCCCTGTCGCATCGAATGCAAGCTGTGCTCCCGCCACCTCGGCCTCATTCGTTGCCCCAAGATCGGTAAAGGTTGCAACACCTCCGCTCGCCGTCGCCGTTAAAGTACCTGTCAGCATCCATTCGCCAGTATCCTTCCTGGATACCGTCACAACAGTGCTATTGTCGCCCGTACTCGTATTTCCGTACGCATCGAGAAGCGTCACACCGGGCTGCTGCGCGAACACGCCTCCATTGCTCGCCGGCGCGGCAATATCTGTAGTCAGCGCCATGGAAGCCGCAACACCTGCTAATGGCGTAAGGCTCACCGTGTTCGTCGCTGGCGTTGCCACATCTGCCACGCTGAACAGAATCATTTGCGTTGCCGCTTTGTTCAACTTCAGATTCGCTGTGGCGACGCCGTTCGTAAACGTGACGCTGACCGTCGTGTTCGCCCCCGTCAGCTCCGTCCCGTTAAAGCTGCCATAGGAATTATCAGACGCCTGTAAGTAACCCGAAACGGTCACATCATGCGCTCCGCCGAACGACGTATCCGTGTTGCCTAGCGCGTCCTTCACCGTCAGCGTAATTGCATCGTCCGCTCCGACTTCGGGAGTATCCGTAGCGGCGGACGCGCTCACCGTATACTTGGGTATCGGTGCAAGCTTCTTCACCACGACCGACTCAGAGGTATCCCAATACGCAACATAAGGAGTATCGTTGCCGTCGAGCGCGATCGATGCCGCGTAAGCCTCACTTGACGAAATCTCCTCACCGCCTACGGTCTCCCAACTGCTTCCCACGAATTTCTTCACGGTTGATTTGTAGGTTGCCCCGCTATATTGACCGGTTGCCGAATCATAGGTTCCCATATCCTGATACACTACATAAGGAGTATCGCTACTGTCTAACACGATCATTGGATAGTCAGTAGCACCTTCCGAAACTTCCGCACCGCCAACGGTCTCCCAACTGCTCCCTACCAGCGTCTTTACGAATCCTTTTTCGCCGTCCCCGCCATCCCCAAACGCAACATAAGGGATGCCGCTGCTGTTGATCGCGATCGATGCAAACCACAGATAACCTGTCGAAGTGGAGTTACCTACAGCCACCCAACTGTTACTGCTTTCGTCGTATTTCTTCATGGTCCCACGCGCATTACTATCTTTTGTATCTTGGTATAAAACATAAGGAATATCCGTACTGCCGCTTCTATCGAACGTTAGATATAAAAATGCAGCATCACGTCCCCCCACCACCTTACTACCCACGCGCACCCATTTGTTATCGACGTATTTCTTCACGATTACTCTGTAACCAGATTCACTTGGGGGGCTTATCACATTCCAGAAATTATCATCGTTATTCATAGAACTATAAGCAACATACGGTGTACCGTTGCGGTCAATGGCTATCGATAAATACTTCAGATAATCGTAAGTAGTATTATACGAAATGTTCGGGCTGCCTACCGTCATCCATTGATATTGACCCTGTTCGTCCTGGTCGTACTTCATCACGGTCGCTCCTGTGTTCCTTTCCTTGTCCCTATACAAAACATACGGGATATCGTTGCCGTCGAAGACTAACGATACCAAATCGCCGGAAACCAGAGTCGAAAAACCCGCATTACCTACAGTGTCCCAATGACTCCCATCATATTTCTTCACAGTCAATTTATCGCCGTTGTCAGCATCCTCATACACAACATAAGGGGCGCCACTGCTGTCGAACGCAACCACCGGTTTTGAACTTTTAGACGGAAAAATCCCATCGCCGACGACTTGCCATTCCATGGGGTCATCCGTAGTGTTCACTGTATAGCTTAAAAACGCGGTGAAATGCTTCGTCCAAATGACGAGGTCGCTGCCTACAGCGATTTTGGCTTCACCTTCCGCTGGAATTTGTGCATCCGCCGTTGCCTGATCGTCAGCGCCAAGTGTACGCGTAATATCTGTAACGACGCCGTTACGCGCGAATCCAGCCGACTTGCCCGCTTGTCCGGGAAGCACCAAGCGCACAGCTTTGTTGAACGTTAATGGTGAATTCCCCGCGCCCACTTCGATAACTGCATTTACAGTTCCATTACTAACGGCGATACTGCTATTGCTTAGAACTTGCGGCAGACCCATCGTGCCGTCCCATCCTGCCGGACCTGTAATTGTCGTGCCTGCAGGTATAGAGACACTAACATTCCCTAAAGCGGTTGCTGCATTGACCTCAATTAGAGGTACAGTGGCAACCTGTTCATTGGGTCCATTTGTCGTCGTTGTCAATTGGACGGTAACATCCGTTACTCCCTGAGGAACCGTGATAGAGACTGGCTCTGTCGTTACCTCGATGGATTCGCCCGAAATTGCAGTTACAACATCAGGGGCTGTGTTTCCAGAGCCATTCTTGTACCGATATACGCCATCCTCTGTCACTGCATACAACGTGCTATCCTCATTTAACAAGGCGTACGCCTCGCTTGGCGAGCCTTCCATCAGCATCCACTCGCCATTTCTGTACGTCCATACGCCGTCCGATGCCCCCGCATTCAGTGTGTTGTCGACACTAAGAAAGGGACCCAGCCCGCTTGGCGATCCGTCCATATGCGTCCACTCGCCATCCCTGTACGTCCATATGCCATCCGCTGCCCTCGCATATAGCGAGCCGTCAATATGAAGCAAGGCATTCGCATGGCTCGGCGCGTCTTCCCCTTCCATCTTGATCCACGTACCATCGACATCACTGATCGCGCTGTACGCCCATATGCTGCTCGACCAGTCGGTGTCGCCAGATTCCTGTACCAGCGCATAAAGCGTGCCGGCGAAATTATACAGCATCATATTCGACACACCCACATCGCTCGGCATGCCGCTCGTCTGCGTCCACGCACCATCCCTGTACGTCCATATTCCATCCGCTGTCCCCACATACAGCGTGCCGTTAACATGAAGCATGTCATACACAGCGCTCGGCGAGTCGCTCATCTGCACCCACTCTCCGCCACTGTAGGTCCATACCCCGTCTGGCACCAGTGCGTACAGCGTGTCGTCGACTTGAAGCAAGGTATTCACATCGCCCGTCAAGCCGTTCATCTTCGTCCATGCGTCATCGCTGTCACTGTACGTCCACAAGCCGTCCGATGCCCCCGCATACAGTGTGCCATCGACTTGAAGCAAGGTATTCACATAGCTCGGTGTGCTGAGCGACGTCCCACCCATTTTCGTCCAACTTGACGAGTCCGCCGCTTGGGCCACTTTGCCCGCACCCACAGGGAAAATAAGTGTCAGAACGAGCAGCCATGCGATGAATGACTTACCTACTCGTGATGACCCTAATCTTGCATCCGACCTTCGCAGCTCCATTTTTACCCATCCTCCGAGATTTTTTATATGACAACTCACGCGAGCCATTGAAGACTCACAAGCAATTGCTCTCAATCCGCGACCTCCAATTTACGGCGAAGGTTTATGACCCGCATCCATATTCGAATCCTTCCTCCCGGCTTCCAACGTTTCTCTCTATCTCTATCTTTATCTTAAGCTCGTCCAATAAAAGAATAATAAAAGAAATGCGCACAAACAGCCCTAATCCGCATATGGATAAGGGTTCGCTGAATTAATAAGAGCGAGACAGGAGGATGTGAAGGCCAACGTCTCGCTCTTATTTAGTTGTGCCTTTGATATGACTCGTAGTCGTTTTCTTAAGCGGAGAATAACGACTGGGAGCTTTCGGTAATGCGGATAATAAGGCGGATTCGGATAACGTCAAGTCCTTCGTCTCTTTGCCGAAATACCGCTTAGCGGCTCTCTATATTCCCCATTGGCCTTCTCCAAAGTAAATTTGATTCAAGTACATTTCGTGGAATGCAGCTCGAATGATGCCGAAAGCGTCCACTCCAGTGCCACAAGCGACATAAGTCCAAGAAGGATTCCAATGATCCAGATTCGAAATCTCACAAGAAATTTATAGAAATGTCAAATGAAGATTTTCTCAAGAACACTAGAAAGGTTTGAAACGCCTGGACATTATAGCTCCGGGAACCCCGATTAAAAAGCCGCTTCCGCCAACGTCTGCAAACGTCGCCGGAAGCGGCTATTCTCAAATTCGATATTAGATCAGGCCCGATTCCTTCAACAGGCGGCTGACGATGGCTGCGACCTCGGCCCGGGTCATATAGGCCTTCGGAGCAAGCATCGTGCCGTTTCTTCCCGTCACGATGCCAGCCTGCACACTGTCGGCCACTCCGCTTCGCGCCCAACCGGACACGGACGAGTTGTCGGCGTAGTCTTTCAACAGGGTATCTACGGACTTCGCGGGAAGCTTCTCCTTCAATCCGGTTATCGCCATCGCTTTCGCAATGATCAGTAGGGCTTGTTCCCGCGTAATTTTGTCATTCGGACGGAACCTGCCATCCTCGAAACCGTCGATCAGGCCGTATTCGTGAGCCGCTTTTACCGCGCCTGCATACCAGTCGGATGCCGCTACGTCGGCGAATGGCGATGTGCCTTTGTCCAGCTTGAGTCCCAGTCCGCGAACGACAATTGCCGCAAACTCGGCTCTGGTGATGTCGCGGTCCGGGCTGAACGTGCCGCTGCCCGTCCCCTCGATCACCATACGCGAGCCCATATCGTTCACCGTTTCTTGCGCCCAATGGCCCGCCAAATCGCGATAGGCAAGCGGATGCCATACGACCGAATATGTGCTGTTCGTCAAGCTGTTAATTCGAGCGTAATACTTGCCGTCCACGACGATGATCTTAGTCGGTACGTGGCGCACCGTGCCGCTCGGTTCAATGACGACTCCCGTCGTAATTCGGCTTGGATCCACCCCATCCGGAATCGCGATCGTCCGTTCCACATAAGCGTTAAACTTCGCGATTTCGACGGTCTTATCTCCGTAGGAGATTGTGATCTTAAAATCTACAGGCGGGGCAACCAACGTGAAATCCCCTTTGGCAGCGGCGCCTTCGACCAGTTGAACCGTACTTGCCGCTGATGCGGCAATTTCCACCCTTACCTTGATATCCTTCAATGCCACAGAAGCGCCGATTTGTTTGGATATGGCCTCGATGTCGATTTGCAGCGCAGGTACGGTATAGGTCGCGCGATCCGTTCGAATTTCCAGAATCGCCTGCCTGCTTTCCATATTTTTAATCATTTGGCCGTTCAATTCCCCGATGACGATATCGGAATCGCCGCCGACCGGAATGGTTACGACCGCACGCTCTCCTACCGCGGCAAGACGCTTGTCCAACTTGTCAGCGTCAATAACAATCGTCGTAACTTTCCGATTGTTCAACCTAGTCGTTGTTGCCTTGCCCGCGCTCTCTGCTTTACCGTTGACGAGAATATCCGCATTACTATCCCCGTCTCCCGCGGCAGGCCCTGTCGACGGCGCGGTTCCCGGGGATACGGATCCGCCTCCCGGGCTTGAGTTCACTGTCAGCTTGGCTGCGTTCGACGTCGTCGACTGCATACCGCTGTAGATTACGACTCGATACCAGTAGCCGTTCATAGATGGCGTGACATTGGAAAGAGTAAGCGTCGGGCTCGTTGCCCCCTCTATATTTTCGAATCCTGTGCCTTTATCTACTTGCCACTGGTAGGATAATCCCGTTCCCGTCGCCGTGACGCTAAAACTTGCGCTCCCATTGGCTGCTGTCGTATTCGAAGGCTGAGCCGTGATCGTCGGCAGCAACGGACCTTTGCGCAAAATCTGGATACGGCTGTTATTCGTATCTGCAGCATAGACATTGCCATAATTGTCTATCGCTATGCCGCGAGGAAAATCAAATTGTCCTTCCTCGCTCCCCTGCATCCCCCACGTCATCTGAAAATTGCCTTCGGAATCGAACTTCTGAATCCGATGATTCAACATATCGGCGACATAGACGTTGCCGTCTCCATCCACGGCGACCCCGCCCGGTCCATTGAGTTGACCGTCCAAATTGCCTATGCTTCCCCACTTTTTAACGAATTGGCCGTTCGCGTCCCATTTCTGAATTTGATCGTTGCCGGTATCGGCGACATAGACATTGCCGTCGTCGTCTACGGCGATGCCCGTAGGATAACGGAATTGTCCGGCTCCGTTCCCCGGTACGTTGCCCCACGTTCCTTCAAGGCTGCCGTTCGCATCGTACACTTTAATTTGGGACGTAATTGAGTTTACGACATAGACTTTGCCGCTGACCTTGTCTACGGCTACGCCGATCGGATCGGTCAACTCGCCGTTCTCGCCCATCGTGCCCATCAAACTGCCGCTATCATTAAAAGAATACACCCGTTCATTCATACTATCCGCCACATAGACGCTTCCGGTTACGCTTACGGCAATGCCGGTAGGCATACCAAAGCTAACTTCCGAATCCGGGTCGATCTGCTTCCACTCCGACAGAAGCGAGCCATTCGCATCGTATTTGATAACCTGACTATCTTGAGCATCCGCAACATAGATATTGCCGTCGTCGTCGACAGCCACGCCCGTTGGACTGTTCATTCCGCCGGACACGAAGATTTTAAAGCCCACCTTCGGCGTTACGCTGTTTGATGGAGCGGAAGCCTCCGAGGTTCCTAATGCGTTCTTCGCCGTTACGGTGAAGGTGTAGCTCTGTCCGTTCGTCAAGCCCGTCACTTTGATCGGACTGGTACTGCCCTTCTTCGTAATTCCTTCAGGCTCCGACGTTACGGTATATTCCGTAATCGGACTGCCTCCGTTGCTCGCCGGCGGATAGAAGCTGACCGTCGCTTCCCCGTCCCCCGCGACAGACGTCACGTACTGCGGGGCGTCGGGGGCTTGGAACACAGGCATTCTCGCGACCCGAACCTCATTCTTACTGCCGTATTTCTCCGTCCATACCGCAAACAATTTGCCGCCATATACGGCGAGCGAAGGATGATTGACAGTCGAGCCAATCCGGGCGTTGAGCCCGTGGTCGCTGTCGGCGGTCGTCCAGCTGGTGCCGTCGTACTTTTTCGCCCTGACGGTATTCGACTCGACCCAAGCAGCATACAACTGGCCGTCGTATGCGATTAATTTAGGAACGGAAACGCTGCTTCCAGCGGTGTAATTCAACCCGGCATTATCATCCGCCCATTGCCACCCGTTACCTTCGTCGTAAGACTTGACCCGAATAGCCTTGTTATTATCGGACCAAGCGACGTACATTTTGTCCCCGAATACGGCCACGTTGGGATGGTTGATGTTCGTGCCCCCATCGGCGCCAAAGCCTCCGCCGTCTATTGACTCCCAGTTTGTTCCACTGACATAGCGACTCGCCCTGATCTTTTGCACACCCTGCGTGCCGGAATCTTCGCGCCACACAGCATACAGAGAACCGTTGTATACGGCCAATTGAGGGTTTCCTGCCCCGCTTCCACCCAGACCTGGCGTCGGAGATTCAACTTGCCATCCCGCTCCCGTATCGTCGTATTTTTTAACTTGAATTTGATCGTTTTCTTTCCATATCGCATACAGTTCATCGTTAAAAACCGCTAATTTCGGATCCCACGACGTTTCCGCCGTCAGATTCAACGTACCGTCATCCACCGTCGTCCAATCCGTCCCGTCAAACTGTCTGACTCTGGTTTGATAGTTAATGCCCGCATATTTTTCAAACCAAGCAGCATACAATTTGCCTTTATATACGGCAAGTGAAGGAGAAGCTGCTATATTTCCGATCCTGTTCTCTCCCATGTAGGCATTCAGGCATCTCTGGTTGCACCCTAATTGAAGCTCGTCCACCGACCTCCAATCCATTCCGTCGTATTTCATCGCATGCATTAGCGTATTGGAGTCCCCGAATTCTTCTGACCATAGGACATACAGCTCTCCGTTATACTCAATAAGGTCGGTATTGTAAGTACTCTTTGACGAGCTTTTGATAAGTCCGCCGTCGTCTACGAGCGTCCAACTGCTCGTATCGGATGCTGCATTCGCGATATTCCCCCCCGTCATCGCCGGCAGCGCCAGCAAAAATGCAAGAACAAGAAAAATCGCCTTTCTGTTTCTATGACCGAACCTCTTGCCGGTCTCTTTCTCTTTACTTGTCGACATCTTGTCGCCTCCCATTCTATTCTTCACTGTTTTTCGTCAATTTCCATTATAGTAGAGCACCCTAAACACAGACTAAACAGAGAAAGCCGTGGAATCTGTTGCTTCCGCAAAACTGACATCACTTTGCGTCATTCGAAATGCAGGGAAACCACCGACTTCTATCGTTCCCGTAACTATATTGAAGACGGTACTGGACTCCCGTAACAGGATAGGAAGTTCTGAATAAGAATAAAGAAAGAGACTAATCCGAAGATCAGCCTATAAAAATATTATTGGCACTCAAGTTGTCGCAATTCGAAAAGCTAAAAGAAAGGGCAATACCGGCTTGTACAGGATTATGAAGTCGTTGCAATTGCCAAAGCTCTGGATGTTTAACAAAAGGGGTTATACAGATCACCACATCCATTACTTTCGGGCGATTATTACCTTATCAAGAACCGGAGAAACATTGGCTTCCATTCAGGAAACATTGTTATTGATTCTGTATCTCAAGCACTAAGGGGTGAAAATTAATAATGCTTGACATTAAGTTAGCCAAGTCAAAGATGGAGAACGAAGAAGGAATGAATCATTTATGGGTTCAGTTATTTCAAGATGAAAAATGCCAGAAGTCGGAAATCCAAATCCGACTACCAAAGGATCTACCGCTCGAATAACCTCGAGCAATCCTCTAGGGTTGGTGTATTTTCGAGAAGGTTAAAGTTGGTTGCTGTTAGCCCGGAAATGATTGCTTTCGTCCCCATTCCGTCCTAGTTTCCTTTAGATGCTTGGTGCTTAATGACAGCTTCTTTTGCTCTAAGGACAATATCATCCACATCGGAAAACTGACGCTCGATAGATGCTAGAGCCTTCAGCAAAAAAAGGCCAAGATTTTTATCTCCTAGGCATAATTCCGTTTCGGCGAAAAATTCGATATTTTCGAGTTTTTCTATATTTGTTTTATTATTGATGTTTTTAGGGAATTCGATGTATTTATGAAGGGTTAAGACTGCATCTTCGCCCTTGGTTTTAAAATCTAGAACAATTCCATTGAATATGGTGTCTTTGAATCCTTCCTTGAGCCTGCCTTTTTCATTCAACGCATCCGGATGAAATGTCGCCAAATATTTTTCGTTTCTTACTGCCTGATCATTAATGATGCAGGATATTTTTTCTTCTTCAAGAATCTTTATTATTTCATCAATCGACTTGAACTTTAGTCTTGCAAATCTAGCCGGAGAAAATTGCTTGCGCAAAGAATCTTCATTATTTGAAAGATATGCTCTGAATGAAATTTCAGAATTTCCTTCCAAGAGTTCTTTGAAATAAACAAGATGCCTTTCATCTACCATATCTGCCTCCTGCACTTCTTGAGCTTCATCCGTCAGAATGAATCATACGGTTGAAAAATAGGGGAGATCAGAGTGACGCCATTTGTCCCCGGGAGCTTGATCGTCAAAATAAAAAATCCTGGTGAACTCAAACGAGTCATCTATATCATCCGGTTTAGATGCAAGCATTTAGTATTCATCTTCGATCGCAGCACACTTGTTGAAAGTTATTGAGAGAGTCCTCCGCACATTCGGCCGCCAAGTTATCTCGTCCCTCGAAAGCTGATCGACCAAAGGAGGGTAAACGCTGCTGTGTCCCAAATATTCAATATAATCTAGAGGGTTCATTGCCTCCATTTCCTTCCTGCTTTTTATTACTGCCAACGCCCACTCATTTAGCCATAATTCTCTTAAAAAGAAGCGGAATGTAGAGTACTGATAGTTCACAGATCGACAGTGTCAAAATATAGGCCGCCACATCGAATTCTTTATTGATCGTTCCAAATCCATAAACGATAGCCGCGATCGGGGAAGCAACCATCAGAAGAACGATAATTACTGTTAAGCCTAGCCGTTTATCAGGCGTTAAACGTTGCTTATTTTTCCATATGTATAATAGTAAAGCTACAATAATAATGGCCAACAGCAACAGCGACCACAATGCGAAAGTGTCGAACTTCGAAAGAGCCCATTGGATAAATCGTTCCTCATCATTAAATCGAATACGGGCACGATCCAAAGATTTCACTAGTGCATCACGAATCAGAAACGATCCGACTATACCGGTAATCGCCACAATTGAACCCATACCCCTATACAAGCGTTCGATCTCTCTCTTTTTCCAGAAAGAAAGGAGCATCGTCACTACAATTCCTATCCCCAAAACTTGTATAAAGATACTTATATTCAGATAAATCGTAATACACCTCGCTGGTTCCTAATAGTGATTGCTCGTCACTCTTACTCTACCAAACGAAGCAGTGTTTTTCTATGGAATCATAGACGCCCCGATCGGGCACCCTTCACAGATACTGGCTAAGTGAATCCAACAACTTGTTTAGCTGTGGGCCAATCTCCCGCCATGGTTTCATCACCATAATTTACGATTGGGCGTATCCATCTGATCTCAGCGAGGCATACTTGCTCGATCGCACGAACTCGCGATGGGCTTCCTGAATCGCGTTCGTGCGCATCAGCAGCTCCTCGGAACCGCCATGCTTCAGTTGCCCGGCAATCTGCATCAGCTTGAACGTGTTGTAATAGTTCGCATCCGCTTTGCTACGGCTATGCTGCAATGCGATCTCATACGCTTGGCGCTCCATCGAGAGTCTCATTGCTTGATCTTATAGATTGGGATCCTGTCGCTGTAAATAGTCCATTTCGTCAGAGCGTATCTTCTTGCCCAGCATGAGTATATTTCGAATAGATGCCAAACGCGATTGATCCTTCGTCTCACGCGCATCCTTGTATTGCTGCATCGCTTTGAAATAATCACTGACCGGCTGCACGGATTTTACATTCACGCCATTCCCTCTTATTACAATCGTCACATGCAACGATGCCTTGGTCCAAATATCCGGTTACAGAAGTTTAACGAAAACTTTAAGTTCATACTTACACCGAACCTCTGGCAACCAGCATATATCCCGTCCCCCGGATCGTCACGATTCTCTCAGGATTGGCAGGGTCGGCCTCGATTTTTTTTCGTAAATTGCTGACGTGTACAGCTACCGTTCTCGTATCCTCTAGGCTCTCCGTTCCCCAGATGAGCTGAAACAACGCATCGACACTGACGACACGATTCACGTTTTGTGCCATATAGGACAGCAGACCGAACTCTTTTTTCGATAAAAAGACGGTTTCACTCCCCATAATGACGGACTGTGCGTAGTAATCCAGCGTCAATTCCGGCAACTCCAGCAGCTGCTCCCTTCTGCCCGTCGACACTCTACGAAGATGCGCTTTGATCTTGGCCATGAGGACTCCCGGACTGAACGGCTTGGTCACATAATCGTCTCCGCCATCGGATAATGCGCTGATTTTTACCTCGTCTTCCTCACGGCTGCTCAGAAACACGATCGGTGCATTCGTATAGCTACGTGCGTTCTTGCACCAATCAATGCCGTTTTCATTAGCCAGCATGACATCCAGTACAATCAAATCCGGCTTGAACGATGCAAGCAGCTTCATGGCTTCTGTCCCGCTGTGGCAATAGGAGGATATGAAGCCCTCCCGCTCGCAATATACCTGAACAATCTCGCATATATGGGAATCATCATCTACGATCATTATTTTATGAGCGTCCACCACATCGTCACCTTCCCTCCACCGCTGGGGCACCATAGCCTCGTTTTCCCCCTGATGCATGTTACATTATAGCGTTTTCCCTCCTTGTATCTTATCATGGCAGATTCGCCCATGGGCGAATCTCAAAGAAAACTTTGAGTTCGCGCTCAAGATAAATACAACGCCACATCCAAGAAGACCAACTTAGTTGGACCTATCCGAATTCTAAAAAAATAGCGACGTAAGGGAGATAATCCCTACGTCGCTCCTAAGCGTTATTATTAGATTAATAATGGCTATAAAAATGGAGTGATTGGGCAAACGGAAACAAAACCCGTCGTCTCATTGAATGCTTAAAACACAGTATAAACGCCTTTCAACGTCCTTAGGGGCGGGAGAGCGAATAGGACAGGGATCATCATCGACGATCATGATTTTGTTCGCGACCGCCATATCGTCACCTTCCTTCATTTACAATACAAGGAAGCGATACAGAGAAGATCGACCCCGTCCTGCCGTCGCTCTCGGCTCGAACCGTTCCTCCATGCGCTTGCACGATTTCCCTGCAAATCGCCAGTCCGAGCCCGCTGCCCTCTACGCCCTTCTCGCCCGGTTGATCAACCCTATAATTGCGATCGAAGATTTGCTCAAGCTGCTCCGGCGGAATCCCCATGCCCGAGTCTTGTACGCTAATGATCGCATAACGGGTAAGTTTCACCTCATCCACAGCTAGCGCAATACGCACCGCACCGCCCCCTGGCGTAAACTTCATTGCGTTCGACACGAGATTAAACAACGCCTGCTCTAATCTTTGTGCATCCATCACGACAACAGGCGAATTAGATTCTTGATCTTCCTCATCTCTGTAGTCCAGCCTAAAATCCAGACCTGCGTCACGCACAACCAACTCATATTGTTCATAGAACCGGCGCAAGAAGTGAACCACATGAACCGGCTCCATGCGGTACGAGACTTGTCCCGTCTCCAAATGCGACAAGAAGCTTAACTCCTCGATCATGCGGTTAATCCTTATCGTGTTATCCCGGATATATTTCAGGTACTGATCATTGCGTTCCGGCTTGACTCTGTCCTGCACAGCCTCGACATAACCCAGCATGCTGGACAGCGGCATGCGAAGATCATGCGTAATGTAGGCGAGGAGCTTCTTCCGCCCTTCCTCGGAGTGAAGCAACCGGTCATACGAAGTGCGGAGATCGTCATGAGCTGCGGATAAGGCCTGCGTGCGCTCCTGCACGGTCCGCTCCAAATTCATATTCATTTCGGTCAGCTTGTCGTTAGCGACCTGCAGCTCGCGCGCAATCCTCTCCTCGTTCGCTGCCGCCCTCGTAAATCTTGAAGAAAGCAGCATCATCTGCGCGATTGTAAACACCAACAGACCAAGCGGAGAGGTATTTCCGATCCGAGACCATTCGTTGTAATATAGAAAATCGTTGATGACCGTCACTAAAGCAACCACCGACACCAGCAGGAAGACCAGCGCTCCCTCCGTACGCCGCAAAGCTGCTTGGACCAGCCCAACCATCAGATAAACCATTTGCAGAACAACCATCACACCGATCAGCGGTAACATTTTGGTATAGATAATAGCTGGGGCCGCGACTACAACGATACAGAATGCGCCGCTTAGGATCCGCGTGCCATGCCGGAACCACCGCGATATATAATTTGGAAAGATGCATTCCGAGTACATCGTGATGATGTACCCACCGCTGCACAGAATCAGGTATTCGATCTTGAACTGCAATTCCCACGGAAAAGCCGGCCACAATTGTGTGAGCAACAGCTCGCCGACCAGCAACGAACGGATGCCGAACATTAGGGTGAACAGCCCAAAGAACAAGGGCGCCCTGTCTTTGCGTCGCAAGGCGAACAACAGCAGGTGGTACACGCCAATGACCAGCAGGCTTGCGGTGATGAACACTTCAGCAGCGATGTTCAGATGGGTTTTGACCGTTAATACACCGCTTCCGCCCAACTCGATATACTTGGTGATGCCGCCTCGATTATGGGTGAAGTTGGCGACTTGCATCACTAGTTCCACCCTGTCATTCTCGGGCTGAAAGAACACTAGCTTCGTTGCCAGACGAGGGACCGCTCTACTCTTATCCCGACCAACAGCACCGACTTCCGCCAGCAGCTCGCCATTCGCCCATAATTTATAGGCGTGAAAAATCGTAGGCAGCCGCAGAGCAAGCCGCTCGTTCCGGTCCTGCTCGCTAAGCTTTATAACAACCCGAAAGGTGGCATAACCTGTACCGCTCAACTGCTGGCCGTCTAACCGATCGCCTAGCCAGGAGTTCGGAATGCTGATCCAGCGGTCAGGATTGCCGCCCCCTGCCAGGCGATTCTGTATATCTTCAGGCGACAGCAGCTCTTGCCAGTAGAACTCCCACTCTCCCGCTAACTTTAGAGGATTCTCACGGACATAAACTTGCGTTAAATCCAGAATGCCTTCTTTGCTTTCGAGCTTGGGGGAGTCCGGCGCAGGCATGACGACATAGCTTGCAACCAAACCGACAACAACGGCAGCAGCTATATAAAGCAGGATCGTACGAGAACCGAAGCGGAGAATTTCCCGCATGATGAAATCGACCCCAATCTACAGGATACGCGATACGTAAGTTGATTCTCTTAATGATAACATCATTATAGGAAATTGTGCCCTGCAAATAGAAGCGAGGCGTAGAATACAATTATCACGATGAGGCCCTTTTGTTCCAACACAATTTATGGCACATGTCGAGTTCATAGCAGAGCAGCCTACTCCGGTGAGAGTAGGCTGCTCTAATATGTGCTACGAAAGACGGTTACTTGCCGGAATCATGCTTCATCACCGTCAAGTTAACTGGAATACCCAGAGGCTGTTTATCCACATAGAACACATACACGCTGTCGCGACTGTCTATCGTTATCTCGGCATGAACAGCTGCTGTTTCGGTGAAGTTGGCGTTGCCTATAAGCGTCCAACTCCCGCCCTCGTATTTCATCACGGTCGCCTTGTTCCCGTATCCGTAAACGACATAAGGCGTGCCAGTGCTATCGAAAGCAATGTTCGAACGGGATTGCCCTGTATTGCCTGTCGAGATCGTACCGATCGTGTCCCAGTTGTTGGAGCCAACATTATACCTGATCACGCTCATTGTCGAACCATCCCTGTAGACGATATGAGGCACGTCACTCGGGTCAAGCGCAAACGAGAGAGCTTGATTCCCAAGGCTGCCCAGGTTGTTGACAGTCACCCAAGCACCATTCTCGTATTTAGAAACAGTTGCATCCCCGTACATTACTTCTTGGTATAAATACGGGATGTTGCCTTTGCTAAGCTTGATGATTGGAGGCAACCAACCGCTTACGAGACTCTCGCCGCCAGCTACATCGACCCAATTCGTGCTGTTATATTTGACCACCTTCGTGCTTTGGTTTGATCCATCGTTATGCACATAAGCGAGATAAGGAACATTACTTCCGTCGAAGGCAAGAGACGGGTTATTCGTGGAGCTTGGGAGTACGTCACTGCCTACGGGCGTCCAGGTTCCAGTGCTAGCGTCATATTTACTTACGACTAGCGCATTAGCGCCTTGAGGCCTATAAACAATGTAAGGAACATCCGCGTTGTCCAGAGCAAACTCTAATTGGTTCCGCTCCCCCGCGAAGGAGCCGATATTGATCCACTCGCCGCCCTCATACTTCATCACGTATACATTGCCATCTAGCGCACCGGCAACATAAGGCGTATCGTGACTGTCGAGCGCAGACTTAAATTCGAAAACTTGACCGACCGTATCTCCTACCATTTGCCAAGGGGACAGCGTCCACTTCGCGTATAGCGTAAGGTCTGCCGTCACCGCCGTATTGAAGTCGTAGACTGGCGCCCCCTGGTCGGGACTCACGTACCAGCCGTCGAATCTGTAGCCCTTCCACGTCGGAGCGCTCGGCACCGCAGCCTTGTTGCCAGGACTCACCGTCTGGCTGTTCACGACCGAGCCGCCGTTGCTGTCGAAGCTCACCGTGTAGCTGTTCTCCGTCCACTTCGCGTACAATGTGATGTTCCCCGTTACAGGTGTCGTGAAGCTGTAGGCTTCACTCAGACTGCTGTCGCTGTACCAGCCGCCGAACGCATGCCCAGAACGGATCGGGTTGGCAGGCGCCGCAGCCGCAGCCCCTTCATTCACCGTCTGAGCGCCCACTGCCGAGCCGCCGTTACTCTCAAAGCTTACCGTATAGGTAGCGATCCACTTCGCATACAGCGTGACATTCGCCGTTACCGGAGTCGTAAAGCTATAGGCTTGACTATGCCCCGCATCGCTGTACCAGCCGCTGAACGCATGCCCGGAACGGGTCGGATCGGCAGGCTTCGCAGCCGTGTCTCCGTAATCTACCGACTGGCTGCTCACCAGCGACCCTCCATCGCTATTGAAGCTCACGGTGTAACTGTTCTTCGTCCACTTCGCGTACAGCGTAAGATCTCCTGTCACGCCTGCCGTAAAACCGTAAGGACTTGTCCAGCCGCTATCGCTGTACCAGCCTCCGAACGTATGTCCCAATAGCGTCGGAGCAAGCGGGGCTGTAGCTACAGCCCCTTCGTTCACCGTCTGGTCCTCCACGGTCGAGCCGCCATTGCTAACGAAGCTTACCGTGTAGGTTGTTTTCTGATCCATCGTCCACTTCGCATACAGCTCGAGATTATCCGTCACCACCTCTGTGGTGAAGTCGTAGACGGTCGTGAAGGCTTCATCGCGATACCAACCGCTGAACACATGGTCTTCCAGCGTAGGAGCGACAGGCGCTATCGCCTTGGCGCCTTTATTCACCTTCTGATCCGCTACCGGCGATCCACCCTTGCTGTCGAAGCTCACCGTGTAGCTGCGCAGCCACTCCGCATACAACGTGAGGTCTCCCGTCACCTGTGTCGCGAAGTCGTAGGCAGTCGTCCGAGCGCTATCGCTGTACCAGCCTCCGAACACCCAATCGTTCTTGGTCGGTTCGGCCGGCTCGTTTGCCTGGAAGCCATAACCTACCGTCTGGGCGTTCACCGCCGAACCGCCGTTGCTGTCGAAGCTCACCGTGTAATTGTTCAGCGTCCACTGTGCGGTGAACTGGACATCCTCCGCCGGCATCGTAGCCGGAGGAATCGGCAACCAGCCTGCGAAGGCATACCCCTGCCGTGTCGGAGTACCGAGAGAGATCGTGGCGCCAAGCGGAATCTCAACAACCTTGGTCGCCACACCGGAACCGTTGTAATCGACCGTCATCGTATGCGCATCGCGCGTGTAGTACACCTTCAACACCGTTGTGCCATCGCCTGCGATCGTGTGCGCAAGCACCGTTCCGGAAACGCTGTCGTCGAACCTGAAGCCCGGATAGGACTTCATCGTAACATTCGTCAGATTCGCCTCAGCGCCGGTAATCCCGTAATAAGATTCCGTATCCGCCACCGTGTAGGTGTCGCTCGCAATATTTTGCTTCAAGTACACGACTTTATAAGGCGTGTTCGCACGCGCAGTCCACGTTGCGGTATAGGTCGTGTCGGAAGTCGGCATGAGGCTCGGCGCCTCCGGCGACCACCCGGCGAACGTATAGCCCGGTCTTGTCGGCACAGGGATACGCGCGGCAATATTTTTACCGAACAGTGCCGTGATCGACGCTGCAGGAGCGCCCGCATAATTCAGGTTGAACGTCATTGTTCGATTCGTCGGATAATAATCCACACGCACTACCGCCGAACCGTCGCCCTTGATGGTCGAACCGTTTGCCGTCCCGTTCGCATAGCCTTGATCCTTGAAGCGATCCGAGTTGATCTGAATTTCAGTATCGGTTGTTCCGGTTAATACTTCCGTATACGCAGACGAAGTTGCTGCTCTGCTGTTCGGCTCTATCAAATAATGCTCGACGGTATACGGCGTATTCGTGTTCGCCGTCCAGTGCGCGTACAGATGGAGATCCGTCGCAGGCATTTGACCTGGAATCGTCGTTATTGCGCCATCGACAGCCTCCGTATACCAGCCGTCAAAGGTGTAGCCCGGATATACCGGGGTCGCCGCGCTAATCGCCGTGTTAGGCGCGCCAACGATAACCTCCGTCACTCCGCCATTCTGCGGGTCCAGCTGTAGGACATATTCCCCTGCCCTGATGCGCCATGTCACCGGAATCGTACGCTTGAGCGGCTCAGACCCGAACGACAGTGGAGCCCCCTTCCACGTAATGACCAGGTTCCCCTTGCTCAGCGGGCTGTTTGTATTCAGCACCTCAATCTTGCGGGTCGCCGGGTCATACTTGAAATTCGCATGATCCACCTGAATGTCAAACCGCGAAGCGTCATACGTTTGAGTATCGGTGCCGCCTGTCTTCAGATCAAACATACTCATCTCGAACAACATCTTCGGCACAGTGAGAGATGACGCAGAGCCTGCCAGGTTCAGCTCAGGCGCCTCGTCCTGCGTATAGGCAAAGTCTACAACATTCCGCTGCTCCCCTACCGTGTAGAGCGGCCATGTATTCTCGTATACCGGTATACTGCCCGAGAGCAAGCCATCGCCCAATTGAGCGCCGATTGCAGTCTCCAGATAGATACCGATCTCTACGTACAGAGCGCCCATGGACCGGGTAGTCTGCACCCCGTTCAGTTGCTTCAGTTGATAGTAGAAGTACCCCCACAGATTCACGTACGCACCGGCTTCAATAGACACCCCGATGCTATTCAGCTTAACACTGCCAACCCCCGCTTTAAGCTCCAGCAGAACTCCAGCCCGCAAGCCGATTGTCCCCATCACATAGAAGGTAAACTGGTAATTGCCGTCACCCGGCAAGCTTACGGTGTTGCTCGTGCCTCGGAACCCAAGCACGTACACCGTAGCCGAGTAGCGTTTGGCTGTCGTATAGTTGAAATCCGCGCCGATCGTCAAGTTCACATTGGCGCTGACCACAAACTCTGCCGAAAAGTTCACTTCAACGATACCCAGAACGACGCGCACGCTCCGCTCGAAGAGCTTCTTCTTGATTAACGGAACCCAATCCGTCTCGTTCTCCATCATCTCTTGATACTGTGCCTTCAGCGATTCCGCATCTACGCCGGTATCCTGCACGCCGTCGATTAACGCTTTAATCTCTGTCGCAATATCGCGTACGTTGCTTAGTACGCCGCCATTATGCGCCTCATCCCAATCCCCCAGCGCCTCCTGCAGCTTATCGTGTTCGACAGTGGCGATCTCCGCCGTAATGTTGATCCCGGTATACGTGTACGCATCCAGATTGGCGGTGATCCGATAATCTTTCGGGTAAGGCACACAGAGAAACCAAACACATGCCTCCCCCCAATCCGTCCCCCCATCGATGCCGAGATTCAAGGTGATCTCCTGCAGGAACGTACCCGTCATATGGATGACGAGGTCGCTTTCCTCATGGATGCGAATGACAATGTCCGCGCCGATCTGAAGCGTAGCGCTGACTCCGGAGGTTTGTCCGGCAATATGATTCACTCTCGTGCCGAGCGCAGCGACGACAGTCAGGTTCTCTACACTGACTTTGCCTACGCCGTTAGCCGCTAGCATATTCACTTCCATCTGCGTCTTGAAGACATCCGTCTCCATGGCCAGCGCAGACAGATAGTCCGCAGCCTGATCGACGAAGCCGCTGGCGATCGCTTGCTGCTCTATCTGGTCCTCGAGCTGCGCAATCTCCTCATCCGACAGCAGTTCGTCACCGTCAATCGAGCGCTGCTGATAGATGTCGAAGGCATGCTCGATGTCTGCCATCGTGACATCGACATACGTAATAATATCCATCTCCGCCACAGGCGTAATCGACGTAATGCGTCCATAACCAATTAACAGTTGGGAGCCGCCATTCACTAACTCACCCTCATAGAAGGCGATAAAATCGCCTACATCGACGGTGGTGAGCTCGCTCAAGCCTAGTGCCTCATACATGCTGTCGCTGTAGTTCATGACCGTATGCGGAACCGTAATTGAATGATTATTCGGGTCTTCATCCGTATCCGCATCTACACTCACAGGCAGAACGTCCGGCCTGAACAACACTTGCTCGGCATCTGCGTGAACATAGGCGTAGCTACTGCCGCTAATCGCTGTGATTTGCACATAAGCGACAGCGCCATCGGCGGCGCCGGTTGTGTCTACCGTGCGCAGATCGGGACGAACCCCTTCATAGATGGAGACCGTATCGCCAACTTGAAGCACGCTGCTGCCGCTGTAGGAGAACGTGCCACTGCCGCCATTCGCCGCGGCAAGGCCGTCTTCACTATCACCGACCGTCGTCGTAATCAGTGGAATCGCCGGCGAACCGACTTCCGCACCGTCAAGCATCATATTCGTGACATCCGCGAATGGCAGATAGATCATATTCGGATTTAGCAGGACATTCATGACTTCAGCCTTCGCCACGCTAAAAACATAGATGCTCGTCGTCGCGTCTTGACCTTGGAATGACAACTTGTCATCCGTCAACGTCAGCTGATAAGTGTGCCCTTCCGTGAACTGACCGCCTTCTGCCGCTAACGTGAAGTGACCATTCGTCCCAGTAACCGTAATCCCCGTAAAATCAGGATCTGAAGTATCCTCGAACGTCATACGCGCCTGCACCTCGGACGCCGTCAAGCTGCCCGTCGCATCTTCTATAGCGATGGTAAAGCTCGGAGCGACATCCAGTATGGAGTAGCTCGGAACGCTCTGCACCGCATTACTCACATGATCGATATACTTCGCATACAACTGCGTATTGTCAGTAACCGGACTACTTTCCGTGAAAATAAGCGACAAACCGCTGTCTCTGAACCACCCTTGAAAAATATATCCTTCCTTCGCCGGAGCAGGCAGGTGGCTTAACGTTTCCCCTTCCTGCACCGTCTGCGCAACTACCGGCGACCCGCCATTACTGTCGAAGCTCACCGTATAGCTGGCAATCCACTTCGCGTACAACGTTACATTACCCGTTACCGCTTCCGTGAAGTCGTAAGGAAGGGTCAGGTTGCTGTCGCTGTACCAGCCGCCGAACGGATAACCTGTCTTTGTCGGCACTTCAGGCCTCACAGCCACGGAGCCCTTTTGCACCGTCTGCGCAGCTACCGCCGACCCGCCGTTGCTCTCGAACGTAAGCGTATACATAGGGACATTGGGATTGCCTCCTGTGTTTCCTCCGGTCGTTCCGCCGCCACCAGTTCCACCGCCGCCAGATCCGGACGTCGGCAGCCCTGCGCCGTTCGTCGTGCCATTATCCGTATCGGATGTCGGCGAAGGTCTCGGCGTCGCTTGATTCTGATTTGCCCACGCCTCCACAATCGCGTTGTTGCGCATGAAGAAAACAGCCGCTTCCGCACGAGTCGCCTGTTTATGTGGATTGAAATTGCCATTGCTATCCCCGTCGAACAACCCCGCTTGCCACAGCTTCACAACTGCATCCGCCGCCCAGGAAGACACGTTCGCGAGATCGCCTGGCTGCGTAGTTACGTGATTGCCAGTTTGATAGGGAATCTGATAGCTTTCAAAGTAGCGCAAAGTCAGCGCCGCCATCTGCTCCCGGGACACGGTTGCATCCGGAGAGAAATTGCGAGCTCCCGTGCCGGAAGTAATCCCGTTCTTCACTGCCCACTCTACGTAAGGCGCATACCAAATCCCCGCCAGCACGTCGACAAAGCTCGAGTCAGCATATTCGCTGACATCCACGCCCGCCATTCGTCCAAGCGCCGTCACATACATGGCGCGCGTCATCGTTCCCTTAGGCGAGAAGGCGCCCCCGCCCGTTCCGCCGAATATACCATTCTTCCGGACATAGACGGCCGCATCGTAGAACCAGTCCGTTGGTTTCACATCCTGAAACCCGCTTGGTTCTACCGCTGCCACCTGTTGCATCAGCAACTCGGGCTCTATCGCCCGCTGTACCGGGAGTTCGGCCCCTGCCGCCTGTTGCACAGGCAGTGCGGTCACGATCATGCTGACGATCAGCATCCACGCCAGAATCCGTGATGCTCGCTTCCACTCCCATTTATTTACATCCCTCACACTTGCTCTTCCCTTCTCATAGCCGGATATAGGAAAAATGATGTCGATTTTTCTCCTCTATTATAGCAGGGCAGTTGGGACAACTTGTGAATTACAAAGAAAATTTTAAACTCGCGCTTGCAGCGTACTTCTAGCAACCGACATACACAGCTTCCATCCGGTTTAGATGCAAAAAAAGGGGCTGTCTCATAAGCAGGGCTAATTAAGATGATCGATAAATAAAGTAAGGGGGATGTACCTCCTGGAGATCTACGCTTGACCCACAACACTTCCAGATAATTCCCAACATAGACCCCCTGATCTTGGTTGATTTATACGATTTTTCCTACAAACGTTCGTCGTTTGAGTCTGAGCCGAGTTGCTTTGTGCGGTTTTTCCTACAAACGTCCGCCGTTTAAGCCTGGTTTGAGCTGCGTTGTACGAAATTCCGACTAAATTCCCTGCATAAGCTCATGTGTGCAAATAGATCCGTAGTGGGTCATGATTAGCCTGGAGATGCCTCATACGCTCCTGAAACCACCTTATCACGGGTTTACCCATTCAGGTCTCAGGTGCGTATAGCATCGGAAGGAGGTACATACCCCTTGTACTTTTATCCTCGATTATCTTTGGCAGCAGCTTGTTGTGCTCATGGGACAACCCCTTCAACTTACAGGTAATGCGGCTCTTAAAGTTTTTACGAGTTACTGACGATACTATTGAGAGATAGCCTACAACGCAGTACCCATAGTGAAAGGAATTGGCAGTGTGAAAAATAGAAAGATTCTCTCTCTAATTATGGTCGCTATCACTCTCTTGACAACGTACTTTGTTCTTCATTCCTTTCGCATATTCGACTCCAATACATTCACGGCGAACGACGGCGTTCTCTCGTTGCAGCATTGGGATCGTCAGGATGATCTTAGGCTTGATGGAGAATGGGACTTCTATCCGGAACAATTAATCGTGCCAAGCCCGGACGAGGATGTTTTTGATCGTTACAAGACTCAACGCCAAACCATCCCCGTACCCGCAGCATGGAATCGCTATAAATCAGAGAAGGCAGCTCCATACGGGACAGGCACGTATCGCTTGCTTATCCATGTTCCGGAAGATGACCTGTATGGCGTCAAGCTGAATACGATTCGTAATGCAAATAGAGTGTTTATAAACGGGCAGGAGCTTGGCTCGGCAGGCGTTCCTTCCCCAAGAGCCGAAGAATATCGTTTCGATTACAAAAAGTATGTCGTGTTGGGAAACAGTAAGAATAAACAAATAGAGCTTGTTATTCTCGTTGCCAATTATGACTATGTCGTTGGCGGGATTGTCAGCTCGCTCGATTTCGGTCCAGCCGATCAAATCTTATCCGAACAAGGCCGTGCCAAATTCGTTGAAGGCTTTCTTATTTCCGGCTATCTGCTATTTTCGTTTATATACTTTACGGCCTATTTGCAGCACAAACGGAAATTTCGGTATGAGCTATATTTCAGTCTATTCTGTTTAGCGCAAGCTTTACATATATCGACGATAAATGAAAGATGGATCTATTTACTGTTTCCGGAGTTAAGCCCAGCTTCTCAACTAGAAATACAAGCCATCTCGCTTACGCTTTTCGTCTTGTTTTTCCTATTGTTTGTGTATCATTTCTTCAACATGACCGCCAACAGAAGGATCGTCGCCGCATTAAGCGCAATGCTTGGAATTCAAGCCTTGGCCGTATTTACGCTAAGCATGACAATCGATCTGATGGTAAGCGTTTCTATTACGATCAGTCAACTCATTATTTCAGTGACCACCGCTATCGGTTACGTGTATATTTTTATCCTGCTGCTGAAAGCCTACAAACAAAAAACGGATGAGTCCAACTATGTGCTGATCGTTGTTTATACGTTTGCTCTTTATGGCGTTCTGCTTCTCATTGTTCTGCTATTTGAAGTGGATATCGAAACACCGTCATTTCTTTTGTTTTTAATTATGGTGTTGAGTTTGGCGCTATTACTGAGTCATCGTTCTCAGCAGGCATATAACAAAGTAGAGGAAATGTCGAATGAATTGCTTGAATTCGACCGAATGAAGGATGAATTTCTAGTCAAAACCTCACATGAGCTTGGCACTCCGCTCCATGGGATTATGAATCTTTCTCAATCGCTGCTGGAGGGGGTAGAGGGGCCATTAAAAAGGAACCAGCAAGAAAGCGCAATATTAATACACTCGGTTAGCAGAAGATTGGCCGGGTTGGTTAAGGATCTTTCCTTCATCTCCAAAATAAAGCAGGGAGAGGTTTCTTTCACAGCCAAACCGATCGATATCCGAATGGTTGAAGAAGTGCTTGCTGAGATTGCCTACGTCACGCCCCCTTCTCCGTCTGTCCAATTAATCAATAAGGTCCCGGCTAATTTTCCGCTCGTCTACACCGATGAGCAGAAGCTAAAGCAGGTTTTCTTTAATCTGATCTACAATGCGATTAAGTTCACCAAGCAGGGAACGATCGCGATCTCGGCTCGAATCCTGGAGGAACAGGCGCACGTATCGGTTGAGGATACCGGGCCGGGTATTGCTGCAGAGCACCACGACCTCATCTTTACAACCTTCTATCAAGTTGAAAGCAGCCGTGCCAGGGAATCGGAAGGTCTTGGTCTGGGATTAAGCATTACCAAGAAAATTGTGGAGAGCGCAGGCGGACGTATCTGGGTAACTTCCGAAATCGGCAAAGGCTCTTGCTTCACCTTCACGATCCCCTTGGCTACGAACGAGCAGCTGCTAGGATATAAGGAAATAAGCGAAGCGCACGAACAGGTTGCGTCTGCCCAGAGAATGGAACGGGAGGGGAAGCAGTCGCAGCCTGCCCTGACTACAAGAGTAGAAGGATCAAAGCCGTATACCCTATTAGTTGTAGATGACGAGCCCGCCAACTTGAAGGTGCTTATTAATAGGCTTCATTCGCTTCAATATAGCGTAATTGCAGTAGGCAGCGGTCAGGAAGCACTCGACATTATTGAAACAGAACAAGTGGATCTATTAGTTTTAGATTTGATGATGCCCCATATGACGGGATATGAGGTCTGCCAAACGATTAGACAGAAGCTAGACTTGGTGGATTTGCCTATTATCATATTAACGGCAGCAGGACAATTGTCCGACTTAGTGATATCCTTCCAATTAGGAGCCAACGATTACTTGCAAAAGCCTGTAAATTTGAAGGAATTAGAGATGCGAATCGAGTCGTTGCTGTTAATGAAAAAATCGGCGCACGACGCAATAGAGCATGAACTCAGCTACTTTTACGCTCAGATTACACCGCATTTTTTGTACAACACACTCAATTCGATTATTGCGCTAAGCTGGTCTGACCAGGAAAAGACCCGAACGGCATTAGAGCATCTTTCTACCTATTTCCGGGGAAAGCTGGATTACCAAAAACAGCGCTCGCTGGTCCCTTTGGAGGAAGAAATACAATTAGTAAAAGCTTATTTAGCGATCGAACAAATGCGCTTTGAAGAAAGACTTCAAATCGAATATAACATTGATGAAACCATTCAAACCTCTATCCCGGCACTGACCCTTCAGCCGCTTGTGGAAAACGCCGTACGTCACGGGATAACACAAAGAAACGATGGCGGAACGCTGCGTCTTACGATTGAACGGGAACAGCAGCATATCAAAATCACGATAGAAGATGACGGGATCGGGATTCCTCTTGAAAAACAACAAGAGCTGTTGCGCGGGCGAAACGAGCGATTAGGCTTTACTAATCCATTTAGAAAGCTTTCTCTAATTAAAGGAACTCGTTTTCAATTAGAGAGTGAGATGGGCAAAGGGACAACCATCATCATTCATATTCATGAATTCCCATAAAAATCGACGAATTTCACTGGCGAACCGCCACCAGAAACCGACTGCAACGACAGCGCGAACAGCGAACTCCAGGTCACCGCGTCGTAGACGTCGACCGCAGGCTTCCTGTCCTCCTGTATGGCAGTGACGAATTCCCGGATCACAAAGAAATCGCCTCCACCGTGGCCGGTATGGAGGGCTTCTTTCTCCCACGCTCGCCAATCCGGATGATCCCATTTGGTCTTATGACGCCAAAGCGAATCCCATTGCGGATCGGTTGCGGAATTGCCGGAAGCCTCGTTGTGCAGCCAAATGAGCGGGTCCTCTCCTTCGAAGCGCGGCCCGAGATACGCACCTTCCGTCCCTTGCAGCCCATAGTGCACCATATTGTGCGGGCGGGCGGACTGGATATCGACGCGGAGCGACACGACAACGCCCTTCTTCGTGCGGATAAGTGTCGTGGAGCTATCCCCCTGCCGCCAGAAATCGGGCTGTGCGCCCGGGTGATCCGTTCCGAACCGTTCCCGAAAATAGTTGGCCGTCGAGCGGCTTTTGGTATTGAAGGTGACCAATTCCTCGAAGCGATCACCGCCAGATTGATCAATGCCGAGCCACTTGGCGATCGGACCGAGCGAATGAGTCGGGTAAGTACAAGCATTAAAATCGTGTACACATTGTCCGCGCCAGGTCAAGCTCCCGTCCGCGCCATGCAGCAAATTCCGGACATCGTGAATGTATCCGCATTCTGCATAGGTAATCTCGCCGAAGGCGCCTGCGTCAGCCATCTGCTGAACCATTTTATTCTCGCGTGTATAGCAGTAATTTTCCGCCATCATGTACTTCAAGCCGCTCACTTCTACTGCTTCAATCAGCTTCCATCCGTCTTCAATCGTATGCGCGGCAATCACTTCGCTCAGAACGTGTTTCCCCGCGCGGAGCGCCTGAATCGCTTGATCGGCATGAAGCAACATCGGGGTCGCCAGGAAAATGGCGTCGACCAACGGACTTTCCAATAGCTGATCATAGCTGGAAAACGTAATAATTTCGGGGTACTTTATCTTCCAGTCCTGAAGAACCTTTTCGTTCAGATCGCATACGGCCGTCAGCTCCAAGCATTCTGCGAGTATCGAAAGCGCATTGTCGAATGCCCCGCCGCGCGAGCCGCCGATAACGGCTAATCTCACTTTTTTTGCCATTGTCATTCCCTCCATTATAGGAGGGTCTGTCGGCCGTATGTCATTCCGACCGACAGACCTCCCGGATGTTCTATTTGCGAATATTCATCCATACATCGGGATCGCCCAAATCATTGTGCACCTGAAGCCCGTTTACGCCAACGTTCGCGAAGATCGCCGCATCCTCAGCGCCTAGCGAAATGTACACCTGGTCGCTGACTTGCGGGAATACGGAGCTATCCAGCCACAGCTTTCCGCTAATGTGTCTGATCCGATATGGATTTCCGGAATAAGTGTCATGGTACTGCTGCAAAGTTACGCTGCCCGGACCGTTGAATTGCGATCCGTTCTGTGCGGCCCAAGCAATTGTGTTGAAAAATTTGACATCCCCGGTAAACGTATGAGCGGTGTTGATGTATCTTTTATTGCCTCCCCCGATTGCCGTAAGCTGGGTATTAATAAAGTTAATATTCGTGCCCGAGCCGCTCAGCTCAACCCCGTGCTCCGCATTGTCCGCTCCGAAACCGTACACCTGGATATCGGACGAGTTTCCGCTGATGCCTATTCCATAACCGACCCCATAAGAAAAGCTTTGGAAAACATTCACATGCGACGTGTTATGAATCCGGATGCCAGTTGCCATCGTCGACGGGGTGTTCATCCACCAATTAATACGCGGAGCATTGTCTTCGCGTCCTGCATCCTGCCAGTCCCCAACCGTATTCATCAGATTGCGGATATATCCCGGGTCGCCGTTCACGCCGTCGAGATCGATAAACGTTTTGAGCGCAACGCCCCTGACATAGTCGATCAAATAGTCGCCTTCGTTCATTTTGATTCCCGTATAGGAATCCGGAAGCGTTACATCCTTCACATAAGCCCCGGCTCCATTTCCTTGAATCGTTGCGGGATAGGCAATAGGTGCGCTGAAGTTTTGAATCGGATAAAACACGCTGAGACCGCGAACGCCGGCATCCTGACCCAACGCGAGGAAGGGATCGCCGCTTTCGTCGCCTTGATTTTCCGATGCCAGCAGCACCGTGCCTTTCCGTTTCGAACCGTAATGGTAAGGTCCGTCGCTGACGCCTCTCAATTCCACGTTGCCAGGTACCGACAGATGTCCGGCTATGTTATAGCGACCAGCCGGCAAGTAGACGGTTCCCCCGCCTGCTGTCCCGGCGTCGTCCAGGGCGTCCTGAATCGCTCCGGTATCGTCGGTCGTTCCATCGGCCTCGGCATTGTACGGCGCTTTCTTCACGTTGAAGAAATTCGACGTCAACGGCTTGCGATTGGCCGGGATGGGCGGATCGCCCGCAGGCAGCTGCGGAGAGAAGGCCGTTCGCGCGTCGTTGTTAAACTTGATGTCTCCCGAGCTGAGGCTATGGACATCGGGCGAGTTGCCGGCAAATTCGTTGCCGACCATCGTCAAGGAGCTGACTCCGGAACCAAGCCAGACTTCAGGCTGGTCCACGCCGAATACGGAAGACGTAATAATCAGCGTTCCGTCCGACGCTTCGACAGCTCTTCCCGACCCCCAATCCGAAAAAGTCGCATGGGCGAAGCTCAAAGTCCCGGCGCCATCCATCTTAACCGGAATACCGTCCGGCGAACCGAAAGTCGTCGAGTTGAAAAAGACGACCGCTTCCTCATCGAAGGTTGAAGGCGCTTCCACAGAAATTCCATCGCTGCCCGTCGTGTTGATCGTGCTATTGCTAATGGTTATTCCGGCACCGCTCGGATCGGCGAGCCTGATCCCGATCTTGCCGTTTTCAGTGCGCAGCTTCTGAATCTGACCATTGTATTTGCCGTATATGCCTTCTTCGACTAGCAGTCCTATCCCGTAGCCTTCAAGAAACACATCGTACATGTAACCCCAGTCGTTCTTCTTCTGCACGACTCCGGTTCCGTTCGCTCTCTGGTAAGCCATAATGGAAGATTCTGTCGGCGGCGTTCCCAAACCGCTGTCCGCCCAATATTTGGGTCGCAAATGGACGGTTTCCATACGGAGAATATCGCCGATCTTATCGATCTCGAAGCCTTGCTTCAAGACTGTGCCATATATGTTTTTTGAGTAGCTGCACGCCGCAAGAAATAAATTGAAGCCTTTGTACGAATTGATGAGCGTGATATTTTTTAGCGTCGGTCCGATTCGCGTTGTCAAGTCGGCTGCAATCGTCCAAGGGTAGGCTTGGATATTGCCGATATCGTCCTGTTCCGGATACCAGATCGTGACGTCGCGCACGGTCGATGACTGCTTCGTGGAAATGAAAGCAGCGCCATTCTCGTTCCCTTTGTTCTCATAAGACATCAGAATGGTTCCCGTTCCAAGCCCGCCCTGTTCAGGGTTCTGCCATTCCCCTCTTAGCGTGACCAACTCCGGAACGGAGAGATGGCCTTCAAAGACGTAGCGCCCCGCTGGCGCGAAAACAACTCCGCCACCGTAGAATGCTGCGGCGTCCAGCGCTTGCTGAAAAGCAGCCGTGTCGTCGATGAGATCATTCGCGACCGCGCCGAAGTCGGTTACACTGTACATCGCCACAGGCACGTCCTCGGACGGAAGCGTCAGGGTCATCACGCGCGGATCTGGTGCGGGCGGAACCACACCTCCCGTCGGTCCGGGAAGCAAAGTCATCGCCAGAATGTGCATGTTCCATTCATTGGGCAGCACGATGCCGGATACCGATTTGGCTGTGTCGACTGCCAATTCGTACACAAAGATGTAGTTGGTCACGGATTCGTCCGAACCGCTGCCTCTTGGGCCGGTATGTCTGTGATTCAGGGTTTGCAGGATATGTTGTCCGGATGGGTTGGCGGTGGCCCAATCCTTCATCGTCACGGACATGTCGTCATACGTTCCATCCGTATAGAGGATGCGAAACGTTCCGGTTTTATCCCCTGCGGTAGCGGCCCCTGCCACTTGAACGGAAGAATAGTTGTCCGGACGAAGCGGAATGGTTTGACCGACGGCAGCGACTGCATTATCGTAAGAGTCCTCGAACAGGCCTAGCGAATAAGAAACGCCATCCAGTGCATTAATTCGGTGTACGAGATTGGCCGAGTACGTTTTCCCGCTCCCCGCAAGAGAATCGTAAGCGCCATCCCCGATTTTCCGATTTCTCCAAGGATGCGTGTCCGTATCGTAGCTGAAACCGTCATGGTTATATTCGCTGAACAAGTCGACCGAAATTCCTACAAACAGCGTCATCGCAAAAATGTTCAACTGCGCATTGTTGGGCAGAATCAGCTTATCCAGCTTCTTGCCCGGTTCCGGCGACAGATTGTATTGGTACAATCTCGCGTTCTCCATTATATCTGCTGTTTTGCTGTGATGATGATTCATCGTCTGCACCGTTTGCTGATTTTCGAGATCGAAGGCGCTCTGGCTTCGATAATCCAGCATTAACAGCGTTTCCTCGGATGTCGTCCCGTCGGCATAGACAAAAGTAAATTTGCCGGAAGAATAGCCCGTTTCATCCGTACCCGAGGCCGCTCCCAACACCCGAATCGAGTTGTACGGCTCATCGTCCAGTTCCATAATCTGGCCGCCCGGTTTAATGTTATTTTGGCTGCCGTCACTCAAGGGGCCCAGCGTGAATGGCGCGCCCGCATAAATCGGATTGACTTGAACAAGATCTGCCGAAATCGTATTCCCGTTCCCATCCAGATCGCCGTTGCTGCGGTTCGCGTCGTAGCTGAACGCATCGTTGTTAAAATAAGGCGACAAGTCCAATTGAACCGGTGACGTACCGGACGCATAAGCTTTCGAATACGAACCGAAATCTTCTCCGGCGCCTCCCCATACAGAAAACAAAAGTGCGATGACAAGCGTGACTCGCGCTAGCTTGATAAACATACGTCTTCCTCCCCGCGCATGATTGCACTTCCGAATTTATTAAAAGCGATTTTCGGCAGGTCGACCTCGGCGCCGGCACCCGGCGCATCCATCTCCAAAAAGCCGCCTCCAGCCTTTCGCATGCAGACAACGTTGAATACTCGTTTTTCTCCCGGCATGAGCGTAATATACGCCCGCTCTGCAACCATCCAAAATGCGTTTGTCGTCTCTTCCGGATATACGTGAAGCGCCATGTCACCTCCCGTATTGGTTACTTCAAAGCTTCGCATCCACCTCCCTTCGGTTCCAGTCAGGCCGCACTGCCAATCATTCATTGCGCGTATAGACAAATCGGCACCCGACAAGCTTAGCGCGGATTCGTAATACAGCTTCCGCTCCGAGGAAAAATAATACATATTCTCGGCCGTTTCGCCATTTGCGTACAGACGCAATCGAATGACGAACAAAGCGGGACAGGGATTGGGAAGAATGAAGGAAAAAGCGCCTGCATTCAGGCATCTATCCCCGGACAGCATTCCCGAGTACTCCCGCTTTGTCAGGATGTTCCCCTGCCCGTCAAGCGCCTCGGCGGCAATCCTGAATTCCCCTGGCTGCTCCCCATCCGCATAAATATCGCATGCAAACCTTTCGTTCGCGCTGTAATTCAATTTGCTGTAATTCAGGGAGACATGAAGCTTCCCGTAAGCGTTCAGCACCCAGTAATAGGCCATTTTCGCTTCACCGTAATATTCCGTTAAGGAGGTGCTTGATACATTGGGCCAAGGCTCGTTTAATTGCCAGACGATACTGCCGCTGTTCGCGAATTTACGTCGGCGATTCGCTTCTACGATATAGCGCAGGCCTTCGGCCTGCAGCCATTGGCTGCATTGTACAAATTGCTCCAATTCGGCCAGCGTTCCGAAAAAAGTTTCATCCCGGTCCAGCGTATCCCACCATTCGCCATGATGCCGCCATACTTCGCTTTGCTTCATGGAAACCGGAAGCCGATGGCCGGGTCCGAGAAATTTTACGAGACTTTTGACCGAGCTGGCACCATCCACGCCGAATTCACTGTGAAATAAATTATCCGAATTGCCATACAATTCGTAGTGTTCCGGGTTCCCAATATACTTCCATTGACCGTGAACGTCATGAGAGACGCCTTTGTCTCTCGTAATAAATTCCACGGGACCGGATGCCGATGTCGGATAGAACAGCCGCTGCGGATCCAGACGAGCAACGATTTGCTGCAGCATGGCCAGGTTCTCATCCTCGTAGGTGGACGGTTTGTTGAACTCGCTCGTCAGTTCATTGCCGCCGCTCCAAACGGACAGGGAAACATGATTTCGCCGTTTCCGGACAGCCGATTCGGCGCTGCGCGCCAACAGGTTCAAGTAATCCGGATGCTTGGGCGGCGTATTGTCGATGCCCGAGCTCGATTGAATGAATTCCTGCCAAATCATGATGCCGTACCGGTCGCACAGCGCATAAAAAATTTCCTTCTCGATGATGCCCCCGCCCCATACTCTGACCAGGTTCACATTGGCATTTTTCATCAGCAGCACAAGCCATTCATAATGAGCCGACGATACGTTGCCGTACAACATATCAAGCGGCGTCATATTGACCCCTTTCACATAAACGGGGGTGTCGTTAATGACGAATGTATAAGGAAGCGCATCGTCGGTACTTCTCTCGTTCCGGGCATACGCAAGCTTTCGAATTCCGGTTGTCATTCGTCGCGTCTCATAGGCGTTCCCTTGTTCCATTAGCGTCAAACGAATTTCGTACAGCGGCTGTTCGCCGTATCCGTTCGGATACCATAGCTTGGGGTTAGCGATCTTCAACCTGTTTCTGATGTACAATCGTTCCCCGGAAAGAGGCTCTTCCGTGGAATAAACGACTTCGCCGTCCGGGCTCACACATTGGATTTGCAGCGTTTGCTTTCCCGGCACGAGCGTTTCCTGACCATGCAGCCGAATTTCAGCCTCCAGCTCGATCAAGCCGTCTCCGTCCTCCGTGTCGGAAAGCACGTACACTTCCCCCAAAGAACAAGTCTCGTGAACAACAAGCTTGCACGTATCCCATATTCCGATATTGACCATCCGAGCCGAGAAATCCCACTTATAATTAAAGCGGCTTTTCTGCGTATGCGTCTCTGAAGTTAAGCCGATTTGAGACATTTCATCCGGAGCGTGCTCGAGCAATACGTCAATCGTCAGCGACTCGTGCTGCTTGACTTCGTCCGTTACATCGAAAATCGCCGGATGGAACATGCCTTCATGAACGCCGAGCAGCGACCCGTTCAGGAAAATGCGGGCTTTATAATCCAGACCTTCGAATACTAGCTCGACTTTATGGCCTGTTCTCTCCGGACGGGGAACGACTGTCCTGTACATCCACCAGCGATTCTCAACCCATTCGCACTTCAGGCTGTTCAAATCCGTGTGCGGATGATCGATATACCCGGCTCTAAACAGATCGTAATGTACGCCGCCCGGGACGGAAGCCGGAATCCAATCCGTGACCCCCAACAATTCGCGCCCCGTTTCCGTTCCGAACTTAAGCAGCGGAACCCATGGATAAAAACCTTTAACAGACCACTTGTGCGCCGACAATAAAAATTCCAACTAAGACGTCCTCCCAAATTTCCATTATCCTTTAACCGCACCGCTGGTCACGCCTGCAATAATATACTTTTGCAAAAACACGTATGCCGTCATTAACGGAGCCGCGACAACGATAATCCCTGCGGCCAGTATCGTCCAGTTCGTAGAAAATTGGCCGAAGAACATGTACAGACCGGCCGTAAGCGGCCGCATGCTTTTATCCGTCATAAACAGGAGCGGATTAATAAAATCGTTCCAAGCGTTCATGGCCGTCAACATCGCCACCGTAAAAAACGCCGGTTTGATCAAAGGAAATACAATGGTAAAAATAAATCTCAAGTAGCCGCATCCATCCATCGCGGCAGCTTCGTCCAGTTCCCGCGGCAACGATTTGACGAAGGCAACAAGGATAAACACGGCAATTGCAAGGCTGCCCCCGGTCTTGAATAAAATAAAGCCGATGTACGAATTCATGAACCCCAGGTTATCCATGATGACGACAAGCGGAACTAAACCAACCGGCAAAAACAACGCGGACATGAACAGCATGTGAACAAACCGGGAGCCTCGATAATGCTCTCTGGCAATCGGATAAGCCGCCATCGTAGCCACGATGCATGTGCATGCGGATACGAAAAAAGTGATAATGACGCTGTTTTTGAAATAGAGCCCCATCTCCGCTTGCAGCCAGGCTTCTGTAAAATTGCTCCATTCCAACTCCTTCACGAAGGAAAGCGGCGAGTTCAGAAATTCCACATTGCTTTTCAAGGCCACGTTAACGAGCAGCAGAACGGGCGCGAGGATCAGCAGACAGAAAACCAACAACGCCAGATGCGCCAATCCGTATTTCCCTTTATCGCGCGCAGCCATTACTGATCAACCTCCCTGCGCCGCAGATAATACTGCACAATGACCACAACGAACAAAATGAGCGCAAACTGAAGGATGGAGAGCGCAGCCAGGTAGCCCTTGGACAGCCCCGGCAAATACAGATTTTTAAAAATATAGAGCCCCAGCGTCGTAGAGGCCATTCCCGGACCGCCATTCGTCAGCACGACGATAATGTCGTAGGCGCCAAGCGTGCCGATAATGCTAAGCAGAACGTTAAGTGTGATCGCAGGTTGCAGCAGAGGCAGCGTGATGTGTCTGAAGTTTTGCCAATCCGAGCTTCCGTCGATGCGAGAGGCTTCGTACAGCTCTTCCGGAATATTTTGCAGACCGGCCAAGTAGATGATCATCGAGTACCCGGCATAAGACCAAATCATGACAAAAACAACCAAATATAAGGCGGCATTCGGACTGCCCAACAGCGGCGAGTCGAAGCCCATCGACTGCAGCAGCGCATGCACCGGACCCGAGAACGGGTCGAACATCAGCGTCCAGATCAATCCGATCACCACGACGCCGAGTACGCTGGGCATAAATAGAACCGAACGGTAAATATTCCGCCCGCGGAGCTTTATGTTCACAAGAACCGCGAGAAGAACGGCCAGCGCGTTCTGTCCCAGGGTGACCAGAATGGAGAAGATGAACGTATTTTGTACGGCTTCTCCAATATTGCGAAAATCGGACGATAGAGCCTGCATGTAGTTTTGCAAGCCAACCCAACGATGCGGCACATGAATATTTCCGTTAAAATCGGTAAACGAAAAATAAAAATTTCCAAGTGCGGGCAGCAAAACAAAAACTCCAAACAACAGTAAAGCAGGCAGCGTGACAACAATAGGCCATAGCTTTGCGTGTCGACTTTGAAACGGCGCCATTTGATCTCCCCGTCAGGCAAGGCTGCACATTCAAGGCAGCCTTGCCGCATGAATTCATTCCGGTTTTATTGCCAGTTGCTTTTACTTCCGATGAGCGCTTGTTGAGACTGGTCGGCAGCCTCCGCAGCCGTCAGCCTGTTCATAATGATCTCTACGCCGATTCTTTCGAATTCGTATTTGGCGCCTGGAATCCGGTAAAGCTCCCAAATCGGCATCTGCTTCTTCAAAAGAGCGGAAACTTCATTTGCAACCGGAGAAGTCACCTGAATGCCGTCAATGACCGGCAGCATTCTGACCATATCCATGTACTTCTGATAATTCGCCGGTTCCATAATGAACTGCAAATACGTAACCGCAGCTTCTTTATTTTTCGAACCGCTGTAAATATTCCATCCGAAGCCGAATTTCGTGGTCGCAATACCGTTCGCTTCCTCATCGTTGCTGCCAGGCAGCAGGAATGCGCCTACCTCGAAATCAGGCTTGGCGTCTTCAATCTGCGACAAACTCCAGGAGCCGTCAATCATCATCGCCGCTTTGCCTTGGGCAAACAATCCTGGCGCCTGGCCGTAATCGAGACCAAGTGAGTTCTTGATCATATACTTGCTAATAACGCCCAGCTTCTCGAACACTTCAACCCAGGCAGGGTCGGTAAATTTGGTTTCTTCCGTTTTCATTTTGTCGTAGAAAGCCGGATCTTGGCTTCTTACGATACCGGCTTCCAGAGCGCCGATAACCATATTGATCGGCCATTGGTCTTTCCCCCCGTACATGATCGGTTCAATCCCGCCCGACTTCAGCTTTTCGCTTACGCTTACGAACTCATCCCATGTTCGAGGCACGCTCAGCCCCAGATCGGCAAAGATCTTCTTGTTATAGAAGGTCACGAGCGCGATCGAGCTCATCGGCAGGAAATATTGTTTGCCGTCCAACTGTCCGGCCTTTAATGCATCCGGATAAAATTGATCGAAGAACGGATGCTGGCCGATATCCGCCATTTGCTGCCTCAGGGCCGGATTGTAAATATCCGCCTCGCCTCCGCTCCCCATGATGTCCACGTCTCCAGTCGTAATACGCGCTTCCTTAAAAGCAGCCCAATCCTTTGTCGGAACCGCATCATACTTAATCTTGATGTGCGGGTATTTTGCTTCAAACGCCTGATTGACTTCATCGAAGAAGGCTTTGTCCTCGACGCGGAAGTTAATGACCTTCAGTTCCACATTTTCCTGCTTCTCCGGTTCCGGGCTGCCGCCTGCTGACGGACTGGCGTTCGCCGAGCTCGGCGTCGTCGTACCGTTCGTTTGATTGTTGGAATTTCCACACGCGGTTAAGAGCAGCATAGTTGCCATTATGGCTGCAAGCATCGTTTTCGTCGAAACTAATTTCAAAACAATCTCCCCCATTAGCTCATGTTTGAATTGAAACTTGTTGAATTAAATTTAAATAAACTTCAAACAAAAAGGTGATTCCCCGAGCCAATCCACTCCTCTTCCCTAAAATTAATGCGCTTTCAAATGGTTCATACACTCAATTATACATAGGCAAGGGCAAATTTCAATAAAAAAATTGATATTTGTTGAATTAAATACTTCAACAAATATCAACTTTAACATTATCTATTTGCAACGGAATCCCGTTCCACAATTTGCGTCATCACATTGATTTGCTCCGGTCGTAGCTCAGGGTCTTCCCATCTTCGCATCAACATCTCTACCGCCCGTCTGCCCATCAGCTCTTTACAAGCGTCTACAGACGTCAAGGGCGGAATAAACAAATTGCATTTATTCACGTTGTCGAATCCAATCAAAGAAATATCGCCGGGGCATGAAAGATTGAACTTCCCAAGCAGCTGCAGTAAATTAAAAGCAACGGGATCGTTCGCGCAGACGATTGCGGTCGGTCTCTCCTCTTGTACAATCATCGCTTCAAACTCAGGAACGGAGAACGGAATCACTTTCCCCGCCCGAGATCCCGTACATTCAAACATCCGAATATCTTCATCCGGTCGATCGCGGCGATAATCTTGGGCTGCTGCGGTAAAGCCGCGGTAACGCTCTTTGAAACTCGCCGCATAAGACAGATCGCCCACAAACCCGATTTTCCGATGACCTCGATCCAGCAAGTACCATGTCGCCTCGTACGCCCCGCCATAATTTTCAGCCATAACCAAATCCAGTTTAATTCGACCTTGGGAGGAATCTACCAACACTGCGGTAATGTCGGCAGCATGAATGGCCTGAACGTAAGTATACGGAATCTGTCCCAGAATGATGACTCCGTCCACTTTTCTTTCCGAAATGCAATGCGGCATTCCATCCTCAATGGCGATCGAGGTGTCAATCCCGGCAACAATCATGCTGAATTGCAGCTTGCTTAGCTCCTCCTCGATGCCGTGAATGATCTTCCCCCAGTAATCGGAATCCTTCAAGTCATCGCGCGGAAGCAGCACCGCGACGTTCCCCGTTTTACCTATTCTGTTCGTCTTCAGAACCGGAACAGCGCGATAGCCCATCCGGATCGCTGTCCTTCTTACAAGCTCTTTCGTCTCATCGCTAACGCCTTGCAGGTTGGCCAGCGCCTTGGATACGAGAGACTTCGAAATATCCAGCTCATCCGCTATCGCTTGCATGGTCACCTTTTTTTTCATTACAAAACCTCTGATTCAATTATTTTTCTTTTCAACTCATCATACGCTTGTTTCGTTATTTATTCAACATTTTTCACCTTTAGAAAGCATCACTTTTTCCCGTCTTTCCGATAAGCCATCGGGGACTTGCCCATTCGCTCGGAAAAAACACGGGCAAAAGTCGGATAGGATGAAAACCCAGCCTCATAGCAGACGTCCGTCACCTTCATCCCGGTGCCAATCAGCAAGCTGCACGCGTGAGCCAACCGGATGCGTTCCAGAAATCGCGAGTAGTTTCCCCCTGTCAGCTTCTTGAATTCCGCGCTAATATGCGCTTCGGTGTATCCGTAGGTCGCCGCCAAGCTGCTCAGCGAAATCGGATCGCGAAAATTCTGGTACACATGCCGAATGACCGTCCACATGCCTCCTCTGGCGTCGTTCCTGCCTCCGACTCCGGCACTGCCGCCGAGACGCCGGCGAAATCGATCCACGAGAATGAACAGCTCGAACAGCTTGGACACAAACATCGCCTCACGCCACGTCCGATCGCTGCGAATTTCCTCATGCATTTGAACAAGCAGCCTGTACACCGAATCCGCATAGGGTTCATCAAGCGCATAGGAGGTGTGCCAATCCGACTCCGCCTCCTTAAGCAGTCCCTGCAAGGACATCAGAGGATGCGATCGATTAAAAAAAGCCTGAAGTCCAATCGCTCCATTGTACATGAACAGCTCCTGCCCCGGCGCGATTCGCAGCTCGTGAACTTGATGAGGGAACAGCAGCGTGAACGCTCCCGGTGCGATCCGCCGCTCGATTCCGTTGATTATCTCGATGGCTTCGCCTTGGAAGACGTAGGTATACTCGAGAAAATAATGCACGTGTGACGGAACATTGCCGGTCAGATGATGGATTTTCAACGTGTAGGGAAACTCTCCATGAATCTCGATATCTCCGCTGTAGTGATGGGGAATCATCTCACACCAGGCTTTCATCATAAAAAATGAGAGGTTTTGTTTAATTTTAACACGTATTTCAAAAAACAAGCACCTACAATGGGGAATATTCAAATTGAAAAAGAGGTGCGCGAAAGATGGAACGATTGTCCTATGTCAATCCGCTGCAAGGAACCGCTTCCGTATATGAATATTCATACGGCAACACGCTGCCGCTTGTTTCCCGTCCGTTCGGCATGGCTTCCTGGAGTCTGCAGACAAGGGAAGTGAAGGATGGCTGGTTTTTTCATCCGTCAGACCGCCGCTTGAACGGGGTTCGACTGACCCGTCAGCCGAGTCCTTGGATCGGCGATTACGGCCAGCTGCTGCTGCTGCCGCAAACCGGACCGTCCTGCCTGGCGCCGGAGCTTCGCCCCAGCTCTTATGAGCCGGAGAAATCGACACTGCGGCCGGATTATTTGTCGGTGCGCTTCTCCCGCTATCGGGCCTCGCTGGAACTTACACCCGCAGAACGGAGCGCCGCGATCAGGCTCGCTTATGAAGATCCGCGAAATGCCAGACTGCTGCTGGCGACCTACGAAGGCGAATCAAGCTTTCAGTTCGACTATGCCGCTCGAACCTTATCCGGCTTCACACGAGCGAGCAGAGGCGGAACCCCCGACAACTTCGCCTTGTATTTCGTAATTGCGTTCGATTGCGAACTGGACGAAACGGCGTGCGACATCTACAACGCCGAGTTCGCGCCGGTCGGTGCGCTCAGCCATACGGGCGAGCAGCTTAGCGCTAGCGTCGGCTTGAAGCTGCCGACCGATGGAACGACTCAGGCAAAGATTGGCCTGTCGTTCATTAGCCTCGAGCAGGCGGCGCTCAACATGGAACGCGAGCTTGGGGACGCCGATTTTGACGAGCTGCGCAGTCAGGCCGCCGCTGAATGGGAAGAGCGGCTTGGCACAATCGAAATAAAGAGCGATGAAGCCATGGATCAGCTGCGCACATTTTATACGTGTCTGTACCGGACGTTTCTGTTTCCCCGGAAATCGTACGAGTTGGACGCCTCAGGCAGGACCGTTCACTATAGCCCATTCAACGGCAAGCTTTGCGAGGGGCCGATGTATTCGGACGTCGGTTTTTGGGATGTGTACCGAACCACAGTTCCCCTGTTCAGTCTGCTCTGCCCCCGCGAGCTGGGCGAGATGCTGCAATCCTGGGTGCTCGCCTACAAAGAAAGCGGCTGGATGCCCAAGTGGGTGTCGCCGGGAGAACGCGGCGCTATGCCGGGAACGCTCATTGACGCTGTATTCGCGGACGCCATTGCCAAGGAAATCGACGGCTTCGACGCTCAAACCGCATACCAGGGACTGCTGAAGCATGCCACCCTGCCGCCTGATCGCGACATGGTCGGACGGGAAGGTCTTGATCATTATATTCGACTGGGCTACTTGCCGGATGAGCTTGTCCACCATAGCGTAAGCCACTCGCTTGACTACGCCTATGGAGATTTCTGCCTATCCGTCATTGCCCGGGCGCTGGGAGACGGCGAGTCGCAGCTTGCCCTGTCGGAACGCGCCCGCAACTATCGCCTGCTGTTCGACGCCGAGGTTGGTTTTATGCGCGGGCGGCAAGAAAGCGGAGCATGGAGACCGGACTTCAATCCGCTGGATTGGGGCGGCCCTTATTGCGAGGGCGGGGCCTGGCAGTGCAGTTGGGCTGTTCAGCACGATATTCGCGGCTATGCGGAACTGCTCGGGGGCTCTGAGCAGATGGTTCACAAGCTCGACGAGTTGTTCGCGGCGAAACCGCATTTTAATGTAGGTTCATATGGAATGGAAATTCACGAGATGTCGGAGATGGCCGCGGCCGATCTGGGGCAGTTCGCCATCAGCAACCAGCCCAGCTTCCATTTCCCCTACTTGTTTACGGCGCTTGGTGCTCCCTCACGCACGCAATATTGGGCAAGAAAGACGATGGAGGAGCATTTCAGCGCGGAACCGAACGGACTTCCCGGAGACGAGGATAACGGAAGCTTGTCCGCCTGGTATATTTTTGGAGCGATGGGCATGTATCCGCTCTGCCCCGGCGTGCCTGAGTATACGCTCGGAAGCCCGCTCTTCGGCAGCATGAGCGTCAAGCTCCAGAATGGACGTAGGCTGGACATACAGTCCGTAAACAACAGCTCTGACCATAAGTATGTAAAATCGGTTGCTCTTAACGGTGAAACGCATGAGAAGTTGTTCTTTACTCATGCTCAATTAACGGAAGGCGCTAAAATCGTTTTCCAAATGACGGACGAGGCGATTCTCCAATCCTATTCGCCGCAGCAGCTGCCATTCTCGCAATCGGATGTCTCTGATCGCGGATAGAGCATGTTTGCAAACCTAATGTCACCAGCTCCCAGAAGACGCCGGCCAAGTCTCGCCAAAGAGATTCATCTTAACGTTTTTATGAGTTATTGACGATACTATTTAGAGATGGCCAAAAACCGTGCCCTTCATCGACTATCACTCTCTTGACAGCTGCTGTATGATTACAAAATTATGCGATTACCTGCTTAGCGGGACAGGGGGATTTACCGGCCCACGTCTCGCTCTTATTTATTTCTGACCGGCACACCCAAAAAATAGGGGGAGCAAATAATGCTTGATTCTAATCCCGATTGGCTTGCACATTGCACGGAAATAAAAGATTTAGCCAAATCGTTATCTAAACAATCGAGTATGCACCTTGACCAAGCTTCTCTCTTTTTGGTTACGGATGGCCAAGCAACGCTATCGATAAATGGGCATGAAGAGCATATTATATTTGGTCATTTAATTGCCATTGCAAGTGGTTCCGTCATCCAACTGACAAAAACCAATCACCTTGATTTTTCGGGCTATATCATTAGCTTCAATACGTATGACTTGAAAATGAAATCGCTCTGCGATTGGGATGTAAATACGACGACGGGCTATTATGTTCAAAGAGTGCCTGAAACGGTCGTAGCAGATATTCGAATATCGCTCGCTGAAACCACGGATCATCTCAATACAACCATTAAGCAATATGTTTTATACCATTTATTAAAAGAATTAGATCCAGAACAACAAACCGATGAATACACGCTTGAACAAAGAATTGAGCGCACAGTAACGTATATGCAACAAAAATATAATCAAATGATGACAAGAAACGAGTTAGCGGCGATCGCCGGATACAGCCCATCCTATTATTCAAGAAAATTCATTGAGATCTATCGTAAAACGCCGATAGAGTATTTAATTCATTATCGTATTTTCCGTGCTCAAGAAATGCTGCTCCTCACAGATGACTTATCTAAAAATATTGCAAAAAAAGCGGGGTTTGACGATGTTCAATATTTTAGTCGACAGTTTACACGAATTGTCGGCCACTCGCCTAGGAAATTCAAAAAAACGGTTGCACAATACCGGATTTGCTTTCTCTCGTCTGCACACGCAGAAATTGCAATTGCATTCGGCGTCATCCCCCATTGTGTTGTCGTTACTAATTCCTTAACCCCCAGCTATCAAAAAGGCATGTTTCATCAATGGGGTGTGACCCTATTAGATACACCTCAATATGTCATTCCGCAAGACATCATTGTACAACAACAACCCGATTTAATTATCAGCGCCAACTTAACCGAAGATACGAAACAACATTTTCGCTCCGCTGCACCTGTCCTAACAGGGCTGCCTCAAGATCTTAATTCACTTATTTGCTATTTCGGCGAATTGTTCAACAAAGCAGGTCAGGCTACGCAAATGATTGACGAGCTTACTGCACAGGTAGATCTTCTAAAAAACAAAATACAAAATCACATCTCGAGTAACTCTACCGTGCTTTACCTCCGTGTAGAAGAGCTGGGCTATCGTTATGTAGGCGAATCCTCCTGCGACACAGCTATACTTCTATATAAGGAAATCGGTTTGCAAATGCCCGAAAAGCTTCGCACAAACGAAAAAAGCTTCAACTCGTGCTCTTTACAACAATTAGAGGAAGCGAATCCTGCGTATTTGTTTATTGAGAAACGTGTAATGGACTATTACAATGCAGACCTCAGCCTATCAACACTCCAACAAAGTAAGCAATGGGCCAATTTGGATGCGGTAAAAAACAAACGTGTATTTTATGTTGACACAGGCTTATGGATTAACAATTGCAGTGTGTTTGGTAAAAGGGAAATAATGCGGCAGATTGAACAATCTATTTTGGGCGGCGCTTATCCAACAACACAATAATCCAATTTTTAAGACGCTTTACGCTATATTAGGTTTACTCATTATTCGCTATAATTTGATAGTGATAATCATTATCAAAGAAAAGAGGGCGTAATTTAGTGAGAAAAACCGTGCAGTATACACTTCTTCTACTGTTCGTTTTAACTTTAGCTGCTTGCTCAACCGCTAGTAAAGATAACGGAAGTGAAGCGAGAGTTAACGGGAACGAAACTGAGCCTGCAACACGTGTTGTAAAAGATGTCTTTGGCGAGGTAACCATCCCTACCCAACCCAAGAATCTGCTAGTCCTTAGTTCTAGTTATGCTGAAAACTTAATTCAAATCGGCGTAGCCCCTAACATGGTCACAATTGTAAAAGAAATCGAACCGGAATATCGCCCGAAATTATTTAATGAACACAATGTCAAAATGATTCCAACACAGCAATATGCAGAAAATTTGGAAGTCATTCTGGATGCAGCACCCGATCTAATTGTTGCTCAAGGTGCGGCTATTGATGCCGTTAAATATGAGGCTTTAAGTAAAATCGCCCCTACTGTTGCCGTTGAGGCTGGCGTTTCAACAGATGAAATTGTGCTTGCTCTTGGCGAACTGTTCAATAAAGAAAAAGAAGCTGAACTCGCTCTCGCGAAGTATAGAGAAAAAATAGAAGACACCAAAGAAAAACTGCACAATGCTATTGGCGACGAAAAAATTCTCGTATTACGTGTAGAACAGAAACAATATCGTGTGCTGGGCACTGAAAAGGGCAGCCCTGGCAGTGACATGCTATACACACAGCTTGGATTAAATATTCCAACGATGTTGAAAGATAGCGATACTTGGTTCACGCCTATTTCCTTGGAAGTATTGCCTGGCATTGACGCAGACCATATTTTTGTCGAGCAACGTCAAATGCAAAATTATAGCAGCGAACAATCCATGAAGGATTTAGAGAATAGCCCGATGTGGAAAACAATGGCCGCTGTGAAAGCAGGACATGTTTACCCGTTAAAAACAGCAGATTACGTTGTAGGTGAAGGTTTAGTTGGGTCTCCCCTCTTCCTTGATTACCTAGTGGAAAAGTTGGTGCGCTAAATGAAACAAGACATTTATGATGTCATTATTATCGGCGGCGGTCCTGCAGGGATGTATGCTGCTTTCTATAGCGGCATGCGTGAAATGAAAACAAAAATAATCGAAGCGAAACAGGAATTAGGCGGGTTTATGCGTACATACCCTGAAAAGTTAGTGTGGGATGTCGGTGGAATTGAGCCTGTTCGCTGTGAAGATATTATTCATTCCCTAATAAATCAAGCCATGACATTTATGCCGACAATCGTATTCGGTCAAGAAATTGTGGGCATGGATAAACGCCCCGACGGCATTTTTATCTTAACAGCCAAAACAGGGGAGACGCATTATACGAGAACGATTATTTTAGCTACAGGACGCGGTATTACAAGTATTCAGAAATTAACGGTTGAAGGGGCTGACCGTTATGAACTAACCAACCTTCACTATACAGTAACGAACATTAACAAGTTTAAGGATAAACGTGTACTCATTTCCGGGGGAGGCGACTCCGCTGTAGATTGGGCTATTGAAATGGCTCCTATCGCCAAAAAAGTGTATGTCGTTCATAGACGAGACGACTTTAGCGCTTTTGAATCGTCTGTAACGCGTATGAAATCTCTCGCCACAACCTTTGTTCCTTATACCGTTTCTCGTTTACATGGCAATAGCAACGGCAATAAAATCGAACATGTCACATTACAGCATGTTGATTCCAATGAGACGACAGAAATTGAAGTAGACGAAGTTCTTGTCAATCATGGGTTTGAACGACACTTTGGCGGCGCCATTTTGGATTGGGGCTTAGCCTCGGAAGAATGGGGCATTTCCGTTACGCCAAAAATGTGCACGAGTATGCCTGGCATATTTGGCGCAGGCGACATTATTACGAATGAAGGGAAAGTAAGACTTATTGCAGGCGCATTTAATGATGCCGTCCTCGCTGTAAATAGCGCCAAACTCTATATCGATCCTACAGTATCAAAAATGGCGGGCGTTTCTTCTCACAATGACCGTTTCGCTGAAAAAAACGATGAGCTGCTGCAAAAGAATAAAGTCAAGGCCACTATTAGCGAAGAAAACATTACCTGCACGAACGCCGATACAATAAGCAGCATGGCGAGATAGTGGATTGAAGCAATTGCAAGGAGACCAAAAAGCGGCCTTCGTCCTGAATTCCATGGGACGGAGGTCGCTCATCTTGGAGGTGACTTAAGGACGCTCCCCCTCCTTTTTAATTCATCACGAGAAAGTTAGGGAGGGTTTTTTCGAGATACTCAATTCTTTCCGAATAATCTTGTTGTGCATGAGCTTCCGAAAGTATATTGTTCGATACTAACAAGTCATAAAATGATTGCAGCATCTGGGCTGATATAGCGGAAGTAATCATCATTCTTTGACCGTCGATCAGAACAGAAGATATTTTTTCAGGCTGTACAAGTTCAATCTGAACGCCGTTCGTATCGATTATAAAATACATTTCCTTCACATTTTCAAACACTAAATGTTTTACTTCTGCCCCATTTGCCAAGCGATTCTGAACTTCTTTCATTGAATAGCCTGGATTCGGATCATTTATCAGCAGCCATTTTGCAAAATCTTTTTCATCGACTTCATCAGTATCATATTTCTTCCAAGCCGCGCCATTATCTTTGCTTATCTGTATTGTGTTATCCATCATAATCCGTAAAGAGATTTCGTTGTCCATATAAACTGCACGATACTTGGAAGCCATTAGGCCGTCTATCAACTTCGGTACATCATATTTCTTGTTAAATGTTAAATCGTGCGGCATTAAATCTGTAATGGCGGCACCTTGAGATAATACGGGCACGATTTCGGTAGTGATGGCACCTTGATATAATGCGGGCACTGCTTCGGCTGAAGGTTCGGCTGTAGACTTGTCGACACCCGTAGCAGATTCCGTTTTGTCCAATGCAGAAGTCGCAAAGATGACAACGACACTGGCTACAAGCCCAATAGCGAGCAGCGTCGTAGTAATCGTGATCTTCTTGGTTTTCATGATCGATATAATCCTTTCTTCGGTTGAGCTCTTGGAAAAGCTGCTAATCATCGGCGACAAACCGATTTTCTTTTCTTCCAAACGTACAAGTGCTCTAGCATAAGCAGGTTTCGTGTTTTCCCCAAATTTTCGTATGACTGTTTCATCACAGAATAGCTCGATATCGCGGTTGGCAAGGATATACATAACCCATACAAAAGGGTTGAACCAATGGACGCATACGCTAGTGGCAAAAATCCATTTTTGGAGTGTGTCGAATCGCTTGATGTGCGTAAATTCGTGGGTCAGGATAAGCGCAAGTTGTTTCTCATCGTCATAGTCTAAATTTTTCGGCAAGAGTACAACAGGCCGAAAAATACCGTAGGTCAGCGGAGTTGAGATATGATCCAGTTGCCTGATTTGAACATCTCGCCATAACAAATTCGAATGCTGCCATTTTCTTATAAAATCATTTCTAATAGGCACAGCCAATTTGTAGATTTTGCGATACCTTAAATGCGGAATGATAAAATATAAAGCACATAACGTAAAACCAACTAACCACACCCATACAAAAGGCGATATTTGTGAAGCCGTCTTCAATGGCATAATCGGCGCGGTCAGATGTTCTGTAATGGGTGGCATGATGACCGTAGTTCCATTATTAAATGTTGAACTTTCTGGAGTGGAAATTAATTTTGGCGCTGTAAACATTCTGTTTACATGTTCCGCTGCCGTAAAAATGCTAAATTGCGATTGAACTGAAACAGGTACAAGCAATTGAATTATTGCAACACCCCAAAGAAGCATAAAGGTCATTTTGGGCAGCTTGTGAATAAGCAAGGAACGCAAGAAAATAACTGCGAGAATAAAGACGGATGCCGAGATAGTTATATGAAGCAACGACATTCCCTCACCTCATTCCAAACTATCGATTAGACGTTTTAAGCGGTTTATTTCTTCCGTCGATAGCCGTTTCTGTCCCAACAATGAAGCAATCAGTCTGTCGGGGGCGCCATCATACATTTTATTAATCAACTCTGTTGTTTCGTGTTCTTGCGCTTGCTCTCGTGTCACAAGCGCATGGCAAACGAAATTAGGCTCCTGCCGCTCGATCGCCCCTTTATCAAGACATCTCTTGATGATGGTATACGTTGTTGTTTTACTCCAACCCACTTTTTCTTTTGCAATTTCTGCAATTCTCTTGGCGGGGGTAGCGCCTTCTTTCCACAAGATTTCCATAATATTAAGCTCGCTATCGAATAGCTTCATAACCAAATGAAAACACCTCGTTTCTCCATCGCTCTACTCCAGTAGAACGTCTTGTTCACATTCTACTGAAATAGAATGACTTTGTCGAGAAGATTCTGTAATTTTCTGCCCCCAATCCCTCCCAATGTTGTCAGGTTAAAGCTTGTCGCTCCACGGTTCAGGCGGACAGTTTGTGCTTTAGTGAACTCGAACTGAGGAGTGGAGGCCAAAAATGTGCCTTGACGAGACCCGAGGTGCGATGTGCGAGTGTGGAGGCCAAAATGTGCCTTAGTGCCCAGCCAATGCCCGCGGTCGTTCATAGTTCGCCTATCCTGAGAACATTGTACTCCCCCCTGGCATTGCATAATCAACCATAAGAGCAGCGGATTTTATACTGATATACCAAAAAGAAGACCGATGATCACTCATCGGCCCTTACCTTGGGCGTGTCTGCAAACCCGCTCAGGGGCATCTCCCCTATTTCGCCACTTTTGCTTGACGTACCCCCGGTACGCCTTCACAAAAGTTCCTTACATGGAACGAAAATTCGGCAAAATTTGCTGCCCTCGGAGTATGCAGACACGCCCTAGTACGTTCCGGTAATCTCCATTATTCCGAATACCCCATCATCCCGATGTAAGCCAGATTCGGCTGAGCGATGTCCATTCTCCCGTACTGAATGATGACATTCTTGTCGCTGCGGAACCGCAGGGAGTATTGGAGCTGCCGATCCAGGGCGATTCCGCCGATGTCCTCCGGACGATCCATACGGATGCATTTGACCCTCTCCGCCTGTACGGGGATGAGAATGTCCCGGTCGGGTTCGCGATCCTCGTAGAAGATGTCCATGCGCACCTCGGCGTCTTCTTCCTGGCAGTTCAGAATCATGATCGCCTCGTGGCCTTCGAAAATTTCTCCTTCAACCTTGCCCTTATAAGGTAAGTAGCCATCGATGATGTACCAGTTTTTTGCGCCCTGTCCGCTCATGCCGCGCCTCCGTCCTCGGGAGCCAACGCCACGACGCCGCGCTCCTTCCACGTCCGGCTAAGCTGGCGGACGAGCGCAGACATCGATTCGTAGCCGTCCTCCGTCACGACAAGGCTTTCTTCCACCCGGTTCGACCCGTGAGGATGTCCGAACAGGCTGATGTCGGTGTTCACCGTCATGCCGACTTCAAACCGGGCTGCGCTGTTCTCATCGGGATACGGCGATTCCGCTTCGGCAAGTCCGCAACCGTGCAAGGGGGGATACAGATCGTAAGCGGTAACGCCCTTGTCGGCAAAATAGGCTTTAACGGCGGCAACGAGTCCGCTCATGGCGTTGCCGGGACCAAGCCGGGACAGAGCGATATCCTCCGCCTCGACGAGAAGCGATATGAACGCCCGCTGCTCCTCGCTCATCTGTCCGGCGACGAACGGAAATCCGACGGTTGCTACGTAGCCCTCGTATTGAACCGCAATCGCCGTCATGATCATTTCACCGTCCTGAATCACCTTCCGGGTCGGCCTGCCGATGATCGTGTTCACCCGCTCGCCGCTCGCCATAACGATGAACGGCACGAACTCCGCGCCCGCCTTCGTGCATTCCATATAGGCATACGCGGACAACTCCAGCTCGGTCATGCCCGGTCGGACGTTGCGGATCATCGCCTTGTAGCCCTCATCCGCGATGCGCGCCGCTTCCTTCAGACAGGCGATTTCATGCTCCGTCTTCGTCATCCTGAGCCGGAACAGCAGCTCTCCCGCATCGATCCATTCCACGCCTTCCGCGCTGCCTTCGATCGTCGCCAGCAGCGAGGCGGACATCGCGTCGAGACCGGCGATACCGATCGCATGAAGCGGATTCGCCTCATTGATTTCGGCGAGAATCGCTTTCAAGCTCGTATAATTCGCCTGCGGATATTCGATCTCATCCGGCACCGTGACGCAGGTGAACTGGGGCAGCAGCCGCACATCGGACCACGCCGTCATTTCGCGGCACATAAGCTCCCCCTCCGGAGCGGCAATTACAATCGGTTCCCCAACGAGCGGTACCAGCACCGCGCCTCGTTCGAACAGCGGCCAATAATTGCTCATGTAGCGCAGGTTTTCTTTGCGATACTCATCCCCATAGATAAGGCAGGCTTGCAGCCCCTTCTCTCTCATCAACGCGCGCAGCCTGTCGGCTCTGGCGCGATATTCTTCGACCGGTATCGAGGCCATTTCCATCCCGCTCCTCTCTGATGCTTCCTACAAATACGTTACTTTGCGAATTCCCATAAAGTCGGCGACATACGACAGTTCTTCCGTCAGATCCCCGTATCCGATAATGCAGTGGTGGGCGAAGCCTTCCTTGATCAATTCTGCAAGAAAAGCTTTGATCGGCACCGGGAATTTCACGACGGCCGTAATCTCCTCGCATGGAATGTTGTCCGCGATATCCAGCGCTTCGCCGCGAACGATCAGCATCTTGTACCCTTCGGCATCGACGATCAGATGGCTGATCGTCACGACACCCGGCTTCAGTGTGTATTCAAAGCCGAAGCCGGCGCCCTGCAGTCCCCACTGCTCGGGAGAACGATTCACCTTCACCGAGCTGCGGTCTCGCGCATATGCCGGATTGGCGTACCCGTGATGGACCATCAATAACGCGTTCAGCCGCTCGTCGTATTCGCCCCATTCCGCGAATGCCGGCACTTCCCCGCCCAGCTGCCGCATCAGCGTCATCATGATCAAGCCGTGTACGTCGCCCTCGGTGTTGACGACATAGCGACCTTCCTCGTGAAGCAGCGTGTTCGCCAAATACGGCGTCGTTCCCGTCTTCTGCTCCACATAATGCTGCCCGAGCAGCGTAAGAGCGTCCAGCCGGAACCGCTCCAACGTGCTCCGAAGGGCTGCGTAAAGGCGGGAGGCTTTGCGGATGTCGTCCTCTTCCAAACCGACAATATTGAAGCTCTTCCGGGCCATAGCGACGCCGTCCGCAATCTCTTCCTCCGAAACAACCTCAAAGCGGCTCAACAGATGATCGAGCTGAATGGAAATGAGGTTCGGACCGAGCGTGCCCTTGATCGTCGTCTTGTCGTACTCGAAATCGTACATCCCCCTGAACACATGGCCGATGACGCCGATATTGACGCTGCGAAGTCGGACATATGCCCGGTAGGCCCGAGCGTACCGGCCCATCTCCGCATAGGCATCCTCATCGCCGATTGCTCCGACAACAACTTTAAGTCCGCCAAACCAGCCCATTTTACGGAATGTCGCGGCAAGCTGGAGGTTGGCGATCAAGGCGCTGTTGCGCAGGATGTTCTCGTAGTCCGTCTTCAGATTGATCTCGCCTGTGCCCTGCGTATTGAACATCAGCAGCGGCAGATGGCGAAAGTTCTCCAGCGCCTGGATCGCCATGTAATCGGGACAATAGGTCCCGGCGACGTAGACGATCAGGTCGACGGCTTCTTCCTTCAGCTTCCGCCCGGCCGCGTCCGCTGCGTCCAACGTATCGACCAACCCCGGCCAGACGACAAGATCATCCGGCAGCGCCGCCTTCAGCCGTTCGTATACGGCGGTCAAGTCCGACGTGACGTTCGCGTGCAGACTGCCCGGGAACATCCGCCAATATTCGAAAAATCCGAGCGTCAGCAGGCCGACCTTGAGCGGCCGATGCTCCGCCCGATTCGTCAGCAAGTCGCCGAACACGTTTCCCTTGGCGGTTTCAAACGATTCAATGATTTCATTCATGATGAGTTCTGCTCCTTTTCATATGCGATGTTGCTCCTGCTTCGTTCCGTAAGCGCTCGACCACGATCCGGTCCCCGTCCGGCAGCCTTTCACCGTCTGCCCCGGATGCCGGACACGAGCCGCACGGCGTTGTTCCGGATAATGTTGACGATGTCGTCGTCGCCGATGCCGGAGAACAGCACGCTTCCCAGCATATAATTCGGGTCGTACCAGGGGAAATCGGTGCCGAACAGCACTTTCTCCGACCCGGCCTCGCGCACCATTTTACCGATCATTCCGTTCAGACGTCCCGTATCGCAAAGCTCCAGATAGACGTTGGGCAGCTCCTTCGCCAGCTTGATGGCGACATCCGTTTCCCCCGGCGCGGAGTGCCCGAGCAGGAACGTCATATTCGGATATTCGCGCGCCAATTGTCCCATCATCTGCGGTGGATTGTACGAGCTGTGTCCCCATGTATGCGACAGCAGCAGAAGTCCGCGCTCGTTCGCGAATTCATACATCTTTCGGTACTTCTCGCCGGTCAGCGGGTACTTGTGATAGTCCGGGAGCACCTTGAATCCGACATAGCCCTCGACTTCGTCATAGTCGACCAGCTCCTCGTCCAGATTGTCGACGTAATGCGGATTGACGACAAAATAGCCTTTGATCCGGTCGGGGTACTTCGCCATCGCCGCCCGAATTTCCGAATTGCGCCCGATCGGATCGAACAATGCGCTGTGGGGAGCGGAGATGATCCATTCGATGTTCTCCCTGTCCATCGTCGCAATCATCGTCTCCAGCTCGGCCTCCGGCAAATACGTCCCGTAGAACGGTCCCATATGCGTATGCATGTCGATGTAGGACAGGCTCGACAGCCTGCCGGTTTCCGCGAACTCGCGCGCCAGTAGCGACGGGTTGGTCATCGGCACTCTGCTCATAAGCTCACCTCGCCCAGCAGTCTTTCCGCGTTTTTGAATGCGATATTCTCCAGTTCTTCTTGCTTGATGCCCGAACCGAGCAGACAAGCCAGCGGTCCGCCGATCGCGTTGCTCGGAAACTCGGAGCCGAACAGCAGCCGTTCCGAGCCGAATTTGCCGCAGATTTCCTTGATCTCCCCTGCCACCTGCATGTCCCCGGTCTCGATGTAAAAGTTCTTGTAGCTGCGCAGCAGCGGGAACGTCAGCCGGGCATGGCTCCACAACCCGTAGTTGCACAAAATGACGGTAAGCTCCGGGAACTCCTGCAGCACGTCGTAGACGGGCTCCCAACCTTCGCTCGGGGAGAGAAACAGCGGAATGCGAGCGTCGGAGACGGCCGACAGCAGCTCGCCCATCGCCACCCGATTCAGCATGTAACGGTTACGCTGCGGGTAGGCTCTCAGCAGCTTTACGCCGTTCTCTTTCATCGCCGGGAACAGCGCTTCGGGCGCATACTGCCGTTCCGTGACAGGGGGCAAGATCGTCCAGCTCGGCAGCAGCCGATCCGGCGCCTTCGCGGTTTCCTCTACCACAAGACGGTTCCCGTAATCGGGATCGACGTCCGCCATCGCGTTGTGGCTGACGACCGCTTGGGCGATGCCGCAGAAATCGAGCTCGGCGAGCAACTCCTCCGCATCGCGGGCCTGCTTCACCTTCTCCCGGACTAGCAAATGTTCGTGGTTTACGACTTCGTAATTCAACGTCTTGTAACCGATCGCACAGCTGCAATCGATCATTTTCATGTTCATCCCTCCCGATCTGTCTTTCGCGCCGCTTATTATGCTAAGTTACTGTCCAGAAAGCGCGCCGGATTGTCGCACATGAGCTCCCGGATCTGCTCAGGCGAGATTCCTTCGTCCTCCATCATCGGGACGATGTTCGTCAGAATATGGTCGTAGCCCCAGCCGCCGTAGCGATGCAAGCCGATCTTCAGGCAGACGTCGTTGGAGACGAGAATTTGCCGCAGATAGCCGCAGTCGATGAGCTCCTTGATCGTACGCACCCTATCGATATCCCGTGCGAACACCCCCTTCAGGACGCTCTTGTGCCGCCTGTCGGCATAGAACTCCTTGCCGAAGTTGTCGAACTCGATGTACGCTCCCCGGTCGAGCAGAGCCTTCAAGTAATCCGGCACGATATCGACGTCCACATGGTTGATGCAGATTTTGTCCGCAGCGGCTCCGTGGGCCGTCAGAATATCGATGACCTCAAGACCGCGCCTCGCCCACAGATCCGTGTGTACATGAAGGCCCAACCCGGTCTCGCTTTGCACCATCGCCGCCGCGATCAACGTTTTCTTCTCATTCGGGTGGATGACCGCGCTCGTCCCGATCTCCCCGATGACGCCGGCGCGAATGTTCGTCCCGTCCATCCCGACGGTCACTTCCCGATGAATTTCCTCGGCGATGGATTCAACCGTCTTGTCATCCATATCCGGCGGGTGGGAAGCGTGGATGTAATATCCGCAGCCCGCGACGATCGGAATTCCAACTTCGCGCGACACACCCGCCAGCAGAAGCGGATCGCGTCCGATATCCCGCAGCGTCAGGTCGACGAACGCGCCGCCTCCGGCCCGCTTGAACGCCATGAGCTCGGCCTTTACGACCTCTTCTTCGTCGATCACGGCGTTGTCCAGAACCGCATACGGATTGCGGGTCAATACCCCGAAATTGGCGAGACTCACCTTCTCCGCAGCCAACGACTTCGCCCCGATCGCCTGAGGTTCAGGCACCAGTGGGCGCAGATCGATGAACGCATGCTCATGCGGCAGAATCCAGCCCAGGTTTTCCGTTTCCATCTTGCCTGTTACCGTTATGACGGACATATGACGCCCTCCTCCCCTGTCCCGTTCGACTTGCAATCAACTTCCTTAAGCCGTCAGATCAAGAAATCGAAACAACGCTTCCGCCATCAGGTCGTGACCGTATTCATTCGGATGGATGCAGTCGTTCATCAACGTCCATTGACTGTTCGGCTCCTTCTCTCTTCGCTCCTCGAAAGCCTGATAGACATCGCATAACGGCACCTGTTCCGCGCCAGAGAGCTCTCTCATGGCTTGAATATAGAGAGGGTAGCTGTCTCGGATGAAATTTTCCTCCAAGCTGGTATTGATCGTATTGGGCGTCAACAAAATAAGCTTGCTGCCTGCGGATCTGACTTTTTCCGCAATGGAGGACAGATTGGACTTAAACTGCTGCACTTCACCGGCTCCCCGAAGGGAGTCGTTCATGCCGATCATCAAAGCTACGACATGCGGCTGAAACCTTAACGCATCCCGATCCAACCGTTCCAAAATCTCCCGCGTCGTATCGTCGCTTACGCCGGCATTCAACACCAATTGCCGCCGGCCGAACCTTTTGAGCAGCTTTTCTTGAAGCTGGCCCACGTAGTTCAGCTTTCCATGCGTATGCTCGTTTTGCTCCGTGATCGAATCTCCCAAGCAGACAATAAATGCCTGATCGGCACCTCCAAGCATTTCACTCAAACGTTGCATTCTCTATACCTCCTGATGCGCACTGCGGGCCTGCTTTACCTTCTCCCGGACAAGAGAAGGTTGAAAATCAGCTTCATTATACTAAGCGGGATATGGACCCACTACTTTCCGATTTCCACTTTCGCTATCTTTTGTCCACGACTACTTGCAAAGGAGCTGTTAAAAACGTAAACAGCCGACGGCAGCAACGACCATCGGCAGTGTTTTACGGCTCTTTATTCCATTCTTCGGAGCAAGTCGCTAGACCACATAGGGGTCTCCAACTTAACGATTCAGCTTGTTCATTTGCACTTCGACAATGACGATCCCGCGACCGGGAACGTACAGGCTGAACTCCGAACCTTTGGGGAAAATCGGAATGCCCGGAAAGTCGGTCAGCACTTTAAGGTTCGCAATGGAGCGGCCGAGATCCAGATGCGCCGACTTATAATTGATGTGCAGGTTTCGGATCAGCAGCCGCCACCGACCGGGTTGGATTTCCAATACGGCTGTGCGAATGTATGGCGAGTTGCTAACTGTCCTTGGCGCACCTGTGCAATCCGTCAGCACCTGAACGCAGCGATTCAAAAATTCAGCGGATACCTCGCGGTAAAATAACGGCTCCAGCCAGCTCTTGATGTCGTTCAAAGCGGATAGATCGCTCTGCTCGCCGAACGCGCGACGATCCGCCTCGTCCCCGACAAACGCTGCGATTATTGCACCGTTCTCATCGCAAGCGACGCCAAACAACTGATTCAGCTCGCAGCTTACCTGCAAGCCCCTGCTATCAAACGCTTGAGAAATCCGCTTCGTCATCGTGCCGACAAGGACCGACGGCCCGCTCCGGTAAGACAGAACCCGATCCAATTCCTCATCGTTCAATAGCTGCACATCTACTGTGCATATCGCACCGCTCGTCTGCGGCAAATTTTTCACGTTCACTACGGAGTGAAGCGGCGCGCCTGCTTCAATAAGCTCGGTAAGCCATTTATGCGTCGACCAGCCCCGGCTTGCGGGATACGCTTCCAACGAACGTTGCAGCGCTTCGTCGGACCAGACATAACTCGCGCCGATGATCCGCTCCGGCGCCCCGTCGAAGCCCAGATTCCATTGACGCACAATTTTGTCCCAGCTCATCTTCTCGATCCCGTCGCCCAAACAGGCCACAAACCCCGACGCGCAGCGTCGCAGCCCTTCCCGGTCCTGCAAATAGACATTGGAGAAGGCGTAAATATCTCTTTCAACAATAGTCGGCACGTGGCTGATACCGTCCCACTGCTCGTTCGTGTCCTGGATCGCGTTTAAGCAGATGAGCTTCATGTCGGGTGTATAAGCTTTAATCGCCATAATCATCGCCATAAATTCGGAGCCTGGTTCCTTATATTCGCATTCCCCCGCTCCCGCCGAAAGCGAGGCGCCAACGGATTCAATGACAAAGCCATTAACGCCGGACTCGGCCAGCAGCCGGTAATCGACGCCGTAACGATATAAGGCTTCAAACGGGTCCCGCGTCCAGACCGAATTCAGTACGGCTTTTTTACCTGCGTTGCGTATCGCCGGCATTATTTTCTGCCAGAGCTCGCCCCAACGGACGGCATAGAAACGAATCCAGTCCATTCGCTTATGCGTCCAGATCCAATCTGCGCGTTTCTCCAATGCAAGTGAATCACCGTCGCATATCGCCTGCAAACCCGATGCTAGTTTCACTCCGCTTATCCGCAAGAACTGCTCAACCATATCATCCGAGTAATCGGCTTCAGCCAGACTAAGACGCGGGCTCGTGTAACCGTCGGCGCCGTGGTAGCCGTCGAATTCGTAATCTCGCATAACGGTCATCAGATCGCGGACAAATACATCTTGGTAATACGTCCCGTCCTTGAACCGCTTCAGTGGATTAATGACAGGAAACGCTTCTCCCGTCTTCCGCATTTCATAAAGCTCTGGGCGCGCCGCGCACCACTCGCTGGCCTTCCCCCTGCCCTCATCACTGAACAGAAATAAATTAAAAAAGCTGCAGTAGACGTTAACAGCATGCTTTTGCAATTCCTTAACCAGTCCGTGCAATTGGTAGTTCGTCCACTGCTGCCGATCATGCAGCTTGCCGTAAGGACGAGCGGCGTAAGAACACATCTCGATCGGCAGGATGTGCTCCCGCTCCATTCCTTTATGGGCGTGTACAAAGTCCGGCGTGAAAAAAAGCAAGGAAATGCCGTCCGGAACTGTGCCGACCGTATCCAAATAAGCCGCAACGCCGAAATCGCTTGCTCTATTGTCGAAGCCGATTAATTCAATCCACACCCATTTTTCATAACTTGCTGTAGTCATCTTATCTCCTCCGAGTTGCTGCTTCTACGAAATTATCCTTTAACGCTGCCCAACACAATACCTTTAACAAAGAAACGCTGCAGGAACGGATAGACGATCAGCACAGGCAGCGATGCTGCAAAGATTTGCGCAGCTTTTAACGTCTGTTCCGAAATTCGCGACAGAAGGACGGCGTCATGAGGAGACAGTTGCGTCATTTCTCGTCCAATGATTACCGTTTGCAAATAGCTGCTAAGCGGATAATTGGAGGGGCTATTCATCAGAATCAACCCATCGAACCAGGAATTCCAATGCCCCACAATACTGAACAACGTAAGCGTTGCGATCGCGGGCAGCGACATGGGTAAGAACAGCCGAAATAGAACAATTCCATGCCCGGCGCCATCGATAAACGCCGCTTCTTCCAGCTCTCGCGGCAAGCCGCGAAAAAAATTGAGCAGCACGATCGTGTTGAATACCGCAACAGCCCCCGGAAGGACAAGCGCCCAAATCGTATCAATCATGTGGAAGGTTCGTATGGTCATATACGAGGGAACGAGTCCACCTGAAAACAAGATCGTCGCTACGAAAACCCAGGCGTATGCGGTTCGGAATCGGAATTCGCTCTGCTCTTTGGACAACGGATACGCAGCAAGCACGGTCAATAGCATGCTAATGGTTACACCAAGCGCTACCCGCTCCACAGAGACACCCATCGCTTTAATAAATTGGGCTTTGCCGAATACATAGCGATAAGACTCCCACGTCCAATCTATCGGCCAGAAGGTAACCTGACCGGCGGTGGCGGGGGCTGCGCCGGACAAGGAAACCGCCAATACGTGAATCATGGGCAGAATGCATAAGATCGAGAGGACAATAAGAACGAGATAGATCAGCCAAATGCCGGCTCGTTCCATAGGTCGCTGTGCATACTTCATTGCGATAGCGCTCCTTCTAGAAAATCCGATAGTTTGCTAGCCGATAAGCAAGCCAATAAGATATGGAGATCATGATGAATGAGATGACCGACTTAAAAACGCCTACAGCAGTCGCCAGGCCATACTTGAATTCCACCAAGCCCGTACGATAAATTAGCGTATCGATAATATCGCCTGTCTCGTAGACAGCCGTATTGTACAGGTTAAATACTTGATCAAAGCCAGCGTTGAGCACATTGCCAAGACTTAAAGTCGTCAGCAGCACGATAATCGGGATGATCCCGGGAATCGTCACGTTTAATGTCTTTTTCCAACGGCCAGCGCCGTCTACTGTGGCAGATTCGTAAAGGGCCGGATTGATGCTCGTAATGGCAGCAAGATAGACAATGGTGCTGAATCCGAATTCCTTCCAGGCATCGGAGAGCACAAGTACAATTCGAAACCAGCTATTGTCACCCAGAAAAAAGATCGGTGAAATGTCGAATACGCGGGTCAAAAAGACGTTAACCAAGCCCTTCATGGACAAGAGATCGATCAATATTCCCGCCAGGATGACCCATGATAAAAAGTGGGGCAAATAAATAATGGTCTGAATCCCTGATTTCAACAACTTGTGGCGTACTTCATTAAGCATGATGGAAACGATTAAAGGCAGCAGGATCCCGACAATGATCTTCATCCCTGCAATAACGACGGTATTGATGAGAACTTGATTGAAGTTAGGCAGCAGGAATAAATAGGTGAAGTTATCCCATCCGATCCATTTCGAACGCCATACGCCTAGACCCGGATTAAACTTCTGAAACGCAATGACAATTCCAGCCATCGGCAAGTAGCTGAACATCAACAACAGCACAAGCGAGGGCAGCAGCATGAGATGAAGAGGCCCTTCTTTCCTCCATTTTCGAGCTAGCATATATACAGGCTCCTCCATTGCCAACATGAGTCGGCTTGCTCCATGGAAGCAACCGACTCATGATCAGGCATCTTGATTTACATGGTTTGTTTCCATTCATTTACTTCTTTCGTAACCTGGTCTCCGCCAAGCTTTTTCCAATTTTCCACGAATTTATCAAAGTCGTCGATTGGCGCAGCATTCATAATGATCTTGGAGAACGTCTCCAGCTCAAGCTGGTCAAGCGTCGCTTGTTTATCCGTCATTGTCGGTGTCGGAACGCCGTAGAAACCGTTGTTTACATACAAGCCCTTGTTCATAAGGTCAAAATAGATTTTCCAGGCATCGGAGTATAGCGTCCAACCGTATAAGGAATGTTCGCCCTCTCGCGCTTTCTTCGCGTTGGCGATTACAAGCTGGGCCGTTGCATCCGTCGCAAGAGTCGGATCATTCGCTTCCGTGGCATCGATGATTTGCTGGAATAACGCATCCGTGGAATCATTGGAGAAGACGGGAGCAAAATTCCAGATCTGAATCGTTCCGTCTTTCGGATCGTACATGTATTTATCGTAATTTTCTTTCGTCGCTCTCTCGCCAACGGTGATATCGAAAGCCAGGTTCATCATTTTCACGATAACTTCAGGATTGGAATAGCCTTTGCGCACAACATATTGTCCCAACGTCGGCGAATTCAGCGAGACCTTCGCCTGGCTTCCGTCCAATCTCATCAGTGGGAATGGTTTCCACTCCACTTCCGGGTGCTGAACCTTCGTTTGATGAATAAATTGTCCGAAGTAATGCGGTCCGAAGGCGATTCCGGCCTTGTTGGCTACCAGCGTCTCAATCACTTTTCCAGCGTCCTTGACGATGAATTCCTTATCAAGGAGTCCTTCCTTGTACAGATCTTGTAAAGCCTGCAATGCTGTTTTTACTTCCGGTTGAATGCTGCCATAGACGAGATTTCCGGTGCTATCCGCTATCCAGGATTGCGGGAAAGCGTCGAAAGAGTTAAACAAGCCGCGATTGCCGAGACCGCTGGATAAGAAACCTTTTTCGAATACAATTCCTGTCGTATCTGCTTTATTATTTCCGTCAGGATCGTTCTTGGTGAACGCTCGAGCGATGGCGAACACATCTTCAAGCGATTTTGGCTCCTCCAAGCCGAGCTTCTTCAGCCAATCGGCACGAATCCAAATCAAAGTGCTTGGCGCACCGCCAATAGCCGAGGCCGCATCTGGTAGAGCATACAGCTTGTCGCCGATCATTCCTGTTTTCAGCGCAATGCCGTCGCCAATAGCGTGCTGCTTTTTCATTTCCTCCGAAGCGTATTTCTCGTACACCTCCGTTAAATCCGCCAAACTGTCCGATTCCAGGAGTTGCTTGAATTGCGCAGAAGAAACCTTCATCAGATCGGGCAAGTCGCCGGAAGCGATGGACATGTTTAGTTTGTTATCATACTGTCCGCCATCGACATTCCACAGTACTTTTGTATCAATTCCGTACTCCTCGCGTAACGTACGCGTCCAAACATTGTCTTCATAAGTTTGACCTTCGGGAAGCTTCATATCGGCAGTGATTGCCCTAACCGTTGTTACCGTAACTGGCGGATCATACTTCGCATTCGGATCAGGCGTTGCTTCTCCGCTAGACTCTGAAGATGCGGAAGATGGCTCACTGGAAGCGGTGCTTGACGAAGCGCCCGGTGAAGCGGAATTGTTGGAATCCGAACACGCTGTAAGCAAGAGGGAACCCGCAAATACAAAACACATTAACAGCACTAAACTCTTTTTCATGCTCTTCCTCCTTAGTGGAATACTGAACGATAATGAATTACGATTTTTATTATAGGTTGACCGCAAATGGGCAACCACTTGCCATATTCCACTTTCTCTATCTTTTCTCCACTAACTTTCTTCATGCGCCAGGCGATACTCCGAAGGCTCCATTCTTTCTCTCAAGATCGCTTTTGTAAGCGCTTTCCATTTAACGCAAGCTCGTATACCCGTCCGCGCCTTGGAAGCCGCCGAAGTCAGGCGACCACGTGCCGATGGCCGCCTTCGCTATCTTCTATCCAACCAACCGCGCTAGACGGTCGCACACGAGCTCGATCTCGCGATTCTGAAGATGCAGCGGGTTAACGAGAATGGCCGCCTTGTCCTCGGACAAACCAACCCAAATCATCGGGTCCCCGCTCTTCAGCTCAGCTTGCAGGCTTTCCGCCGTATAGCCGCACGACGGGTCGGGATAAAGCGCCGCGCGAGGATAGCTCTGGCCTGTAGGGCCCGGATACAGCCTCTCGGCACGGAGACCGAGCCTGCGGGCATGCGCGCAGATCGTCTCGACGGCGAATTCGTACTGCCTGGACAACTCTTCTTGATCCAGGCCCACGTATCGTTCGACAGCCGCCAGCAATCCAACCAGACTCTCTTTGCTTACCTTCATGGGACGGCCCACCGACGAACGCGGGGAGGAGTGGGCGCGGCAGGCGGCGATCAAATCCGCTCTGCCGACGACTAGTCCGGTATTTTGCGGTCCTCTCAGCGTCTTTCCGCCGGAGAAGATGACGAGATCGACGCCCATCTCCGTATAGGCCCACAGGTTGGAGACGGGCGGCAATTGCGCCGCCGCATCCACGATGACGGGCACGCCGCGTTCCCGGCAGATGGAAATCACGTCGCCAAGCGGAGGGGCGTACCTTTCAAACTGTGTGGATACGAAATAGAGAAGACAAGCCGTCCTGGCCGTAATCGCTTCGCGAAGCTGCCGGTCGGAGTCGGGGTTGCGGTCCTCCAGCTCGATGACCTTGGCTCCGGTCAGACGGACGGCCTGGACGAATCCGTTATTTTGGCAGCTGTATAGAAGGATTTCATTCCTGCCCGCCTCGGCGCAAGGAAGTTTCCCGGCCAGTTCCCCATCGGCACCTGCCATGCATGCGGCTGCAGCGATCGCCATCGCGGCCGCCGCTCCGCCCGTTACCATCGCCGCTTCGTTGCGCGTAAGCTCCGCCAGCCTTTTCCCCACTGCATCATGCAGCTCTTCGATAGACACGAACGCCCGTGCGGCCTCCGACATCGCTTCTATCACTTCATCCGGCATCAAGGACCCGCCGATAATCGTGTAGGAGTCCGCCGCGTTAATCATTTCCTTCACGCCCAACCGCTTATAGATGTTCATGTGTCCCGCCTCCATGCAGATCCCTATAGTCTTGAGGAGTCATACCCGTCGCTTTGCGGAAAAACCGATAGAAGTAGGGCTCCGACAGAAAGCCGATCGCGGCTGACACCTCATAGATTTTCATATTCGTATCCTTCAGCATCTCTTGAGCCTTCTTCAGCTTCGTACCGCTAATATAGGCGGACAAATCTTCTCCCGTCGCCTTCTTGTACAGCCGCGACAAATACTTCGAATTGTGGCCGATCACATCCCCGATGGCCACGAGAGACAGATCGCCGCCCAGATGCTCCTGGACGTATCGCTGAACCTTGTGCACGACGACATTCTCTTCCCGTTCCATCCCGCCGCGGCTCTCCGCGAACATCGAGGAAGACAACTTCCGCAGGTACTCCATCGCCTCGTTCCACGAGACATGGGCGCCCAGCCCCGTCAGCCTGCCGATGTCGATGAGCCCCCTCTGCTCCTCGCCCGATAACCGATTCAACTGCGAGAGGAACATCGGAACGAGAGAATAATAGATCTCCTGCTGGATCGACGGATCGGCGGTAAAGCGTCCTCCCTCGGCAACGATGTCTGAAAGCACGCCTTCGAAAGCATCCTTCTGCCCATTCTGAAAATAAAGCGTCATCAAATCGATCCGGCTGCGAAGCTGTCCGGAATGAAACGGAGTATGGCGCCCCTCATGAGGCATTGCCGTCGTCTCGTCATAGATCCACAGAAACTCGGAGCCCATCCCCAACCCTCTGGACAGCAGCCGGTTGTATTCCTCATAAAGATCGCCGACTTCCGCCCAAGGAACCGCTATCTCCTTCATGATAAAAGATAGCGGCATGTCCAGCAGTTCCCTGCATGTCTGCTGAATGAGCTCCAGGCAACCCCCGGCGTACGGCAGGGCGTTCACGCTCAAACCGCCACCCTCTCCATCTGGACACGGCTGCATAAACCACATCATCCGCGAACGATCCAACTCAATGGATACCAGACTGACAGAGTTCGTCAGCACCTCCTGCGCAATGTTCTGAATGCTGTAGGACAGCAGGCTTCGATCGTAAATGCTGTGAAACCGCCCGAAATGATCGTATCGGACCATCGCCATCATCACAGGCGCGTCCGATGCGAACGGAACGTTGAGCTCTCCGAACAACGAGTCGAGCCGGGTAACGGAATACAGATCCCCTTGCAGAATATGGCTCAGCAGTTCCTTTTGCAGCGAGGGAATCGCCAGCTTCAACTGCTTGTCCGCCTGAAGGATCAGCTCCTCCTTGCGGATATCCTCCTTGATCTGCTCGATCGCCTTCTCCAGCGCCTGAACGACGGCATCGTCTCCTTCAGCCTTCAAGACGTAATCTAAGCCTTGATGGCGCATCGCCTCCTGGACATAGTCGAAATCGTTGAACCCGGTCAAAAAAATGATTTTGCATTTCGGCCATCGACGGACGATTCTTTTCTGCAGTTCAAGTCCGTCCATCTCCGGCATGCCGATATCCGAGATGACGATATCCATCCGGTGTCTGTCCAGCATCGCCAAAGCCTCTTCGGCGGACAGGGCGCCGTACACCTCCAGAGGCCAACGTTCCTGTTGCGCAATAAAGTCGACAAGCCCGTGCACGATCAGCGGCTCGTCATCGACGATCAACAAGCGATGCATGCTTAATCCCTCCCCGATCTGAAATTCCGATAACAACCTTCAACCCGCCGAGCCGGCTTCTAGCAAACTTCAATCCGGCCTCGTCGCCGAAGATCAGCTGCAATCGGCGGTGCACGTTGAGCAATCCCGTGATCTCCTGCCCCATCTCGCTGTTAAGCAACGAACGGTTCAGTCGGCCTAGCGTCTCGTCATCGAGATGATCGCCGTTGTCTTCAATCACGATCCGCACGCTATCCTCGTCTTCTTCCCACGAAATTCGAAGCGAGCCGCCTCGGGTCTTTCTCTCTAACCCGTACTTGTATGCGTTTTCCAAAATCGGTTGAATGATCATGCGCGGAACGCGAAGCTCCTTGTGACGCACTGGAAATTCGGGCCATTCCACTTCGATTCTGTCGGCGAAACGGATTTTCTGGATTTCCGTGTAGATAACCGCGTGGTTTAATTCCTCGGCGAGAGTGACGGCGTCTGCGCCCGTGCGCGTCAGGAACAGAAAGTATTTGCCCAGAAAGTCCGTAAATCTCGTCACATCGGGCAGCCCGTAAGAGGACGCCATCCGATGCAGCACGAAAATCGTGTTATACAGAAAATGGGGATTGATCTGCGACTGGAGCTGTTTGAGCTGCGCCTGCTGGGAATGAATCCGTTCCTCGTACGCTTCGCGAATCAACGCGCGCAGACGGCTGACCATTACGTTGAATTGTCCGAACAGATACTGAAATTCGTCATGCTTGCCGTGGCTTAGGGCGATGTTCAAATCGCCGTCCTCGACCTTTCTCAGCGCGCGCACCATCACCTGCAACGGGCGGTGAATGATCTTGTACATCCGGTAGGAAAACACGATCACAATAACGACCGTGGCGGCCGACAGCAGCCAGAGCAGCGCATTGTACCTGTCCAACATGCCGAAAATCCGGTTCTCCGGAACGGCGACAAGCAGCATCGTATTCAAATACTTGGAGCTTTGATAGGCCCCGAAGAAGGGTTGTCCTTCCAGCTTCCAGCTGCCGAACCCGCTGTCGGATATTCCTGCCGTTTCCTTCAACAAATTCTCCAGGCTCGCCTGAACGTCATCCGCAGCGAACTCCGAATTGGACAGCATCCAGGTTCGGTCGAGATCCGTCATATAAAATTTGCCGTCCTCTTTGGCGGTGACCTGCTGAAGCGTTTGCAGCATCGCGTCCCGGGACAGCACGATTTTCATGTAGAAATTACTCCTTGCGCCGGAAAAGGGAGGATCGAACAGCGCCAGGATGAGCTGGCCGCCCCATGGAATGATTCTCGGACTGCGCAGCGTATTCGAATCCCGGATCATCTTCATTTCCGATTCGCTCATCGGTTCGGAATAGGAGGATACGCGAATCGTTTTCTCCACGTTGGGGATGTAGACTTGAATGTCCTCGATGAGCCGCGCGGATTCCTTGAACGTCAGCAGCTTCTTCTTCAGGCGGTTAATCGCCGTCAATCTTTCGTAGTCGCTCAGTGTGACCGATACCGTGCTCAGCTTCTGCAGGTCTTCGTCGCTTAGAAAATCGGTCTTCAGCCGTTCGATATGGTTGATCTCAGAATCGATCAGGGCCGAATAGGAGCCGATTCTCGACGCCATGGACCCGGCGATTTCCTTGCGCAAAATGCTGCCGCTCGTATGATTGATGACGAACACGAGCAGATAGAGAGGAAGAATGAGTACGAGAAACAGAACAACGATTCTGACGAAAATGTTCGGATGCTTGAATGCCCTCAACTGTGCCCACCCCGCTGCCATCCAAGTCGTTTTACAAGATTATACGAAATTGCACCTTCTGCACGCTACTGCTCATTTTCTATTTTAACTCTTTTTTGTCTACCTTTCTGGCCTCGTCCAGGATCGGCATCTAAAGGGGTGGAGAAAGGATAGGGAAAGTGGAATATGGGAAGTAGTCATCTATCGTCCCCCTTTTTATAATTTTCGCAGAAAGGCGTTTTCTTTACCCTTTTCAGTCCGAACGACAATCACCGTCAACGTCAAAGAAAGCACAAGGAGTGAGGCATTATGGAGAAGCTCAAAAACGGAAAGGTTTTTATCTGGATGCAAATGCTCGGCTTCGAACGCAACGATTCCGACCGAGGTGCCGCAAGGTTTCTGAATCAGACCGGATTTCTCCCCGACGGGGCTTGCGCGCTGCTGTTCCATCCCGACTTCGTCCACCAGCACAAGGGAATGGACGAGGAGTATGTGCTGCCCGCCGACAACTGCGCCTACTATGGCATTCCGCGCAATTCCGAGCGGGAGCGACAGCCCTGGAGCAATCATGACCTGCGCGATCTCGCGCTCAATCTCGCCGACGCCGGTACCGGACTGTATGCGGGGATCATGGGATCTACGATCGGCGACGGATTCCATCGCGAGTGGATCGCCGACCATCCGGAAATTTACAGCCATCGCCGCAACGGCAAGCGACACGGACACTTTGCGCTCAAACGGTTTGCAGACGGGACCTATTACGAGGACTTCTTCATCGATCAGCTTTGCCGTACGCTGGTCGATTACGGCTTTAAGGGCGTCCATCTGGCGGATGGCTTCTGCCCGAACGGGAACATTTATCACGGCGACTACTCGACCGACCTGGTGACGCAGTTTGTCGACCATACCGGCTTCGTCCTGCCCGAGGATATAACGGCGGGTCTCGGCAACGACGAAGCCGCGACGGAGGATGCCCGCGGGGACTGGATTTGGCGGCACGCTCGCGCCGAATGGATTGAATTCCTGTGCTGGCGCTGGGAACGCTTCTTTGCGAAAATCTGCGCACGAGTGCACGCCGTTGGCCTCGAGGTAATGGTGCTTGGTATGTATTGCACGGATCCGTTCGAGACGAAGTATTGCCTCGGTATGGATATGGCCCGAATCATGCGCGCGGGCGTCGATTACCTGACGGCGAACATTCTGCCGACAAGCTGCTATATCTCTTCTCCTTGGGAGAGCCAGGATTACTTTTTCCACCGGTATATGGCTATCGCCCCGACGACGGCGGCGCATATTCGCGACGGTCATCTGATTTCCATGGCCGGCGTGCAGGATGCGACCGAAGAATGGGACGTGATGAAGCATGCTCCTTGCCTGCACGAACGCGACTTGTATACGATGATGGCCTACCAGCTTGCGGAGAAGGGCGGCTCGCGGCGCGCGTTGGAGGGCTACTTCCTCTGCCTTGGCGACGGTATCCAACGCGAAGACTGGAATTGGGAGCGCGAGCGAATGGAGATCGCCTTCTCCGCCGATGTCGAGCGTACTCTGTCCCCCGTTATGCTCTGGTCAGACTATGTCTACGAAAAGATGCTGATCGAGTATATCAACACCCGCCGCTGGACGCCGTTCAAGCTGTTCTACGAGCTGGCGAAAGCCGGCACGCACTGCGGCGCCTGCGTTCGTTCGGAGGATCTGGACTCTTTTACCGGCACGCTGCTTGTTCCCGATTTCGATATGCTGTCCCCCGAAGAGCAGCGCAGGGTTGCGGCCTATGATCGCGGAACGGTTATTTGCACCGCTCTCGGCGACATAAAGCCCGAGGCTTTCGGTATCGAGCCGACCCTACTCATCGCCGACCGCTACAGCCATCGTCCGTTGACCGCTTTCGTCTTCGGAGCTAACGTTCCGGTCTCGGACAAGCTCCTCTCGGCGGTCGAGGCGCTGCTAGCAATCGATGATGGCGCGCCGGATCTGGAAGGCAACCCCGTCGAAGCGGAGGATTTCCCTTACACACTTATCGACACGCTTCCCTTCGCCAAAGTGACGACCGGCTTCCGCGACGCGCTCGCGCTACTGTTGAAAGAGTTGTCCGACTGCCCGTTGACCTGCGATATGCCGCATATGGCCTTCCAGCTCGCCAACGGCGCTTACCGACTCTATCTGTTCAACAACGTTGACCATCAATACCGCCGCGCCTTCGTCACGATGAAGCCGATCGTTGCGGACACGAGCGTCGTCTCAAGCTTCCCGATTCTGCCTGTCCGCTACAAAGACGATGCAACCGGCGGACTGGTTCACCATTACACAGGCGAGATATCCTCCAAGCAAAGCTTCGAGGTCAAGCTGCAGCCGGGCGGCGTCACGATACTGGATGTGTATCTGGCCGAATCCGATGCAAGCTCGAAGCCCGTTGCAGCACAGGCCAACGGCTAAGGCTTCGACGCGGATACTCCAAGCGTTGAATCGGAGAATCCGATGAATGAGGAGAACGAGCCGTATTTGCGACATGCTGTTACGGACTCGTCCTCCTCATCCAACAATACTTTTTATGAAGTACGATAGAAGTCATACTCATACGATTTTTGTTAGTTCACTGTTGATTACTCGATGTGCAGCAACATAACGATCTTTCGGACTTATCCCAAACGATGCAAATTGAACCTTCAATTGATTTGTAATAAATTGAACTTCATACTGCTTCGCATTTCCCACAAAAAAGCTATTGTATGTGGATCCATTCGGTTTCACAATAAATGCAACGTTATGAATCAATTTTTTCTTTCCATTTAATGCATACACTTTTATTCTTACTCGGGCATTCTTATGCTGATGTTGGTTTAGCGAGTTCACAACAATATCTTTAGATACAGTCCTGTCTTTCTCCGTTAGGTTATTTAGCGGTCCAGTCGAATATTTACGAATCATCGCATATTCTCCCTTTTATCTGATCCGCGTCCAACTGGAGACTTGCTTATTTGTGAAGATTGGATTTATCGATTGAAGGTGTTTATTGTGGAATACGACAGAAGGAGCTGTCCCATAAGCCAAGTAGCTTAAGATGATCGATAAAAAAAGAAGGGGTATGTACCTCCTGTAGATGCCTCATACGCTCCTGAAATCACCTTGTCACGGGTTTCCCCATTCAGATTTCGGGAGCGTATAGCATCGGAAGGAGGTACATACCCCTTTTTACATTTCGTATCGATTATCTTTCACAGCAAC
>Ga0160454_100169_pt1 | contig 75089 bp, 58 predicted proteins | sample HID1971M_E6MG_FD_108218 | JGI IMG/M metagenome (GOLD analysis project Ga0160454, IMG submission 108218) | Enriched millipede-associated microbial communities from UW Madison campus, WI, USA - HID1971M_E6 MG | ecosystem: Host-associated > Arthropoda: Insects > Digestive system > Unclassified ...
GGCCGCTCCCGCGCTTCGCTTGGGCTGCGTCCCCCATCGGGACAATATCCTTTCAGTTTTCAAGGTGCAAAAAAACTTAAGAGCAACCCCTTAAACAGGAGCTGCTCTTAGCATACAAGGAGGTTAGCGCATGAGAACCGCATCCGTTAAAGCGGGACCCGCCCGTCAATTGAAAAACCATACGAGCTTCGGGCAATCGGTACGCCATTCGTTAACGATGGCCTACAGAGGCCTGCTGAAAATCCGACGCACGCCCGAACAGCTTTTCGACGTTACGCTGCAGCCGATTTTGTTCACGCTGATGTTTACTTACATTTTCGGCGGGGCAATCTCGGGCGACGTGGTCAGCTACTTGCCCGTCATTATTCCGGGCATACTTGTACAGACCGTCATTACAACCTCGATCGTGACCGGCGTGCAATTGCGCGAGGATATGGACAAAGGCGTGTTCGACCGGTTCAAGTCGCTGCCGATCGCGCGGATCGCGCCTCTGGCCGGTGCCTTGCTGGCTGACACGATCCGCTATACGATCGCCACCGTGCTTACCTTTTCCATGGGTTATCTGATGGGTTATCGTCCGGACGGAGGTTTGGGGAGCGTCGCTCTTGCGGCGGTGCTGGTTATTTTCTGTTCGTGGGCGATCAGTTGGATTTTCGCATTTTTCGGCGTCATCGCTCGCACCGCCTCAAGCGTGCAGGGGATTTCAATGATTGTGCTGTTTCCGCTCACGTTTCTGTCCAACGCCTTCGTGCCGGTAGAGACGATGCCGAAGTGGCTGCAATGGTTCGTCAACATCAATCCGGTCTCGCATCTCGTAACGGCCGTCCGCGAGCTGGCGAACTCCGGAACGGTAGGCTGGGATCTCGGCATTTCTCTGCTCGGAGCCGCCGTTATCGTCGCGATTTTCGCGCCGATCACCGTTCGTGCTTATATGCGCCGGACGTAACTTCCTGTAGGCGGAATACAGGACAGGCGAACCCCAAACGTCCCGCTCTCATTCCAGAAGAATGAAGACGGGACGTTTGTCGATTCCGCCATTTATTGGACGGAAATGATTCGAAGCTTGCTGTATATCGCCTGCACAAGGGCGATGCACGCTCTGACGCTGACGTTTTATGGGATCCGTTCTCCGCTGTTCGGATGATCGTCAGGTGAACATCTTCGCAATTCGTGGTATGATGAGAAACGGGTGAGCAGACAATGAACAATAATGAGACAACGAACGCGGCAAACGACGGCCAAGAGACAAATCAAGAAGAGAAATTTGCCGAACTGGTCAAGGCGGTCCATCATAACGGCCTTGTCGCGCTAAGAATGCACTTCGAGCATGTGGAAGGGCAAGTGTTAAACCAGGACGTTTACGGCCCTGTGTTTGTTTTTCAAGTGAAGGACGAGGAGAACGACGGCTACGAATGCGGCTTTTTCCTGCGCGAGCTGGTCGCCAAGTTCCAAGGTGGAGGCAATCCTTCGGAATGGATGGCATCGTTTTTCATCGAACTAATGAAAACCAAAGGGGGCAAACCGTTCCCTAAGCCGCCTGCCGACGAAGCCGAAGCCAGAGGGCTGATTGACAACGTGCTCGTTCCGCAATGCATCAAGGCGGTTACCGAGGAATTTGCTCCAGAGCAGGTTCATGCAGGCTTGGCTTGGAATCAGGAGCACGGCCCCGTATTTGAAACCGGATTCCCGTCGATTCGCGACGGCAATAATGTATGCGCAATTCCCCTTCATCTTCTGTTTACGCACATGCTTCTGAATCGGGATCCTTCAGATATGCTGTTGCAGGGTCTCTACAAAATCAAAGAAGAGCATGGGCTATAAGCACGAGGTGAAAGCACACGAATGGAAACCGTTAAACCTGAATTGTCGCCGGTGCCGATCTGGCGCTGCCGAAACTCCGAATGCAAAGTATGGATCCGAGAGGAGCTGGCATCGTCCGCTTCCCCGGAATGCCCGATGTGCAAAGGCGCTATGATGCGGGGCATCAAGCATTTGCCGAAGCTGGTCAACAAGCACAAGAGCGCCCGCAAGCCTAAGAGCGACGCGGACGCTTGGAAATAACCAACCGCCTCGACGGCTGCACTTATCATTTAAGAGAGCTTTCTCACTTTCCTGACGATGTAAGGGGAGGAGAAAGCTCTTTTTTCTATGGAGGGCGGGTGATTGAAAGCGGTCGGACGACGAGGCGTCCGATATTCTCAAGTTTTTTTATTCTCACAGTGTTTTCTCATTTTCCTTTGCTATACTGGCGTTAGTCAATCGTATTGATGATGATTCTCATTATCAAGATTTGGCAGCAAACAGATGGCGAAAGGATGAAGAAAGCATGAGTCAAAGAAAGTCTATAATTAGTACGGTACTTGCTCTCGTACTGTGCGTATCCGTGCTGGCCGGTTGCGGAGGAGGCGCAAACAACTCAACCCCTGCGGCGAGCAACGGAGGATCGGCTTCCGCGGCTCCATCGGCGGAGAGTTCAGCGCCGGCGGAAAGCGCGGCTTCTACGGGAGGCGCAACGTCCGAGCAGACAGCGGGCGGCGAGGTGAACATATATACGGCGCGCCATTACGAGGTGGATGCAGAGCTGTATGCGGACTTTGAGAAGCAGACCGGCATCAAGGTGAATGTCGTCGAAGGCAAGGCTCCCGAACTGATTGAGCGCATCAAGCGCGAAGGCGGCAGTACGGCAGCCGATCTGTTCGTTACCGTTGACGGAGGCATTCTCAACACGGCGAAGACGGAGGGTCTTCTGCAGCCGTTTCCTTCCGGGGTGTTGGATGAGCAGGTTCCAAGCGATCTGCGCGACAAGGACAACGAATGGCTCGGATTGTCCACGCGCGCGCGCGTTATCGTCTACGCCAAAGATCGCGTAAATCCAAGCGAGCTGTCCACCTATGAAGACTTGGCGACGGACAAATGGAAAGGCAAGCTGGCGGTTCGTTCTTCCACCAATCTATATAACCTGTCGCTTCTGGCCTCATTGATCGAGATCAACGGCGAAGCGGAGGCTGAGAAATGGGCTGCGGGAATCGCCGCCAATCTGGCGCTTAAGCCCGAAGGCGGGGATCGCGATCAGGCGAAGGCGGTTGCGGCCGGCATAGCCGATGTGGCCATTATGAATACATATTATGTCGGGCATTTAGCCAATTCCGACAATCCGGAGGAAGTGAAAGTGGCCGAGAGCATTGGCGTATTTTTTCCAAATCAGCAAACAACCGGAACACATTTGAACTTGAGCGGCGCCGGTCTGATCAAGCACAGCAAAAACAAGGAAAATGCGATCAAACTCGTAGAGTTCCTGACAGCTCCGGAGGCGCAAGCGAAAATTTCGAGCGCCAACTACGAATATCCGGTCAACAAAGCGGCTGAAATTCCCGAACTGCTGAAGAGCTGGGGCGAATTCAAGCACCAGGGAATCGACTTTGCCGCTTACGGGGTTCATAATCCGAAGGCAGTCGAAATCGTAAACAAAGTCGGCTGGGAGTAAAGCGAAGCGATGCGGGAATTCACATATCACCGGGTGTTTCGTACGATCAAGTCACATCTGAACGGCTGGTTGTGGATGACCATGTTGGGGGCGGCAGTTATACTGCTGCCCATTCTCTATGTTTTGTCCACTTTGTTTCACAGCCCGACGGACAATTGGTCGCGCGTGAAGCAGTATCTGTTTGTCGACTACGCGCTCGGCTCTTTGGAACTGGTCGTGTACGCGGGTTTTACCGCTACGGCTTTGGGCGTAACGCTGGCTTGGCTTGTCGGGCGTTATTCCTTCCCCTTGCGCAATTTTTATCGCTGGGCGTTGATCTTGCCGCTGGCCCTTCCCCCCTATATTGCGGCATATACATACCGCACGATGACCGGCTATACGGGTTTCATTCAGAGCACGCTGCGCAACGAGTTTGGCGTGTCCGTGCCTCCCCGGGTATTTGAGGTCGTATCGCTGAGGGGCGCGGTGTTTATTCTCGTTTTGACTTTGTTTCCTTATGTTTATATGCTGACGCGCAATTATTTGGAGCGTCAAAGCGCAGTCTACCTGGACAATGCTGCCCTTCTGGGACATGGCGGCTTCTCGCAGTTTTTCCGCGTCATGCTGCCGCTTGCTCGGCCGGCTATCGTCGCGGGTGGAATGCTTGTCGTCTTTGAAATCATGAGCGATTACGGGGTAGCCAGCTATTTTGGCGTGCAGACGCTGTCTACCGCAATTTTTCAAACGTGGTTCGGTTTGTACGACGTGGATTCGGCCATGCGGCTAGCGGCATGGTTGATGCTGGCAGTCATCGGGTTGTTTAGTCTGGAGCGATACTTGCGCCGCAATCGGCAGTACAGCTTTGCCGTCGGCGGCCAAACCCGCAGCCTGAAAAAACTGCGGGGAAAAGCGGCGGCGGGAGCCAGCCTTTATTGCGGGTTTGTGTTTTTACTGGCGTTTGTCCTCCCCGTTGCGCAGCTTGCGGTATGGACGTCATGGACATTGAACAAGGTATGGCGTCCCGATTTTCTTAATCTGATCCAAAGCACTTTCGCCGGCGCCGCCTACGCGACCTCCATCGTGATCGTTCTGGCGCTGCTGGCCGCCCGCACCACGCGCAAGCTCGGGTCCGGCTTCGCCTATGCGCTGTCGAGGATGATGACTTCAGGGTATGCGGTGCCGGGGGCAGTCGTCGCTATTGGCGTGCTCGGGGTGTTTACGCAGCTGGATCATCTATTGTCCGGCTTTTACATCCGGATGGGACGCATTGAAGGAGCGCTAGTGCTTAGCCTGTCGCTAGGCATGCTGCTGACCGGTTACGTTATCCGTTTTTTCTCGATGGGCTACAATGCGTTGGAATCCGGCTATGAAAAGCTGCCTAACGCCTATCTGGAAGCCTCTCGACTGCTCGGCCGCGGTTCGTGGCAGACCTTTGCGCGGGTAGAGCTTCCGCTTCTGCGCGGCTCGCTGCTAACCGGCTTTATGCTCACCTTCGTTGAGATCGTCAAGGAGCTTCCGCTTACTCTGCTGCTGCGCCCCTTCAACTTCGATACCTTGGCTGCGCGCGCTTACCGTTACGCGGCAGACGAACGCATATACGAGGCGGCTCCTCCGTCCTTGCTGCTTGTGCTGATCAGTCTGTTGTCCGTGTGGCTATTGAACAGATGGGGAAGGGAGAAATAGAGCAATGATCGTACAATTGCAATTGGAGAATTTGACTTTCCGCTATGCCCGCAAGCAGCCGCCGGTTCTGGATCGATTTTCATTGCAGATGGCCAAGGGCGAAATTGTCGGTCTAGTCGGTGCAAGCGGCAGCGGCAAAAGCACATTGCTGCGACTGATCGCGGGTCTGGAATTGCCGGAAAGCGGACGAATTGTTCTGGGCGGCAAACTGATGACGGATGAACGTGTCTATATCGAGCCGGAGAAGCGCGGCGTAGGGATGGTCTTTCAGAACTATGCGCTGTTTCCTCATCTGACAGCTGCCGAAAATATTCGTTTCGGTCTGCACCGCATGCTGCGCGAAGAACGCCGGAACCGGCTTCAGGAAATGCTGGAGCTGGTCGAAATGCGGGAGTACGCCGATCGTTACCCCCATCAGTTAAGCGGCGGACAGCAGCAGCGTATCGCGCTTGCCCGCGCATTGGCTCCCGGTCCGGCCGTGCTGCTCATGGACGAGCCCTTTAGCAATCTCGATGCGGATCTGAAGGAAAACATTCGCGGAGAGCTGCACGATATTTTGCGAACGGCAGGCACGACTTGTCTGTTTGTGTCGCACGATCGCGCGGATACCGAGGCGGTCTGCGATCGCGCGATCGTCGTCGGAGCTTCGGTTTGACGTTGATAACCATTATCAATTAGAATAAAATCAACTTTTAGACGTTGCCGGAGCTCGGATATCCGGGAGAGGAGGGCCTCTGGTGAAAAAAATTCTTCTAATCGAGGACGAGAAAAATATGGCTCGTTTCATTGAGCTGGAACTGCGGCACGAGGCCTTCGACGTAACTGTCGCCGGCGACGGTATATCCGGACTTCAGATGGCGATTCGGGAAAGCTGGGACCTCATCTTGCTGGATCTGATGCTCCCCGGTATGGGGGGGTTGGAGCTGTGCAGCGAAATTCGCAAGACGAGAAGGGTGCCAGTGCTGATCCTTACTGCCAGGGATAGCGTGTCTGATCGCGTTTCCGGGCTGGACAGCGGTGCGGACGACTACATCGCCAAGCCCTTCGCCATTGAAGAGCTGTTGGCCCGTATTCGAGTCGTGTTCCGCCGACAAGCGGAAAGTCTGGAGCAGGGCCTGTCCGTCCTGCGCGTCGCGTCGTTAAGCATGGACCGCGACGCGCGCACCGTGCGCAGGGGAATGCAAGCTATTTCGTTGACCAAGCGCGAATTCGCGCTGCTGGAAGCGTTCATGTCCAGCCCTAATCGCGTTCTATCCCGCGAAAGTCTGCTGGACCGGGTGTGGGGCTACGATCGGGCGGTGGATAACAATGTTGTCGATGTGTACGTGCGCTATTTGCGGAACAAAATTGATCTCCCGGAGGAACCCAGTTGCATAGAGAGCGTGCGCGGCGTAGGCTACATCATGCGAGCAACCTGATCAAGCGCATTCTAGGCAGTCATGCCCAAATCCCGATCAAATGGAGGCTGACGCTTTGGTCGGCTTTTCTGCTGTTCTTCCTGTTCGCCGCGTACAACGGGATCCAATCGGTCGTTGCCGAGAGATGGACGGTCGGCCAGGAGCAGAAGGAGATGGAGCGGGAGCTGCGGGAAATCTCCAACCATTTGCTTGCCAAGGAATACGATATTGCAGATAAGGATAATGTTGCGGTACTCAGCTACTTGCAGCGCGTGAATCGGCCCCGGCAACTGATTCGGCTGCTGGATCGGAACGGGAACCCGGTCGTCTCCGTTTCGCAGGACATGCCCGAAGAATGGACGGAGGACGAGGTTTTAAGCAGACGGGGCCCTTTGACGATTTATCAATTTGACGGTTACGTGGAAATTATCCGTAGTATGGAGCACTACGACAGAATGATCGCGGTCTTTTTTCGGGTGATGCTGCTTTGCAGTGTCGGAGCCGTGCTGATCAGCGCGGCTGGGGGCTGGCTGTTGGCCAGGCAGATGTTGAAGTCTTTGCAAACCGTGAACGAAACGATGCGCCGGGTAAAGGAAAACGGTTTGCAGGAACGGGTGGTCCTGGACGGGGCGTACGATGAAATATATTTGTTGAAAAAGATGTTTAACGAAATGATGGAACAGTTGGAACGATCCGCCCGGCAGCAGCGCCAATTCGTCGAGGATGCATCCCATGAGTTGCGCACGCCGATTGCCATTCTGGAAGGACATCTCGGGATGCTCCGGCGCTGGGGCAAGCGCGATGAGGAGATTTTAGACGAATCGTTGCAGATTTCGCTTGAGGAGCTGGCGAGGCTTAAGGCGCTCGTACAGGAGATGCTTTCGCTGACTCATGCCGAGCAGCCGCTTGGCGACGAACCGAACGTCTGCATCGGACCGAAACGGGTGCTGCAGCGGGCGATCCATAACCTAAGAATGGTTCATCCTACATTTCAGTTTGAATCGGACGTGGCGGAGCTTGCCGGATACGGAGTAGCCATCGCGGCTTCCCGTCTCGAGCAGGTTGTGCTGATTGTGCTGGATAACGCGGTCAAGTATTCGGGCGATAGCCGCAAAATCGAGTTAAAGGCTCGTCTGGCCGGCAAGTTCGTCGTGCTGAGCCTGATCGATTACGGGATCGGCATGGCCGAGCAGGACTTGTCGCGTAGTTGGGACAGATTTTATCGCGCTGAGAAATCGCGCAGCGATAAGATTGGCGGTTACGGGCTGGGCTTGTCCATTGCCAAGCGGCTCGTAGAGCATGCAGGAGGAACAATCGGAATCGCCAGCAGGCAGACAGAAGGCACGACGGTGACCATTCGTTTGCCCCTGCTGGACAACTGTGCCATGCCGGAGTCCGCAGAGTTGCCGGGCGAACCGGCTGCGGAGGGGGGAGGAGAATGAATCAGCGAGCTAGAAGGCTGCTACTGATTCTGATACTGCTGTTGACGGGATGCGGTCAAACTGCGCAGCGTCATGTTCAATTGCCGAATGCGGGAGACGGAAAGGGAATTATTCATATTTATTCGGCTAGGCATTACAATGCGGACCGTGCGATCTACGACGCATTCGAGAACAAGACGGGGATCAAGGTCGTAGAGGTGAAAGGAACGGCCGAGGAGTTGGTGCAGCGGATGAAGCGGGAAGCGGCGGAGACGGAAGCGGTGGCGGATCTGTTCGTCGCCGTGGACGGCGGGGTGCTGCAGCATGCCAAGGAAGCGGATGTGCTGCAGCCGATTGATTCTGAGGAGATCGTACGGCAAGTGCCGGTTCGACTGCGCGATTCCGAGGGCTACTGGGTGGGCATCGCGTCAAGAGCTCGTGCGATCGCCTATGCGAAAGACCGCGTCAAGCCGGAGCAACTGTCCACCTACGAGGCGTTGACGGGTGAACGCTGGCGCGGCAAAGTGCTTGTGCGTTCCTCGGGCAGTCCGTACAATCAATCACTTTTGGCTTCTTTCATCGCTCTGAACGGTGAGCAAGCTGCGGAAAACTGGGCGCGGGGCATCGTAAAAAATTTGGCTCGTGAGCCAAGCGGCGGCGATCGGGATCAAATTCAGGCCATTGCCAAAGGCATCGGCGATGTGGCGCTGGTGAACACTTATTATCTCGGTCAAATGCTGACTTCGGGAGATCCGGAGGAAGCGGAGGCTATCAAACAGGTGGGGATTTACTATCCCAATCAACAAACGAACGGGACGCATTTGAATATCAGCGGCATCGGATTGGCGAAGCATTCCCCGAACAAGAAAGCTGCTTTATCGCTTATTGCTTTTATTGTAAGCAAGGAAGGCCAGTCGTTGTTGGCGCAGAAAAGCTTCGAGTTTCCGGTGCACGCCGAAGCAGAGCTTCCCGAGTTCATGCGCGAGTGGGGAGAGTTCCGTCCGCAGGAGCTCGATTTTGCCCTTCTCTCGCAATTTCACCAACAGGCGACGGAGATGATGCGGCGGGCTGGCTGGAAATAATCGAGAAGAGAAAATACCTTGACAATTCTCCTCCAATCTATATGATATTATAATGTAAGATGAAAATGATTCTCATTGTCAATTATGTCCAATCCATTGCTTTATGTGAAGCTGTATAATCGAGGAGAGTTCAATCATGAAAAAATTTCTTTTGCCCGCCGTTCTAATGTTTGTTCTGATTGTGAGCGCATGCGGAGGCAAGCAATCCTCGGAGCCAAGCCATGCCGGCGCTTCTTCAAGCGCCGCTGCGGAGAGCAGCGCTCCGGCAAGCAGCGAAGCTGCGAGTCAGAACCCAACCTCCGGAACCGTCACCTACGAATCCGAGAACGGTCCCGTGGAAATTCCGGCCAACCCGCAGCGGATTATCGGCTTGACGAACGCGCCGAACATTATTTCCTTGGGCGGGCAATTGGTAGGCGTGGACGAGTGGACGAAGAAAAATCCGCTGTTCACCGATAAATTAGCCTCGGTAGAGACGGTATCCGATGCCGATCTGGAGAAGATTATCGAGCTTGAGCCCGATCTGATCATTGCCGGCTCCTGGATGAGCAACCTCGACAAGATGAGCGAGATCGCCCCTACCATTATATATACGTGGGGCAAGCTGGACTATTTGGCGCAGCAGCTCGAAATCGGCAAGCTGCTCAACAAGGAAGCGGAGACGCAGGCGTGGATCGACGATTTCACCAGCCGCGCCAAAGCGGCGGGAGAAGCGATCAAAGCGAAGCACGGTGCCGACGTAACCGTATCCGTGCTCGAATACGATGCGAAGGATTTCTATGTATTCGGCAACAATTGGGCGCGCGGAACCGAAATTTTGTACCAGGCGATGGGGCTGAAGATGACCGATAAGGTAGAAGCGGACGCACTCGGGCCGGGCTACTACACGCTGTCCCTCGAAGTTATTCCCGAATATGCCGGAGATTTTATCGTCTTGAGCAAAAGTAGTACTGGAGACAACGCGTTTCTGAATTCGGAGACGTGGAAAAATATCCCGGCCGTGAAAGACGGCAAAGTGATCGAGATCGATACGGAAGCCTCTTCGTACAGCGATCCGACGACGCTCGAATATTTGCTGGACATTTTCAAAAAAGGATTTCTGGAAAACTAACGAATCAGACGCAACCGCTCTCCTTCGTCCTATGGACGCAGGGGAGCGGTTTTTCTATGAAGGGTTATTGACGGGCGGACTGGTAAAATGTTACTATCACTCATAGACCGACGGTCGGTCTAATGAAGAGGAATCATTCGGAGGGAACGTTAATGAGAGTCTCCAAGAAGCCCGAGGAAAGGAAAAACGAAATTCTGGATGCCGCCGAAAGGCTGTTTGCGATTAAAGGCTATTCTCGCGCGACGATTAACGATATTTTGCACGAGGTTGGGATCGCCAAGGGAACGTTCTATTATCACTTCCAGTCGAAAGAGGAAGTAATGGATGCGATTGTGATGCGGTATATCGAATCGGGGGTGGAGGCGGCCAAAGCAATCGCCGCAGACACTACGCTGACCGCCCATGAGAAGATGTTCCGGATCGTTGCGTCCGGCGGCCCGGAAACGGGGGGGAAGGAACGAATGATCGAGCAGCTTCACCAGGTCGATAATGCGCAGATGCATCAGAAAAGCCTGGTGGAGACCATCGTCCGCCTTGTGCCCGTACTGACGGAAATTATCGAGCAGGGGATAAAGGAAGGAGTTTTTCATACACAGTACCCGCGTGAAACGGTGGAGTTTCTGCTTGTATCGTCGCAGTTTCTGTTCGATGAAGGCATCTTTCAGTGGGAGCCGGAGGAGCTGGCGAAGAAGGCGACCGCTTTCGCCGCCGTCATGGAATCGACTCTGGGGGCGGAGCGGGGCAGCTTCGCTTATATGATGGGCGTAGTAACGAAAGAGACGAACGGTCCGGCCGCTGTCGGGGAAGGGAGCTGACGTCACGAAGATGCTTATTCGGATGCTGAGAAGGGATTGGCTTCGCAACAAAAGCATTTCCGCGGCTTTGCTTGTGTTTATCGCGCTATCGGCGCTGCTCGCTTCCAGCGGAGCGAATATGATCGGCGAGTTATCCAACTCGCTCGGAGCGCTGTTCGCCAAATCCGGCGTGCCGCACTACGTGCAGATGCATGCCGGAGAAGTAGATCGTGCGTATATCGATCGGTGGGCGCGGGACAACAGCCTTGTTCGGCAGCATCAGACCGCCGAGATGATCAGAATCGAAGACGCTCATCTTGCGCTGGGGGATAAATCGACGGTCGGAAGCGGCGGTGTAATGGACCATTACTTCGTCCGCCAGAATCCTTACTTCGACCTGCTGCTTAATCTGGACAGTCAAGTGATACAGGTAAAACGGGGAGAGGTTGCGGTCCCGATTTATTACAAGCAGCGCGACGGTCTGGAAATCGGAGACAAGGTGCGGATCGCCGCCCAAGGCTTCGACATGGAGCTTACCGTCTCCGAATTTGTCCGGGATGTGCAGATGAATCCTTCCATTATTCATTCGAAGCGTTTTGTCGTCGACGAAAGGGATTTTGCCCGGCTTAACGGCAGCGGAATCGGAGAGCGGGAATATTTGATTGAATTTCAACTGAAGGATGCCGCCAAGCTTGGCGAATTTAGAACCGCATACGAGACCTCGAGCTTGCCGAAGCTGGGGCCGGCTATCGACCATACGCTGTTCCGCACGCTGAACGCATTGACGGACGGGCTGCTCGCGGCCGTCATTCTTCTGGTCAGCTTCTTGATCGGGGCGATTGCGATTCTATGCCTGAGATTTACGATTCTTGCGGCGATCGAAGAGGATTACCGGGAGATCGGCGTTATGAAGGCGATCGGGATCGCACCCAAAGAGATTCGCAAGCTCTATTTGCTGAAATACGTGATGACGGCCGCAATCGCATCCGTTATCGGCTATGCGACGTCGCTGCTGCTTCATCCGCTGTTTACTCGCAACATTATGCTTTATATCGGCACAGCACCGAAGGGGCCGGCGCTGCAGCTCGTTCCGATTGCCGCCGCTTTCTTTATTTTCGCCATCGTTGTTTTGTTTTGCATGTTGACTTTAAGGCGGTTTAATCGGATTTCGGCAGTGGAAGCGCTGCGCTCCGGAACGGCGGGGGAAGCGCGGCCGTCCGGAACGAAACCGTCGCTGCATAGAAGCAGAACCCTCAGCGTCCCGTTGTTTCTCGCCGTCAAGGATATCGTCGGCCGCTTTAAGATGTATCGGATGCTGCTATTCGTCTTTATAATCAGCTCGTTTATTATGCTTGTGCCGATCAACTTTTTTCATACGGTGCAATCCCCCGACTTTAACAACTATATGGGCATCGAGAAGAGCGATCTGCGCATCGATCTGCAGCACGCCGGCTCAGCCGAGGACGACTATGAGCGCATACTCGCGCAGCTGAAGAACGACAGCGACGTGGAGCGTTACGCCGCGGTGCTCGTAGGCTCGTTCAAGACGATCGGCGCCGAAGGCGCGCTTGAGAATATGACCGTGGAAACCGGGGACTTCACGACGTTCCAGCTGGAATATTTGCAGGGAGCGGCACCGTCGCGGGCCGACGAGATCGCGCTCTCCTATTTGAACGGCCAAGAAATGGAGAAGAAGGTGGGCGATCCGATCCGGCTTATCGTAGACGGTCGGGAAACAACGCTTAAGGTGAGCGGCATCTATCAAGACGTAACGAACGGGGGCCGCACGGCCAAGGCGGCGCTGCCCGTTCGGCCCGAAACGGTGCTTCGCTATGAGCTTGCCGTCGATCTGAAACCCGGGGTGGACGTCGCCGCCAAGAGGGAGCAGTACGCGCAGGAGATGAATCCGGCGAAGGTGACCGATCTGGCCGGCTACATGGCGCAGACGTTCGGCAATACGATCGATCAGCTCAGGCTCGTCACGAGAGTGGCCACGACCGTCGCTTTGCTCGTATCGGCGCTCATTACGGCGCTGTTCCTGAAGATGGCCGTAGCCAAGGACGCCGGTCAAATCGCAATTATGAGAAGCATCGGTTTCTCGCTGCGGCATCTCCGCATCCAGTATGCGACGAGGGCGCTAATCGTGCTTGCCGTCGGCATCGCCGTAGGAACCGTGCTCTCCAATACGGCGGGACAGAGCGTTGCGGGATTCGCCATGTCGTTTATGGGAGCCGCGCGCATTCAATTCGCCATCGATCCGCTTCAGGCTTACGTGCTGTATCCGCTTCTGCTGCTGGCCGCCGTATCCGTTACGGCGCTTGTCAGCCTCGTATCGATCAGGAAAATGAACATTTCAGAGATGAATGCGACCTAGGGCGTGTATGCATACACGCCCTAACAAGGAGGAATTGCGATGGGAGTGCTGTTGGAAGCGAAAGAGTTAAGCAAATCGTATGCAAGTGGCCCCAATGACGGACAACAGGCGCTGAAAAAAGTGAACCTGCAAGTTCGCAAGGGCGAATTTATAGCGGTAATGGGGCCGTCGGGCTCGGGCAAGTCCACGCTGCTGTATAGCTTGAGCGGGATGGATCGAGCCAGCTCCGGCAGCGTAACGTTTGGCGGCGAGGAAATCTCCTCGTACTCCGAGAAGCGGCTGTCCGAGCTAAGGCTGGCGAAAATGGGGTTTATTTTTCAACACATCCATCTGCTTAAAAACTTGACCCTCTTCGACAACATCGTTTTGTCCGCTTACCTGGCCAAGCGCAGCAGCCGCAAGGAGATTAACTCACGAGCGCTGGAATATATGCGGAAGTCGGGCATTGCCGAGCTAGCCGGCAAGAACATTACGCAGGCGTCGGGAGGGCAGCTGCAGCGAGCCGCCATCTGTCGGGCGCTGATCAATCAGCCGGAAATCGTGTTCGGAGACGAGCCGACCGGCGCGCTTAATTCCAAAACCGCGGGAGAGATAATGGACCTGCTCGCCGATATCAATGAATCCGGTACGACGATTTTGCTTGTGACCCACGATGTTAAGGTAGCGGCGAAGACGGAGCGCATTCTGTTTATGCTGGACGGCTCTCTTGTAGCCGAGCGTCGGCTCGGCAAGCTTAAGAAGGAAAAACAGGACGGCAGGGCAAGGGAAGAGGAGCTTACCGGCTGGCTGGCGAGCCTGGGATTGTAACGACGAGAGGGAGGAGGCAGGAAGATGCCGCAATCGGGAACGGAGCAAGCCGAAGGGGAGCGCGATTTAACTCTGAATTTTTTGGAAAACTTCCAAACTTTTTCCCAATTCGCCGCGTCTTAATATAAGAAGAAATCACATACCGGCGGAGGGCGGAAATCGTGTCCATTGATCTCGGCAAAACCAGGGCATTCGCATTAATCGGACTCATCACCGGCGGGCTGCTACTGGCATCCTGTTCCGATAGAAATATAAACCTAAGCCCGGCGGCAGTCGGCGAATCTCTCTCGCAGGAAGGGGGACCTGCAGCAGGTGCTGCGACTAATGTCGCGCACGAGCAGCCGATCCCTGGGGACGAGGAGACTTTTCAGACCTATATACTGGCCTCGATTCCCGAGCGGAGCATCTATCTGTTCGCCGAAGAGAATGGCGTTACACTGCAAGTCGGCGATCTCACGCGGCAGTACGATTGGATTTACATGACTCCGCGCGGAATAGAGCCCAGGCTGAAGATTGGGGACTTCGATGCCGATGGCCAGGACGAGTTGGCCGTTAATCTATATATCGGGTCGGGAACGGGAATTTCCGTAGAGGAGCTGCACATCGTCGAGCTTGACGATCTCCGCGATTATCCCCTGTCGGTGGACGACGTCAGATCCCAGATCGATCAAGCGATCGACAGGCTGAAGGCAAGCCATGATATTCCTGGCTGGTATGCGGACAAGGAATTGTCGTTCGGGAATTGGATTGGCTACGAAATGTCCGGAGCGGGGCTGCAGATCGTAATAGGGCTAGGCGTTCCGGAACAGGGGGCGATGCCCGAATACATCGGCGAGCTGACTGCAGAAGTCGGCTATAAGGAAGGAAAATACGAGTTAACGGATTTTCGTTTCGTCGAGGATGAACAGGCAGCGGCTTCCCATGGGGAGAGCGGGTTAGCGGAGCTGGGCGTGAACAACGAATCGGCGGAATCGCCGGACGGCAAGTATGTGGTCGAAGCCTATGGCGTCAATGAGGGTATCGCCGCGGGCGGCTTGCATCCCGCGGAAGGGATCCGACTCGTGAAAGCAAGCTCAGGGGAAGAGCTATGGTCGACTATGGGGTACTACAGTCATTCCTTTGTCTGGTCCCCGAACAGCCGTTATGCGGCCGTATCCTATGAGGCTCGCACTTGGGGAGGAACGATTGTGATCGATGCGCGGGATGGCTCGGAAATCGCATTGCCGGATCTCGAAGCGCTGCGGCGGGAATGGGGCGGGGAGACGACGGTGAACGAGCACCGTTCCGACCCGCTGTTCCGGTCCGAGGAATGGCTGGACGATCGCAGGCTGCGCGTGTCGTTCGAATGGTTCGGAGCCAACGGCGAAGGTTACTCCGGGGAATACGTCTACGACGTCCCCGGAGGCAAGCTTCTCGAACTACGTCCCAACGCTTAAACGATCTTGAATAAGCCTATTTTTCCCGCGATATTGGTTCAATCTCCAACGCTTCTCGTCAAAATGCGGAAGGTGTTCGAAACATCGTGTTCTTCGATCGGCCTGCTGTAATGGAAGCCTTGATGGATCGTACAGCCGAATCCGTTCAAAATTTTCGCAGTATCCTCGTTTTCAACGCCTTCGGCGATTGTCTGCAGCTGGAGGCTTTCGGTCAGTGCCGCAATCGTTTTGACGATGGAATGATTGTATACGTTAGAGCAAATATCCATGATGAAGGAGCGATCGATCTTCAAGCAATCGAGAGGAAACTCCTTAATCCACCGGAGCGAGCTGTAGCCTGTGCCGAAATCGTCCATGGCGAGCTTGACGCCGATGTCTTTCAGCCCCCGCATCGTTGCGATCGTCGTCTGTGCATCCATCGCCATGCTCTCGGTAATTTCCAGCTCAAGCAGATTAGGGTTCATCCCCGTATCGTTAAGAATGTGCTTAACGGTAGCGCACAGATGAACGTCGGCAAATTGCTTGGAGGACAGATTGACGGCGATTTTCAGAGGAGAGTCCGTCTCCGCATGCAGCTGCTTGCCGAAGCGGCATGCTTGCTGCAGCACCCATTCACCGATTTCGATAATGCAATCGGACTCTTCCGCGATCGGGATGAACTCGACCGGAGACACGTCGCCGAGAAGCGGATTTCTCCAACGGATCAGGCTTTCGAAGCCGATTACATTCCCGTTGAGGCAATCGTATTGAGGTTGATAGACGAGTCGAAGCTCCTGCCGTTCGATCGCTTTCTTAAGCTGCAGCTCGATCTGAACCCGGCGTTTGATCTGCTCGTTCAGCGAAGGCTCCCAGAACTTCATCTGATGGCCGCCCTGCTTGCGGGCGACGTACATCGCATTCTCCGCATTGGCGAGCAGCTCGTACGCGCCGTATCCGCTCGCCTCTCCGGAGAAGAGCCCCATGCTGATGCGCATGGGAAGCTGTTGATCGTCCAGCGAGATCGGCTTTATCAAGCTCTGGAAGATGGCTTCTGCGAGCAGTCGGCTGGACTTCTCGCTGCTTGAAGTATAAGCGCACACGAATTCGTCTCCGCCGATGCGCGCCGTATAGAAGTGTTTCTCGTACAGCCCGCAGTTTTCGATGCGCCTGGCGATGATCTGCAAAATACGATCGCCTACGTTACGACCGAACACATCGTTAACGACTTTGAAGTGATCGAGATCGATCGAAGCGATCGTAAGAAGCGATTGCGTCTGATGGATCGTTTCGTCCAGCCAGCGCACGAGAGAGGATCGGTTGGGAAGCTTGGTCAGCGCGTCGTTGTCCCGAAGGAAGACGACTCTTTGCTCCATCTGGCGCTGCGGGCTGATGTCGAAGCTGACCATCAGAATGCTCATCACCTCTCCGTCCCGGAAGACAGGGCGAAGATGGGTCAGCAGATAAAGGCCTTTCCACTGCATCTCGTAGCTGATCAGCTTTTCTCCGTTCCAGGCCTGATTGTAGAAGGCGGATTGATAACGCGCCAGCTCCTGGGAGAACAGCTCGACGGTATCTTTGCCGGCCAACTGGGAAGAGGGCATTCCGAACAAGCTCAACAGCTCGCCTTCGCCGAACATGCATATGTATTTTCCGTTTGTGCGGCACAGCTTCAAAATAAGGCCGCGCTGCCCTCGCAGCGTTCCTCGCAGCTCTTCGTGCACGATCGCCAAATCTTCTTCGATTTTGACTAAATGTGAAAACGATTCCAAAATAAGTTGGTGATTTTGCTCTTGAATTTTAAACAATTGGTCGGATATGGGTTTGTATTTCTGCTTCATAGCGACTTTGCAGCGCAGCAGAAAATTTTCTTCGTGAAGCCCTTCGTCCGTCGGTTGCAGGAGCAGGTCCTTGAAATAGAAGTCGGAAGCTCCGCTATCCAGCGATTCCAGTGCGTACTCCGATCCTTCGTCGGTATAGCTGCTGACCATAATGACGGGAACGGGGCAATCGTGCATAATTTGCTTCAATGCCGTCAGCCCGTCCATAACCGGCATCTCGATGTCCATCGTCACGAGATCGGGGCGCTTCGAAACGATCATCTCGATCGCTTCCAATCCGTTTCTCGCTTCTCCGACTACGATGAAGCTGTCGTCCTTGGCAAATAGCTTGGTCAGAATGCTGCGCACCAAGCTAGAGTCATCCACGATGAGAACCTTATAGGGCGTCATGGGCCACCTCTCCCGGCTTACGATTTCGTCTATTGAAGCTACATCTGGTTGCCGACAAAATCCATTTTCCCACAAATTTATTAGTTTTTTTGCCGAAAGTTTTAAAAAAGTGTTAGGAAAGTGTGAGCGTGCATGCGATAGCGGTTTCGTGTGTCGGATAATTCAAGCTTCTTCCGGCAGTTGTGATATACTGTTTACATCATATACACTTTCTGCGCGGCTTCTTGGCGAAGCTCGCTCACCCTTCAAGGAGAGAACGATGGAACGGACACGCAATGGGAATGTTGGAGACGGGCTGGACGAAGAGGCGCTGCAGAAGCTGCCGAACGGCGCCAAGCTCGGTTGGGGGCTGGTCAAACCTTCAACTCGGGGGCCAAAAGGAGAACTCAGCGTCAAGAAGATCGTCGACGCCGCGGTCGCGCTGGCTGACCGGGACGGCCTTGCCGCCGTATCGATGAACCGGGTGGCGTCGTCTCTGGGCTTCACGACAATGTCGCTCTATCGGTATATCGCCAGCAAAGACGATCTGCTCATGCTGATGTACGATTCCGTAAGCGAGCTGGAGTTACCGGAAAGAAAGAGCGGGGATTGGCGGGCCGAGATGCGGGAGTACGTATGGGCGTGCGTGGAGGTATTCGTCAAGCATCCCTGGTTTGGGGATATCCCGGTAACCTCCATCCCGATCATGCCGAACACGCTGAAGATCGTCGATTGGATGCTGGGGACGATGCGCTCCTTTCCGCTGAACGAGCACGAGAAAATGTCGATCCTGCTGCTTCTGAGCAGCTACAGCCGCTCCGTCGGGCTGATCAACCGCGATTTCGGCCAGGCGCTCAAGGCGGGGGCCAATCCGGATACGTTTAACGGGCTGGAATACAGCGCGGCCCTGAAGCAGCTGGTCAAGCCGGACAACTTCCCTCACTTGTATCCGATGGTCATTTCGGGAACTTACGCGGGGGAGAACGAACAGACGAGTACGGTCGGCAACGACTTCGATTTCGGGCTGGAGCGGATTCTGGACGGCGTTCAGCATTATTTGGATACTAGGAAGGGATGACGAAATAAGTAAACGATGAGAAAGAGGGGCGTGTATCTCCTGGAGACCTAATCATGACCCACAACGTTTACAATTTATTGGATATTAAACTTTTACGACGGATCTATTTGCACACATGAGCTTACACAGGGAAGTTAGTCGGAAATTCGTACAACGCAGCTCGAACCAGGCTTAAATGGCAGACGTTTGTAGTAAAAACCGCACAAAACAACTCGGATCAGACTCAAACGACGAACGTTTGTAGGAAAAATCGTATAAATCGACCAAGATCAGGGATTCTAAGTCACTAAAGCGTCTTCGATAATTATACGAATAACTTCTGGAATTATATGGGAGTTTTGTGGGTCGTGATTAGCCTGGAGACTGCCTCATACGATCCTGAAATCACATTACAACGGGTTTACCCTTCCCATTTCAGGATCGTATAGCATCATACATGCCCGACAACCTTCTTTATCGATCATCCTTTCGTACGACCCTCTTTATTTATGAGTCGGCTTCTGTGCCGTCTATCGGCGTCCGGCCTTGCGACGGAACGAGATGCCGCACCAAGCGATAGCGACAAGGATGAGCAGCGCGCACCAGCCCACGGCCAGCCAAGCTTGATTGCCGATCGGCGTGCCGGTCAGCAGACCGCGAATCGTCTCGATGACCGGAGTAATCGGCTGATGGTTGGCAACGTCCTGCAGCCAGCCCGGCATCGTCTCCGTCCGTACGAAAGCGCTGGACAAGTAAGGAAGGAACAGCAGGGCAAAGCCGTAGCCGCTGGCTGCGGAAGGGCTGCTCGCGACCAGCCCGATCGCGGCGTACAGCCAGGTGAAGGCGAGAATGAACAGCACGATGATGCCAAGCGCCGCTAACCACTCTGCCGGGCCCGCATTAGGACGAAAGCCGACGAGGAAAGCGACGCCGATGACGACCGCGGTGGCAAGCAGGTTGCGGGTAAGACTGGCGGCGACATGTCCGGTTATGACACCCATGCTGTGGATCGGCATCGTGCGGAAGCGGTCGATAATGCCGTTCGTCATATCCACGGAGACGTCAACCGCCGTGCTGGAAGATCCGAAGCCGGCGCACAGCAAAATAATTCCCGGGACGACATAGTTGACGTAGTTGCCGCTCGGGTCGAGCGCGCCGCCGAATACATAGGTGAACAGCAGCATAAGCATCACTGGAAGCATGACGGCCATAAGCAGCGCCTCGACGTTCCTTAGGCTGAGACGGACGCTGCGTCCGATGAAGACGGCATTCGCGGCGAAGAAGGATGCCGGCGACGGCGTCAGACGAGACAAGTCATTCATAAGATCGATTCCTCCAAACGCGGTTGGGATGTAAGAGCCAGGAAAACGTCGTCCATGCTCGGCTTGCGCAGACTGACCCGCGCATCGGGCGGAAGCAGGGGAGCGAGCTCGGACAGCGCCTGCCGGACGTCGGCGATCGTGCCGGACGTGGCGACCGTTCTCAGCAACGCTTCATTGCGGTCGCGCAGCTCGATCACTTCTTCGCCGAAGCGGGCTTTCAACTCCGCGGCCGTTCCCGTCGCGACGATCCGTCCTCCGTCGATTACCGAGATTTTGTCGGCTAACTGGTCCGCCTCCTCCAAGTACTGCGTCGTCAAGAAGACGGTAACGCCGCGCTCTTTCAATCGAAGGATGATTTTCCATAATGTCTGTCGGCTAATCGTATCAAGGCCTGTCGTCGGTTCGTCCAGGAACAGCACCGGCCGGTCGACGACAAGGCTGACGGCGAGATCGAGCCTTCTGCGCATGCCCCCCGAATATGACTTTACCCGTTTTTTGCCCGCCGCTTCCAGTTCAAATTGCTTGAGCAGTTCTGCCGTGCGGGCCTTGGACTCTGCGGGCGACAGCCCGGAAAGCCTGCAGATCATCCGCATGTTTTCTTCGCCGGTCAGCATTTCGTCCACGGCTGCGAACTGACCGGTCAAGCTGATGGAGCTTTTCACCTTCGTTTTCTCCGCAAAGACGTTGTACCCCGCAATTCTCGCTTCTCCCGCGTCGGCTGCCGTCAGCGTGGACAGGATGTTGATCAGCGTCGTTTTGCCCGCGCCGTTCGGTCCAAGCAGCGCATAGATGCTGCCGGAAGGTACAGACAGGTCGACCCCGTCCAGCACGACTTGTTTGCCGAAGCTTTTCTTCAAACCTTTCGTTTCGATGGCATATGGATACATTCGATTTCCCCTTTCCCCTCTTAAAACTGTATGTGACATAAACAGTATATTATGCACACTGTTTTTGAGCAACAAATTTTTCCCGGAACGATCGGCGATCGCCTAAAACAATCCTGTTATTGAGAATGATTTTCAATTATAATCGTTGCAGAGAAAAAGAAGCGGGGAGGAGCGTCGCGTTGAATTATCAAGACCACGTCCTGTTGTGGAATCAGGCGTTCGTTCAAGTCATGGATCTGCGTCATACGTATATGGAGCGGGGAGCGGCTCTGCGGGCTTATCGGCTGCCGTCCAGCGCCTTTATTTATATTGTTCGCGGAAGCGCGATCGTCGGTTTGGACGGAGAGAGCAAGCCGCTGGAGCGATTTCACGTGCTGCACGGGGGCAAGGGCATGTGCCTGGAGATTGAGGCGCAGGAGCTGCTCGAATATTATTTGATTTTGTATAAGGCGAATGTGCCGCTGCCCTGCCGCCAAGACCTTGCAAGCCTGCTGGATAAGGAGAAGCCGTTCCATCTGCGATACGACTTTAAGCCCGGGGATCCGCTTGCCCTATTCGATCCGCTCGTTCGGATGAACCGAAGCTGGCAGGGAGAGAAGCCGGAGGAGCGACTGTATGCCAAAGCTCTATTTTACCGATTCGTGCACGAGCTGCTGCGGCAGTTCGCCGACCAAGGCGTTGCCGCGTTTAAGCCCGATCCGGCCGCGCAGGCGGTACGCTATATTCACGAGAACTACAAAGAGCCCATTACGCTGGAAGCTCTTGCCGAGCTGCTCGACTGCCATCCCCGGCACCTGCAGCGGCTGTTCAAAACCAGGACGCTAACGAGCCCGATCGACTACCTCATTCGCGTCCGCATGAATAGAGCGAAAGAACTGCTGCTGACGACGGATTTCGTCCTTAAGGATATAGCTGAGTGCGTCGGCTACGCAGACAGCTATTATTTCAGCCGGCTGTTCAAGAAGTCCGAGGGAGTTTCGCCGATACGCTTCAGGGAGAACGCCGGCGTCTCCGATCTGGGCGGCAGTCGCTATAATCCATTTCGCTTGTCCGGATTCTCTATTGTGAAGGACGCTTCGTCTCGCTATATTGTTAATGAGCATGAGAATCATTATCAATTGGAGAAAGAGGGAGTCTTACACATGCATTGGCAAGCCAAATCTAGAACACTCGCATTCGCAACTTTGCTGCTCGGTCTATCTTTATTGCTTGGAGCGTGCGGCGCAGCAAACAACAGTCCTTCCGCAAGTCCGGCGGCTTCGTCCGGCAGCGCCGCTACGCCGTCGCCGTCCGCATCCGCGTCGCAGGCGTCCGAGAGCGAGGCGCCGCGCGTCGTCAAGCACGCGATGGGCGAAGAGACGCTCGTCGGCACGCCGAAGCGCGTCGTCATTCTGACCAACGAAGGAACGGAGGCGTTGCTCGCGGTCGGCATCAAGCCGGTCGGAGCGGTGCAATCCTGGATCGGGGACCCATGGTACGACCATATCAAGGACGAAATGGAAGGCGTAACGGCGGTAGGGGACGAGATTCAACCGAACGTCGAATTAATTGCCAGCCTTGAGCCGGACTTGATTATCGGCAATAAAGTCAGGCAGGAAAAAATATACGAGCAGCTGAAGGCGATCGCTCCGACCGTATTCGCGGCCGATCTGGGCGGCAACTGGAAGGAAAACTTCACGCTGTACTCCGAAGCGGTCAACAAAAAGGCGGAAGGCGAAAAGGCGATGGCCGAGTTCGAGAAGCGCGTCGAGGAAGTGAAGGCCAAGCTGGGAGACAAGGCGGCGACGAAAGTGTCTTTGGTCCGTTTCTCGGCCTCGCAGGTTCGGATCTACCAGAAGCAAACTTTCGCGGGAGTGCTGCTGAACCAGCTTGGAATCGCCCGTCCGGAGGCGCAGGATAAGGACGCGTTCATCGAGGTCATGACCAAGGAGAACATTCCGAGTATGGACGGGGACGTCATGTTCTACTTCGTATCGGAAAACCAGGGCTCTACGGATGCGGCCAAAGTGGTGGAAGAATGGATGAACGATCCGCTGTTCAAAAACTTGAACGTAGCCAAGAACAATAAGGTGATTCAAGTGGACGAAGCGATCTGGAACACGGCCGGAGGCTACGAAGCGGCGAACCTGCTGCTGGACGAGCTGATCGCCTACTTCGAAGTGAAATAAAACAAGGTACGCCGGCAAGCTGACGCTCGTAACGCGTCGGCTTGTTGAGCTTTGGGCGACGGGTGAGGCAGTTGAAGCAATTAAAGCAATCCAAGCATTCAAAGGAAAATACGTTTCGTTTACATAACCGCAGGCTGAGGCTGGCAGGTCTGGTCGTTGGCGCGGTGCTGCTACTTGCAAGCGTCTTATTGAGCGTTTTGCTCGGTCTTCATCGTTACGGAATACCGGAGTTGTGGCAAGCTTATCGCCATTTTGACGGTTCCAACGACCATCTGATTTTGACGACGACTCGGGTTCCGCGGGCGCTTGTGGCGCTTGCCACGGGAGCCTGCCTTGCCGTTGCGGGCGCGATCATGCAAGTTGTTACGAAAAACCCGCTAGCGTCGCCGTCGGTGCTAGGCATCAACTCGGGCGCGTCGCTGTTTGTCGTCGTCGGTTTGATTGCCTTCGGCTCGTCCCTGACGCTTGGCGGCATGATCTGGATTGCGTTCGCCGGCGCAATCGCGGCTGCCGCGTTCGTCTATGCGATCGGCGCCCGCGAACGAGGCGGATTCGAGCCGGTCAGGCTGACCTTGGCCGGAGCGGCGATCGCGGCTTTCGCGTCGTCGGTCACGTCCGGGCTGATGCTGCTTCACAAGCAATCGCTGGAATCCGCTTTGTTCTGGATGATCGGATCCGTCGCAGACAGGAAGCTGGAGCATCTGGCGGACGTTGTCCCCTACATGCTGGCAGGATTGGCTTTGGCGATGCTGCTGTCGGGATCGCTGAACGTCATGGCGCTCGGCGACGACAACGCCAAGAGCCTCGGCCAGAGGCTCTTGCTCTCCCGCGCGGCGGCGGCGGTCGCCGTCGTGCTGCTCGCGGGCAGCTCCGTCGCCATCGCCGGTCCGATCGCGTTCGTGGGCCTCGTAGTGCCGCACCTGTGCAGGGCGCTCGTCGGCAACGACCACCGCTGGCTGCTTCCCTATTGCGCGATAACGGGCGCCATTCTTCTGGTTGCGGCCGATCTGGCTTCGCGGTTCGTCCTGATGCCGAAGGAAGTTCCCGTAGGAGTCGCGACGGCGCTAATCGGCGTTCCGTTTCTGATCCGCGTCGCGAGAAGGAGGAAACATGAGTAGGCGAAATTCGCGCAGGCCGTTGTACCTGCTGCTGTCGTTAACCGTGTTGACGGTGTTCATTGCGCTAATTTGTTTGTCGATAGGAGGAGCGAACGTTCCGCTCAAGGAGGTCGTTCTGTCTTTGCTCGGAAGGAACGACCAAGGCAGCGATCTGATCGTCATGAAGCTGCGGATGCCCAGAATCTTGGCGGCGCTGCTGGTCGGGGCGGCTTTGGCCGTGTCCGGCGCGCTGCTGCAAGGCGTCGTTCGCAATCCGCTCGCTTCCCCCGATCTGATGGGAGTGACGGGAGGCGCTTCGGTTGCGGCCGTCGCCTTCATGACATTGTTCCAGGGATACAGCGTTCACTGGATTCCGGTCGTAGCGATCGGCGGAGCTTTCGTTGCGGCCGCGATCAACTACGTGCTGGCCTGGAGCAAGGGCGTGTCGCCGATGAGGCTTGTGCTGATCGGAATCGGCATCTCGACGGCCGCCGGCGCGATCACGATGTTCCTGCTGATCAGCGGTCCGGCGTATCTCGCCGCTCAAGTGCTGAACTGGATGACGGGAAGCGTCTATGGAACCAATTGGACGTACATTCAGGCGTTGTGGCCTTGGGTCGCTCTATTCGTGCCGCTCGCGCTGCTTTACGCCAAGGAATTGAACGTGCAGTCGCTGGGAGACGCCGCAGCCATTGGACTGGGCAGCCGCCTTCAGCTTCATCGCATTATCGTTATCGGCATCAGCGTCGCGTTGGCGGGAGCGGCGGTCGGCGTAGCCGGCACGCTGTCCTTTATCGGACTGTTGGCGCCCCATATGGCTAGAAGGCTTGCCGGCCGCTCGCATGCGAGAATCATTCCGATCTCTGCGCTGCTCGGCGCCAACCTGCTGATGCTGTCCGATCTGGCAGGCAGAACGCTGTTTCAGCCTCTCGATATTCCCGCCGGCGTATTTACGGCAGGAATCGGAGCGCCGTTCTTCCTGTATTTGCTCATGCGAAGAGGGAAGGCGAGGACGTAAACCGGGCGGTTGTCCGGAACGCGACGATTGTCCGGCTGCCGTCAGGCGTGTACACTGAAAGTATATCGTTAATAAATAGCCGGAGGACGGATACTCGACCTATGGATGAACTATATACGTGTACGGGCGCATGGCGGACCGTGCTGCAAGCTGCGGATGGAGCGGACAGGCGCTGGATGGACGGCCACTGTCTGTTCGCCGTCCTTGGGGGCAAAGGTCGGCTTTCGATCGACGAGGAGCAATGGCTTTTGCATCCGGGGACGGTGGTCTTCTGCAACCCGAACCGGCTGGTAGATATGCAGGCGGCCGATCGGCGCCATCTCGAAGTCGCCTGCGTCCGCTTCAGGATCGTTCGCCGCAGCGAAGCGGCGGACGAAGCGGGCGTCTACCGGGAATGGACGAACGGCTGGCTGACGGACGGGGCGATAGAGACCGGAGCGTCTTATCGGGCGGCGGAGCTGATTCGGGACATCCTGGCCGCTTCCGCTTCGGCGGATGTCGGCGACGTTCAGCTTATGCGCAGAGACATCCTGCTGTACGAGCTGCTGCTACAGCTTAGGGAGATCGGTTCGACGGCTATGAGCCAAGCTGCGGCTCCGGACCACCGGACGGCGATCCGTACGGTGATCTCGCATTTGCAGCAGCATTACCAGGAGGAGATCACGAGAGAAGCGATGGCGGCGTTGGCCGGCTTTCATCCGCGCGTCTTCTCCGGGCTGTTCAAGCAGGAGACCGGAATCGGCTTCGCCGACTATTTGGCCGACATCCGCATTCGCAAGGCGAAGGAGCAGCTACTGCTCACCCGCGACAATCTGGACGAGATCGCGCGCAATGTCGGCTACTCTAACGGGCTGTATTTAAGCCGCAAGTTCAAGCAGGCGACGGGGTTCTCGCCGAAGGCTTATTTGCGCGAGCCGAAGCGGGTCGTCATCTACGATTTGATCGGCAGCCTGCTGGCGCTCGGCGTAAAGCCTGTCGGAGCCTCTTACTTCTACGGGCTGGCGAAACATCCACTGCTGCGAGAGGAATTGCAGGGGATCGCGGACGTCGGCCGGACATCGGTACAGCCGGTTATCGATCTGAAGCCCGAGTTGATCGTCGTTCCGCTGTGGCTCGGTTCGGAGCTGATCGGCAAGCTGCAGGCGATCGCGCCGACGATGATCGTTCCTTACGGAGATCCGGTCGATCGGATGCGCCGCTTGGCCGATGCGCTAGGCAAGCGCGAAGAAGCCGAAGCTTGCGTGTCCGGCTATATGGAACGGGCGAAGCAAATCCGGGAGGAAATCGTCGAGGCGATCGCCCCCGGCGAGACGGTCGGCCTCTACGAGCTTAGTTCCGACAGCGTCTGGGTATTCAGCGAGTTTCACGGCCGCGGAGGGTACAATCTGTATCGGGCGATGGGGCTTGAGCCCCCGGAGAGCGTTCGACGGCACGTTATGGGCAGAGGCATGATTACCGAGCTGCGGATCGAGCAGCTGCCGGAGTATGCGGCGGACCATATGTTCGTCTGTTATCCGTTTACGGCCGAGAGCGAACAATGGGTTACCCGGATGATGCAGCATCCGGTATGGAGCTCGCTCGATGCGTACCGTCGCAACCGCATCTACTTTATCGACCGGCAGCTTTTTCACTCTGCAGACGTGCTGTCGATGATCAAACAGCTTGAGCTGCAGAGGGAGCTGCTGTTGAAGCATAGGGGAGCAGGCGGCGGTCCCTGCGTTTTTGTGCATGAAAAGAATGACTTTAATCCATAGACGGGCGCGTCCTTCCTGATAAAATAAAACTGTCCGGTGATAATGAGAATCGATCTCAACTTAGTCGGGCAGGTTATATATTCGGGAGGAGTAACGAAGAATGGATTCGAAACGTGGAAACAGATTGTTGTACGTGCTGGTTGTCGCCGCGATGATGAGCATGCTGCTTGCAGGGTGCGGCGGCAATAATGATAAAGCGGGGAATGCAGCCGCGACTGAGCCGGCCGGTACGGAGCAAGCGACACCGTCTCAGGAACAGGAGGCGTCTCCTCAAGCTAGCGAGCCGCAGAAGGAAGAGCAGACGGAACGAACGCTGGTCGATCCGCTCGGACACGAGGTGGTCGTGCCGGCCAAGCCGCAGCGCGTGCTTGCTTCTTATCTGGAAGATTATTTGGTAGCGCTTGGCGTCGTTCCGGTGGCGCAATGGTCGGTCGGCGGCTCGCCGATGGGATATTTGCAAGGAGAACTGGCGAATATCCAGACGGTACCGCACGATCTTCCATTCGAAGCGGTAACCAGCCTGGAGCCGGATTTAATTCTGATCGGGGACGAATCGCTTATTGCGGACGGAAAATACGACACCTATTCGAAGATCGCTCCGACATACGCGCTTGGCCAAGAAGTGAACGCGGACTGGCGCAAGGCGCTGCAGAAGGTGGGCGAGGCGCTGGGCAAAGCCGACGAAGCGCAGGCAGCGTTGGACTCGTATGAGAAAGAGCTGCAGAGCGCACGCGATAAGATCGATGCGAAGTATGGCGACAAGCGTCCTTCCGCAACTGCCATCTGGCTGGTCTCGAAGACGTTCTGGATGGTCAGCGACAATCAGTCGAGCGGCGACGTGCTGTACCGGGATCTCGGACTTGCCGTTCCCGAGCTCGTCCAGCGCATCTCCAAAGGCGAGGGCGGCATCTGGAAATCGGTGTCGCTGGAAGCTTTGTCCGAATTGGACGCCGATCACATATTCCTGGTCAACAGCGATACCGCAACCGGGTCGGAGGCGCTGAAGGACCCGGTCTGGCAGAGTATCAAAGCGGTTAAGAACGGCAATGTCCACGAATATCCCGCAGACTCGAGCTGGCTGTACACGGGAATCATCGCCAATCGGCAGATCGTTGAGGACGTGCTGGAGAGTATTGCGCCATAACAATTGACTCTGTTCAGGAAAGCCTTTCGTTTCCGCACTTTGCGGATCGGAAGGCTTTCTTTGTGGCGTCCGATTAGATTCGGATGCTGTTTCGGAAATGTTTATTATTTGTTTATAGGCATTATTGTAGGATGGAGTCGAATAACGTCGATCACGAGAAAGAAGGGATACAGCGGTGAAAACAAAAACAAAGTTCAGCTACCGTCAGTGCTTACAGCAGTCCTTGCGTATTTTCTTGGCATTGCTATTGGTTCTGCCGGCAGCTTTTCCGCATACGGCGGAGGCTGCGCCTGCGAACAAGGTGCTGACGCCGGTATCCAGCAGTCTGAGCTGGATTTCCTCGTCCATTGCCGTCAGCGGCGATTCCATTTCCTTTGATGCAGGCTCCCATTTCCCACAATTAACCAGCCTGCCCGTGGAAGTATCGGCAGCATCCGACCGTACGAGCGTAGCTTCCGCTGCGGCCGATAACGGACGGATTGATATTCGGGTGAACTCGGCCGGAAGCGCTCGAGTCGCTATCGTTGGGGAAGACGGCTTCGGCTTCCGCCTAACCGACTACATAGGCTTGAACGTAACGCTGCTGGGAGATACGAACGGAGACGGTGCGGTTACTTCGGTTGATGTACTGTATATCTATAAGGTCGTTAACGGACAAGTGACTCTTTCCGAAGAAGAGAAAAATCGTCTTGACGTGAATCGGGACGGGCAAATTACAAGCGCCGACGCTACGATCCTGATGAGCACCTATGTCGGGAAAACTCCCGCGACGGGAGGGGTTGCTTTCCTTGTCTCGCTGCAGGACAGCAACGACGCCCCGGTTGCAGATCAAGGCTCGATATCGGGAACCGTTCAGTCGGGGATGACGTTAACAGGGACTTATCGATATGCCGACCCGGAGAACGATGCGGAAGGAACTTCGATGTACCAATGGTATCGCGGCTCTCAAGCGGACGGTTCGGACAAAGCTCCGGTTTCCGGCGCCAACGGCATAACGTACGCGGTGCAGGATGCCGATGTAGGCCAATATCTCTTTTTCCAAGTAACGCCGGTCGACAGCAAAGGCAAAGCGGGGGAGCCTTCTTCCGCAGCGACGAGCGGCACGGTTCCGGATACGGCTCCGCCGCTGTTGTCGTTTACCGAGCCGGCTCATCTCGCGGCGAACGCCAGTCGCAATGGCGGCCTGCGCGCGGAATTTAACGAGCCGGTAGCCGCAGTCGACGGAAAATGGCTGCATATCCGCAATGCCGCGACAGATGCCATCGTCGCATCTTATTCCGTTAAAGATGAAACGAAAGTTACGATAAGCGGCGTAACGGTCGCCATCGTCAATCCCGGCTTCGACGACGGCGCCTCCTACTATATCGAGATAGAGCCGGGCGCATTCCAAGACGCGGCGGGCAACGCATTCGCGGGATTTGCCGGAAGCTCCGTCTGGCGCTTTGCGACTGCCGACACGATCGGACCGATCGTCAGTTCGCTTTCTCCTTCGAATGGGGCGGCCGGTATAGACAAATACACCGTTTTAAAGGCTGTCTTTAACGAGCCTGTCCAAGCGGGCTCCGGCAAGAAGCTCGAAATCCGGCGAGTGTCGGATAACGGCACGGTCGCTTCTTATTCTACTGACGATCCATCGAAGATTTTGATCAGCGGGAATGAGCTCCTCGTTGCCAATCCGGGCTTGGAGGAAGCAATCGGCTATTATCTCTTCATTGAAGATGGGGCAGTCGAGGATATCTCCGGCAATGCTTTCGCCGGTTTCGGAAGCTCAGACTGGGTATTCGTTACCGCGGATATGACGGCACCGACCGTCAGCGTGACGACGCCTTCAGACGGGGCGATCGGAGTCGCACTGGACGCGTCGCTTACGGTATCGTTCAGCGAGCCGATCGTCGCCGTCCCCGGACATTCAATTAAGCTTCGTAGGGCTTCGGACAACAGCGAAGCGTTCAGCTACGATGCGGCGGATACAACTAAAGTGACGATTGCCGGCAATACGATTGAATTGTTGAATCCCGGCCTTGCAAGCGAAACTTCCTATTACGTCGAGATGGAGCCGGGCGCATTCCAAGACGCTGCGGGCAACGCCTTTTCCGGGATGGCGGGCTCCGGCGCATGGAGTTTCACGACGCTGGACGCGACTGCGCCGACAACGGTCGGGTTCTCTCCTGCGCATCAATCGACGGTTGCGAGCAACGATGAGGAGCTGAAGATAACGTTTAACGAGCCAGTCGTTGCGGTGGACGGCAAAACCGTCACGATTCACAACGTAACGGATGACGCCGATTTTGCCGCCTTTATATTGGGGAAGGATATGGAAGTGTCCGTCAACGGCAGCGTCGTGACGATCGAGCATGCCGCGTTCGAGTCGTTGAAGGACTATACGGTCGTGATCGAGTCCGGCGCCTTCGAGGATCAAGCCGGCAACCCTTTCGCCGGATTGTCCGCCGGAGTCTGGGAATTCGCTTCCTTCGATACTCGCGCGCTGACCGTTGTTCCGGATTCTCTTTTGTCGGAGGGGAATCTGGAAGGAGCGCTGCTCCATGTCACGATTATCGGCGATGAATTCGCGGATGACGATCTTACCGCTCACTTTCAGTTAAACGGCGCTCCGTCAGGACTTTCTATTATCGGGGCCGGCCGTATGAGCCCTACGGAAGCGTTTATCATGCTGGATTTCGATAAGACCGATTTCGACGCGGATGAAACCGATCTTACGATAACGGCCCTATCGTCCGCATTGGCAAAAGGTCGTCCGCTCACAAGTGGCAATCTGACGATTACCGCCATCGTGGAACCGGAAGTTACCGCTACGATTCCGGCCGCCAATGCCGTTGATATCGAGAAAGCCGCCCCTCTGGCGATTGTGTTCGACAAGAACGTGACAGCGGCGGCGGGTAAGAAAATGACGATTCATAAGAAAGCGGACGGCAGCATAGTCGAAACCATTATCGTCAGCGATACGTCGAAGGTGTCGATCGACGGAAGCACAGTAACCGTACAGCATACGACGTTTGCCGAGGGGACGGAATATTTCGTTCTCTTGGAGGCGGGGGCTTTTGTGGACGTCAACGGCTTCGGCAGCGAAGCGATCGTCGGCTCGTCCATATGGGACTTCCGAACGGCTGCGGCCGCCGTGCCGGAGATGTTCTTCTCGGAAATTGCCCGTGGGGGCGAATACGGTAAATTTGCTTTCGAGCTCTATTGTTCACCCGATGCGGCGGGGCCAAACCCGGCTCCGGCCAATACCTACTCAATCTGGGTCTATCAGTACGACGTTGCTACCGCTTCTATTGTGACTAAGGAAATAAAGATTCCGTTACTGCTATTTAAAGCGGCACCGTATATCATCATCGACGATGGCTTCTACGACTTTTTCGATATCACCGTCAATATTCCGGGCGTATTAGATCTTGGTTGGATCTACTTTGACGAACCTAACAAGCCTTTGAAGGCGCTAGTGCTCAAAAAAGGCAGCGAGGTGCTCGATGTCGTCGGCGATCCGAACGCGGCCGGACCGGTTCCGTTTTTGGCTTCCGGGGATAATTACATTCGAAAACCAGGTATAAAGGGCGGCTCGTCAACGTTTGATGTCAGCCAATGGAACGTCTTCACCAGCCAGAACGTATTCGGCGATTTCTCAAGACATATGCCGTAAAAGGCAACGTGATAAAAAGGTTTGCGACCATTAATGGAGGTAGAGTATGGAGAACCGAAAAGAGACGTCCCTGCTTGTCAGAGGCATGCGTGCGGCACTGGCATTGTTGTTCGTCGTTACAGGAGTACAGGTCGGCGTCTTAAAAGCGCAAGCGGAGCCCCGCCCGGCGGTTCAACTCGTCATCGGCAGCGCATCGGCGACGTCAGGACAAACCGTGGAGGTTCCCGTATCGGTTGTGCAGCCTGCGGGAAGCGCCGGTATCGCTTCCTATGGCATTCAGATTGATTTCGATCCGGCCTCGCTTGAAGTCATCGATGTCGAGATCGGCTACGGAAGTCGGAATGAGGCCGAATGTCCTTCGGCCGCCCAGGGTTGCTTCCAATCTCATTTCGATAACGCGAACGGCTGGATTCGAGCCATCTGGGTCGACACTTCCGGCGGCGACAGGCCGATTACCGCCGACCAGAGGTTGTTCGTGCTGAAGGTCAGGGCGAAGAGCGCTTCGACTGCAGGCGTCAAGCCGTTCACCGTGGACTCTTCCGACCCGGCGAAGCTATCCTTTACCGATGGGGATATGAATTCCTTGGCCGTAGAAATGGTATCCGGAAAAGTGACCGTATCGCGGCCGTCTTCTTCGTCGGGCTCCGCGCCGGGTGCAGGACCGAATTCGCAGACTCCGACGGGCAGCGAAGCGACAATTATAGTCAACGGCAAGGCGGAGAATGCGGGAACGGTCATATCCTCCGGACGCGGCGGACAGTCGGTTACGACGATCTCCGTCGACGAGAACAAGCTGGCCGCTAAGCTCGAATCGGAAGGCAGCGGCACGGTTGTTACCGTCCCGGTCGGCACAGGGACGGACATCGTCGTTGGCGAGCTGAACGGACGGATGGTCAAGAGGATGGAGGACAAGCAGGCGGTGCTGGAAATCAAGACCGACCGCGCGACCTACACGCTTCCTGCCCTGCAGATGAATATCGGAGCGATCTCCGAGCAGATCGGCAAATCGGTCGCCCTGGAGGACATCAAGGTGCGAATCGAGATTGCGGCGGCTTCGGCGACGGTGGCGAAAGTCGTGGAAAACGCGGCGAACAAGGGCTCTTTCACATTGGTATCGCCTCCGCTGGAATTCAAGGTTCAAGCCGTTTACGGGGATCGGACGATCGAGGTAACGAAGTTTAACGCGTACGTCGAGAGAACGATCGCAATTCCGGACGGCGTCGATCCGAGTAAGATTACGACAGGTGTCGTAGTCGATCAGGACGGCACGGTGCGCCATGTGCCGACGAAGGTCGTCGTCATCGACGGCAAGCATTACGCCAAGATTAACAGCTTGACGAACAGTACGTATTCGGTCGTCTGGCATCCGCTGGAGTTCGCCGACGTCGCGCAGCATTGGGCGAAGGACGCTGTGAACGATATGGGCTCGCGGATGGTCATCGGCGGCGTAGGCAACCGCCAATTCGATCCGGACAGAGACATTACGCGCGCAGAATTCGCGGCGATCGTCGTTCGCGGGCTGGGGTTGAAGCCGGAAGAGGGAGCGGCTTCCTTCTCTGACGTGAAGGCGTCGGATTGGTACAACGGCGCGGTGAAGACGGCTCATGCTTACGGTCTGGTCGGGGGTATGGGGGACGGCACGTTCCGGCCGAACGATAAGATTACGCGCGAGCAGGCGATGAAGATCGTCGCCGATGCAATGAAGCTGACAGCCCTAAAGAACGAACTGAATTCGATCCAGACTTCTGAGGAAGCGCTGCAGCCGTTCAAAGATCGTTCATCCGCGGCGGGCTGGGCGCGAAGCGGGATTGCCGACAGCGTACGGGCCGGCGTCGTGACGGGGCGCAATGCGACAACCCTTGCTCCGAAGGCGTATATCACAAGGGCAGAGACGGCGGCAATTGTGCAGCGGCTGCTGCAGAAATCAGGACTAATCTAAGCGGCGAGGAAGGAGTCTCCTGTTCCGATTCCATGTTTTATATTCAAAAGTTGCCGCGGCTTGCAGGAATTTTGCCGCAGGCTGCGAATCGATAAGGCGATACCTTATCTACAAGGAAGAAGGCGATCGCGTTGAGCAGGCAAGTTAACATTGGAGTTATCGGATTAGGCGGAATGGCGCGGTTTCATATCGAGCAGCTGGAGAAGGTCGAGGGCGTAAGGATCGTTGCCCTGTGCGATGTTAGCGAGGAAGCGCTGGCCGAGGTCGGCGCCAGGCTGAACGTGTCGGAGGAGCAGCGCTATCGCGAAGCCGGGGCGCTGATCGCCGATGCGGGGGTCGAAGGCGTCGTAGCGGTGACGCCGAACGATTCGCATGCGGCGATTTTGCTGGGCTGCATCGCGGCCGGCAAGCCGCTGTTCGCGGAGAAGCCGCTGACGCGGACGCTGGACGAAGCGCGCGAGGTGCTGGAGGCGTATCGGAGCAGTCCGATTCCGCTGCTGATCAATTTCTCGTATCGCAACGGACCGGCCTTCCAAGCTGCGCGAAAGTTCGTCGCCGAAGGCAAGCTTGGCCGCATCAATCATCTGTTCGTGCAATATTTGCAGGACTGGGGCTCGACAGTGAAGAATACGCCGTTCCTATGGCGCTTCGACGAGGCGGTAACAGGGACAGGCACGCTCGGAGACCTCGGCTCGCATATGATCGATGTTGCCGAATATTTGACCGGCGGCCGCATGGCCGAGCTTCAGGCGATGCTTACGACTATCGTGCCGGAGCGTGCGGATTTGAGGAGTGGCGAGCCCGTCCCCGTTCGTGTCGACGACTTCGCCTGCTTTAATGCGCGCTTCGCGGACGGAGCCGTCGGCGTGTTCCAGACGTCGCGCAACGCGCTCGGCTCGGGCAATCAGCACGAGGTTGCGCTATACGGGGAGAAGGGAACGCTGCGCGTCAGCACCCTGAACGACCGTGAGCTCGTCTGGACGTATCCGACGGAGGACGGCAGGGAGACGGTAACGGAGACGATCGACGTTGCCGGGAACGAGGGGCTGAATCCGTGGGCGGAGTTTGCGGCGAGAATCCGCGGCGATCGTCCGGCCAACCCGCAGTTTGCCGGGCTGGAGGACGGCTATCGCAACCAACTGCTGTTGGAGACGGTCGTGCGTGCGAACGCAGCCCGGGCCGCGGTTGTGATCGAGGCAGAATAAGAGACGTACTCCCTACAAAAAGGTGTCGGGCATTCCGATTGCGATCGGAATGTTCGACACCTTTTTGCTGTGCGTGCGATTGAAGCTTCGATGAAGTACGGAACGGAATCCCCCTTAAGCGTAATGTAAGCGGTTTCCGATGGCCTTCGATTTCCCGCATACTGAACGGGCAACGACATCCAAATCACGTTGACGGGGGAGAACAACCGATGAAAAAAAGCTTATCGGCATTGCTGGCGTTCGCATTGATTATCGTTTTGGCCGCATGCGGCGGTGGCAACAACGGGGCGGCACCGAGCGGAAGCGCAAGCGAAAGCGCCAAGCCGAGCTCGCCGTCCGCAAGCGCCGCGAGTCCGGAAGCCAAAGTTACCATCGAGTACTGGCACACGTACTCGGATTCCGAGGAGAAGGTGCTCCTTGAGAAAATCAAGCCAAAGTTCGAGTCCGAGTACCCGAACATCGAGCTTAAGCTGACACGCATGCCGTACGAGGGGCTGAAGGATCAGGTCATCGCGGCGGTGGCGGGAGATGCGGCTCCGGATTTAATGCGGATGGACATCATCTGGGTGCCCGAGCTTGCCTCGAAGGGCGCGTTGAAGAAGCTGAGCGACCTGCCCGGCTTCGACGATGTGAAGAGCAGCGTGTTCGACAGTCCGATGCAGACGAATATTTTCAAAGACGAATATTACGGCGTGCCGCTGAACACGAATACGAAAATTGCGATCTACAACGCGGCAACGTTAAAGGAAGCCGGTCTGAATCAGGCGCCCGCGACGATGGATGAGCTTGTGCAGGCGGCTCGCAATCTCAAGGAGCAAGGAAAGCAGGGCATCGGCATATCGAGCATCGGGGCCTGGGGCGTGCTGCCGTACTTCTGGAGTCTCGGAGGCAAGGTGACCAGCGACGACTATAAGCAGGTGGACGGCTACTTGAATAGCCCGGCAAGCGTCGAGGCGCTCGAGAAGATCGTGAGCTGGAACAACGAGGGGCTTGTCATTCCGGCGCTGCTCGGCGGGGAGCCGGGCTCATGGGACGGCCTGAAATCGGGCCAATATATGATGATCGACGACGGGCCGTGGTTTTTCAGCATCATGCTTGGCGATGCGGAGAGCGCGTTTAACCCGCTCGAACAGACGGTAAGGGCGCAGATGCCGGCCGGACCCGGAGGCAGCATCTCGGTCGTCGGCGGCGAGAATCTCGTCACGTTCGCCAACTCCAAGCACCCGGAGGAAGCTTGGACGTTCATGAAGTGGATGCTTGGCAAGGAGCCGCAGCAAATCATGGTCGAGGCCGGCATGGTGCCGACGAATCGCGAGGCGGCGCAGGCGATCGATGCGAGCCAAAATCCGTATATCGCTCCATTTATCGAGCAGCTTAACACGGCGCTGCCGCGCACGCCGATCCCGCAATGGGGCGAAATGGAAACGATCTTTAACCTGAGTCTGGAGAAGGCGATTCGCGGCGAGCAGACGGCGGCGGAGGCGCTGAACGACGCAGTGAAGCAGATTAACGCCATTTTGGGCGAATAGCCGCCGACCCGTCCAACGACGACGGCTGCGCAAGCGAACCGGGCTTAAACCGTTCGCGGCGTAGCCGTCGCTATCTCTTAGAAGGAGGCCATAGCCGTGTCGCAAGCGACGTTATCCCGCAAATCCCGGTTCCGAACCGGTCTGGCGCAATGGCTGAACGCGCTTCCGTTTATCGCGGTCGGCATCGTCGGCGTGCTCGTCTTCGTCGTCTACCCGATGATCCAGAACGTCAAGGTGAGCTTTCAGGAGTTCAACATTTTGCCCGGCCAGGACAGCCCGTGGGTCGGGTGGGACAATTATCGGGCCGTGTTCGACGATCCGAACCGGAAGTTTATGATCGCGTTGAAGAACACGTTCCTCAACGTCGCGGTCACCGTGCCGATCAACTGGTTTCTGGCCGTTTTTTTCGCCGTCGTCATCAATACCCGATTTGTGAAAATGAAGGTCGCGTTCCGCACCTTATACTATTTGCCGATTGTAACGTCGTGGATCGTCGTCGCGCTGCTGTTCAAATATTTGTTCGCCGACGGCTCGGGCGGCTTCGTCAACTACGTGCTGCTGCACATCGGCATCCTGTCCGAGCCGATCGCCTGGAAGAGCCACTACTGGTCGGCGATGATCATGATCTGGCTGTTCCATATCTGGAAAACGGTCGGCTGGGGCGTTGTCATCTATTTGGCCGCCCTCCAAGGCATCCCGCGCGATCTGTACGAGGCTGCGGATATGGACGGAGCTTCGGCGACAGGAAAATTTTTCCGCGTGACGCTGCCGATGCTGCGCCCGATTACGGTGTTCGTGCTGATCAACCTCGTTAACGGCGCATTCGGCTTTTTCCCGCAGGTGTACTTCATTACGGCCGGCGGGCCGATGAACCAGACGCAGGTCATTCCGAGCTTGATCTATATGGAGGCGTTTAAGCACTTCCACTTCGGGGAAGCGGCGGCGATGGGCGTTATGATGGGGCTGCTCGTATTCGCCGTGACGTATTACCAGATGACCAAGATCGGCAAGCAACGCTTGTTCTGACGACGATGGGAGGAATCGCGCCATGCGAACGCCATGGATGACGAAGCTCGCCGTATACGCCATACTCGTGGCCGGAGCGCTGCTGTTCGTCTTTCCGTTTATTTATATGATTCTCACTTCCTTCTTCACGGCGACGTTCTCGCTGCCGCGGCCGGAGGAGGTATTCAGCGTCACGCCCAACTTTATCAACTATCAGGTGGTCTGGGGCAAAAACCACTTCGCGCAGTATTTCGGCAACAGCATGCTGCTCACATCGGTCGCGATGCTTGGGGCGCTGCTCGTCAGCTCGTTGACGGCATACGGCTTTGCGCGGTTTTCTTTTCCCGGCAAGGAGGGCGTATTCCGCCTGTTCCTGCTCACGATGATGATCCCGTCGGTCATCAACATCATTCCGCAATTCATCATCATCAAAAATATGGGACTGGTGAACACCTACGCGGGCTTGTGGCTCATCTACATCGCAGCCGGGGTGGTGGGCAATATGTTTTTCCTGCGGGGGTTTTTCGAGAGCATTCCGCGGGAGCTGGAAGAGTCGGTGCTGATCGACGGCGGAGGAAGCTGGCGAATCTACTGGAACATCTATCTCCCCTTGTCGCTGCCTGCAATGGGAACGCTGGCGATCTTCGTCTTCCAGGCGACGTGGGAGGAATACTTCCTGGCGCTGACGATTATCAAAAGCGAGGCGCTGCGCACGCTGCCGATCGCAATTCTGATGTTCAACGACAAGTACGCCACGAATTACGGACAAATTTTCGCCGCATCGCTTATCGCGCTGCTCCCGGTTATTCTCATCTATGTCGCTTTCCAGAAGAAGTTCGTGCAATCGGGCTTTAATGAAGGGGCGGTAAAAGGGTGAAAACTTGCGGACTTGCGAGCTTGACGGTCTGAGAGGCTGAACTGCTGAGGTGCTAAGGTGCGAAGACGGACGGGGGACGGAATTCCGGAAAATGATACACCCTGCTGAAAGTGCTTTCACCGCGTCCTCCGGACGGTGTACAATAGTCGTACGGGGAGGGGAGGCGGATGAATCAGCTCGTTTGGGGCGCGGGTCAGCGGCTTCGCGGAAGCAGGCGGTTCGCAACGAAAATGATTTTGGCCCTGCTCGTCGTCATCCTTATTCCGACGCTGACAAGCGTGCTGTTTTACAATGCCTCTTCGAAGCTCGTGAAGAAGAACGTGCGCGTCTCCTCGCTGCAGCTCGTCCGTCAAGCCGCGGACGCGCTGTCCGCGATTATGCTGGCGGGAACGGACGCCTCCAATATTTTGTACAGCGACGTCAAGCTGCAGCAAGCTGCGCGCAATACGAGACCGACTCCAGAAGAGGAAGAGGCCTACAAAACGTACGTGTCCAATCTGCTGAACAACTACGTGGGCTCCAACTCCTTCGTCAAAACGCTGTACGTGCTGAGGGAGGAAGGCACAAGCTGGGGCAGCGGCTCCTTTAAGCTGTCGAAAATTTACGTCCAATCGCTGCACGATCTGGAATGGGCGAAGCTGGCCCGAATGAAGGACGGGGAGCCGGCGTGGGGCAAGCTGGCTTACGATCCGTACAGCGGCATCGGGGACATCAACGATCTGGTGCTGCCCGTAATTCGCGTGATCAAGGATTTCGAGTCGCTTGCCGACATCGGCTACTTGCTGGTGAACTTGGACGGCAATAAAATATTGGATCGCATCGGACAAATCCGTCTCGGCAATAGCGGCGGATTTTTCGTCGTGGACGAGTCGGGCACGATCGTGATTGATCGTCGGCTGGATCGACTCGGACAGCCGCTGTCCGATCCCGAGCTGAGGGAATGGGCGGCCACCGGCAGCGCCGCCGAGTTCGAGCATGAGGAGGACGGCGTCCGCTTCTACCACATCAAGCAGCCGCTGGCCAACGGATGGAGCGTCGTCGGCTCGGTGCCGATTCACGAGATTACCGATCAACTGACGAGCATGCGGCGCATGATTTGGACGTCGGCTCTCGGCTTCGCACTGCTTGCCGTGGCGATCGGTCTTATTCTGGCCCGTCAGGTGACGAAGCCCATCCAGCAATTGACCTCGCAGATGAAGGTGGCGGAGGGAGGCGACTTCACGGCGCGCACGGAGGTTAGAACCAAGGACGAGATCGGGCTGCTGAGCCAGCAATTCAACAAGATGATCAGGCGGATCAACGAGCTTGTCCGTGAGGTACGCGAGGTGAACGAAAGCAAGCGCCAGGCGGAGCTTAAAGCGGTGATGCATCGGATCAATCCGCATTTTCTGTTCAATACGCTTAGTACGATCAAGTGGCTCGTCCGCTACAATCAGAGCGCCAAAGCGTACGACGCGCTGTCGTCTCTCGTGCTGTTGCTGGAGGCGAACATGGGCAAAAAGGGCAGCTTCGTCACGCTGGCGGAGGAGCTGGACATCGTCGCCAAATATTTGTCCATTCTGCAAATTCGGTACGATAAAGAATTTCGGCTGCATGCGGATATCGCTCCGGAGGCGGAGACGTTCCCCGTGCCGCGTATGCTCGTTCAGCCAATCGTGGAGAACGCCGTATTCCACGGGCTTGTGCCGCTTGGCGGTGGCGGCGATATCTGGATCGAAGCCCGGGCGACGGAGCAGGCGATCGCCATCGTGATCCGCGACAACGGCCGCGGGATTTCGCCGGACGACTTGCAGAAGCTGGACGATTCGCGGCAGGACGCGGAGCCTTCCGGAATGACGGGCATCGGGCTGACGCACGTTCGCGAATGGATTCGACTTTATTATCCGCCCGGCTCGGAAATGCGGATCGGAAACGACCCGGAGGGCGGCGCGATCGTACGCATGAAGCTGATCAAGCCGGTCGACGCGCAGGTCAAGCGGGAGGGGGAATAACGATGTATCGGGCAGCGATCGTAGACGACGAACCGGTCATCCGGTTCGGAATTAAAGCGTCGGTCGATTGGGGATCGGAGAACGTCGGACTCGTCGGCGACTTCGCCAATGGGGACGAAGCCTGGCAGTCGCTGGAGAGCGAGCCGGTCGACATTCTGATCACGGACATCAAAATGCCCGTGATGGACGGTCTCGAACTGACGAGACGGACGCTGGAGCGGCATCCGCGCACAAAGGTGATTCTCGTCAGCAGCTACAACGATTTCGAATATGTTCGCCAGGGCTTAAAGCTTGGCGTCGTCGATTATTTGCTGAAGCCGACATTGGAGCCGGAAGGGCTGCTTGAGCTTGTTCGCAAATGCTTGCGGCAGATCGAGGAGGAGCGTCGCCAGGAGGAAGACCGGCAGTTGGTCCGGAGGACGAAGCTGGTCTCGGATCGCAAGCGGCTCGAATCGGACGTCAAACGGGCGCTGGCCCACGACGACGAAGGACTGGAGGCGGAAGCGGTTCCCGAATGGATGCGGCGCGGCTATGCGATCTGTACCGTGCTCATCGATGGGCTGAGGGAGACGGAGGAGCGTTTCGGCCAGCTGCATGGGGGCATTTTGCTGGAGGAAATGCAGGAGCTGTTTTATGAGACGGCAAAGGAAGGCGTCGCTTTCCTGATCGGCTCGAGGACGCTGGGGATGATTGTGCCCTCCGGAGAAGACGAGGGCTTGCCGATGCAGCTTGACGCCGTTGCCGAGGTCTGGGCGGCCCGGCTTGGGGTCAAGGTAACGATCGGCGTCGCGCTCGGAGAGGATGCGGGGGAACTGAGGGACGTGTTCCGGAGGAGCGGAGCGACGGCTGAACGTCGGTTTTTCGAGGGCGGCGGGCACTACGGCCCGCTTTCGTCCGAGCAGGCGGAGCGGCGGGCGTCCGATTATCCAAGTGTCGGCCAGCTGCTTCAGGAGCTGAAGACATGCGCGCATTCCCGCGACGCGGAAGCCGCCGACAAGCTGGTACGCGCCTGGATCGGGCGGTGGGAGGCGCTGCGGCCGAGCCCGGATGCGGTCCGCCGCGAGGCCTTCGAGATCGTAACGACGCTGTTCCTTAACGAGCAGGAGATGATCGTGCTGCTCGAAGGCTTCGAGGAGCTGAAGCGCAGCGAAACGCTTGACGAACTGACCGTGCTGTTGCAGGCGCAAATCCGGGGCTATCGGAAGTCGTTCGCCGCCGGTTCGCACACTTATAAGGGCAACAAACAGCTGATCGACAAAGCGATCTCTTACATCGCGCAGCATTACACGGGAGAGATTACATTGCAGCAGCTGGCCGATTACGTTCATATGAGCAAAAATTATTTTTGCTTGCAATTCAAGCATCATACAGGCTTCAATTTCATCGATTATTTGATTCGGCTGCGTATCGGCAAGGCGAAGGAGCTGCTTGCGGACCCGCGACTCAAAATATACGAGGTGGCGGAGAGGGCCGGCTTCAACGACGTCAAATATTTCAGCAAGCTGTTCAAGAAAACGACAGGCGCGTCGCCGGTCGAATACCGTGAGCGCCAGCTGCTGCGCTAATAAGGAGGGAGGACGGTGGAGAAACCCACAGGCGTAACGTTCAGGGGGCTTGGCTTTCGCTGGCTTGCCGCTCTATGGCTGACGCTCGCCGCCGTTCTGCTGCCGGGCTGCGGCGCTGAGAGTATTATCGACGGAGACGAGGTTGAACGGGTTATGCAGCCGGAAGCCAGAAACGTGATCACCGTCTGGCATACGTATAGCGAAGTAGAAATGAAAATTTTCGAAGAGGAAGTCATTCCGGCCTTCGAGGCGAAGTATCCCGATATTCGCATTGTGTCGGTTAAGCATCTGTACGAATATTTCAAGGGCTCGCTGATCGCCGAGACGACTTCGGGCGCTGGACCGGACGTCGTGCGCATGGATATCGCTTGGCTGCCGGAATTCGCCAGACTGGGGCTAATCGACCCGATCGAAGCGTACCCCGAGCTGCCGCGCGTGACGGAGCTGCTTCTAAAGTCGGCGCTTGAATCCGGCAAATATGAAGGACGCTACTACGGCTTGCCGCTCAACATCAATACGAAGGCGGCGATCTACAGCCGCGAGCTGCTGCGCAAGGCCGGACTGCAGAAGCCTCCGGAGACGATGGACGAACTGGTTGCGCTTAGCGAGCGCACCGGCTACCAGCTTGGCGTCAACGGCATTAATACTTGGGCGGTGCTGCCGTATTTCATCGGGCTTGGCGGGCAGCTCACGAATAAGGACTATACGAGGGCGAGCGGTTATTTGGATAGTCCGGCGAGTGTCCGGGCCGTGGATACGTTAAAGCGGCTGGTCGGGTCGAACCTCGTCAGCGCGGACGTGCTGTCCGGCAAAACGGAGCGCTGGCAGGCGGTGCTGAACGGCGAACTGCTTATGATGGACGAGGGGCCTTGGTATTACACGATACTGTCGAATGTGGAGGGCTACGATATCGAGAAGCTGCAGCGGGATACGCTGTTGGCTCCGTTTCCGTACAACCCGGGGGCGAAGGGCTCGATTATTGGCGGCGAAAATTTAGTGCTGATGAAAAATTCCCGCCACAAGCCGGCAGCCTGGACGTTCATGAGATGGATGGCGGGAGCGGAAGCGCAGCGGCTCATGTTCAAGGCCGGACTGCTGCCGACGAACGCCGAGGCTAGCGAATCGGAGGAAACGTATAGTCCGACAATTCGGCCCTATGTAGAAAGTCTGGACGCCTCGTTCCTCCGCCCGCCGGTGGCGAACTGGGCCAAAATCGACGCAGCGTTTAACGAAATGTTCGAACGGATGCTGCGCGGCCGCGTTCCCGTCGAGCTCGGCCTCGAGCAACTGGCGAAGCAGATTGACGAGTGGCTGCAGGAGTGAGTAGGCCGGCTCTCCGACGGTCTGAGAGGCCGTAAGATGCGGGCAAACGGCTGAACTAGCGCGTGTAACGGCCGGATCATTCGCATTTTTTTCAAAGAGACGGCAGTAAATTGAATCGGACATGTCGAAAATAGAGAGAAGACGCAAGTACGACGAAAAAGCAAGGAGGCCGCCATGGTTACTAACGATGAACTGCGCCAGTTGGCGCTAGAGCTGCCGGAAGCGGAAGAGCATCCCCATTGGGATAAGCCTTCATACCGGGTGAGAGGCAAAATTTTCGCCGTCGAGCAGCCGGACGGCGCGACTGCTTTGCTGAAAATGTCGTTGGAGGAGCGGGAAGCCCAGGTGACGCTCGCTCCCGATATTTTCAGCGTTCCGGAGAAGTACGCCACGCTTGCTTATGTCTTCGTAAGACTCGACCGGATCGATCGGGACGAGCTTCGCTCGCTGCTCGCCGCCGCATGGCGGGAGGTCGCCCCGAAAACGCTCGTCAAGCGCTACTCGAACGAACTTCTTCGCTAACTGCAACCTCCTCGCTCCTCACAGATTTTTTTTCCGCCAATGTCCTTCCACACATCCGCCACACTAGAGCTTCGTACAAGCTTCCGGTGATGGCCTAATTTTTTGATATCGCTGCACTACAATAAGCAAAGAAGGAACGGCATGGACAGCAAGGAGGGACTTCGGTCATGCAGTGGAACGATTGGCGGCTTGACGGCGCGACGGCGACGCAGATCGTGACTGTGCCGCCGAACGCGACGGCGGTCGTGCACCTTACGGGGGCGAATCCGAGGCACGCGAGGGAGGCAGGGCGCTGCGGACGACGGATGGGCTGATCTCCGCTCGCCAGACGGAGCAGGGAGTCGTCGCCGAGATCGGCAGCGGCAATTATATGTTTGAAACAACGTAAGCCCGGCCATTTGGCCGGGCTTACGTCTAACGCTGCCTGTCGCAACGCCGCAAAATGTCGATCGCCTTAAACATCAGTCTCAGCCCTTTTCGATTGTAACGGAATTGATTCAAGCCACCGATGAGATAGGCGTCGGTCTCCGGATGATAGAACAGCCACGAGCCGGACGTTCCCATATTGCCCCAGGAGCTGTATTTACCGGGCATAAGCAGGAACATCGGCTTAATGATCATCAAACCGTAGCCGCAATCGATGCCGGGAAAAAACCTCCCCCGTTCGCTTTTCATTTTAGCCAATGTCGTCTCCCCGACGATGCGATGTTCGACCAGCGCCTTCATCAGCTTAAGCTGATCCGCGGTTGTGGACACGACGCCGCCTCCCGCATACATGAAGCTCAAGCTTTCGAGCTCGGTCACATCGCGGTTGCGATTATATAACCGGGCGAGCGGAGGGGAGCCGTTCGACTGCTCGATGGGTTCGGAGTAGCGGGAAAACCAGGTTTGCTTCATATCCAACGGCTCGAAAAGATGTCGGCGCAGCAGCTCATGATAAGGCTTGCCCGCTGCCTGCTCCAGCGCCATGCCGAGCAGATGGTAGCCCGTATCCGAATAGTGGAAGCCCGCTCCCGGCGGAAAATGATTTTTCAGCCTCGTTTTTGTCCACTCGACCATCTCCCTAGGCGTCCACCCGCGCTGCGCATTCCCGAAAATGAGCTCAAGCATCGATGCCTCGCCCTTCGGCTTATCCTCAAAAAAATCGTTCAAGCCCGACGAATGGTTCAGCAAATGCTTGACTCGAATGGCGTTTCCGAAATCCTGTCCCTTGTACAGATGCAGGCCGCGCAGCAGCTCGGGATCGAGATAATCCGAGATCGGGTCGTCAAAGCCGAGCAGACCCTCTTCGACAAGCCGGGCGCAGAGGACCGCGGCGAACAGCTTGCTGACGCTGGCAATGTAATAGGGCTGGTCTTCATGGACGGGGGCAGCGCGGTCGGAGCCTTCCGCGAGCTTCAGATGAACGCCTAACCGTTCGGAATGTACCAAAAAATATGCGTTGCGGATTAGCGGATCGCGATTCACCGTACGCTGGAACAGCGCTTCGATTCGTGATTGCGCTTCGATTGCATTCATCGCCGTCTCCCCTTTACTTTTGCGAATCGTTAGGTACAGCTTGCTTTCGCGCCAGTTCGGCGGCGATCAGATCTTCTCCCGTTTGCCGGAGCAGCTCGACGAGCGTCTCTTCGCTTACTCCCGGGAGCGAGCCATTGATGTCCATCACGGACAGCCCTAGCTGAAAAATGCGCATTTTGAATAAAATCCCCATCAACTCCTCTTCCGAGAACGGCGCAAGCTTGGGCGCGCCCTTCATCTGTGAGAGAAGATCTGCGACGGGCATCTGGACATCCTTCAGGCGGGGATGATTATTAATCGCGAGTTCGCGAAACAGCGCAGGATGCTCTCGTGCGAACTTCAGGCTGGCGATGCCGATGCTTAAGAAAGGGTCGGGGCTGTACGGCATTCGCGCCATCTCCGCCGACAAGTCGAAGATTCGGACCAACACCGCGTCCTTCAGCTCTTCAACATCTTTGAAATTGACGTAGATCGGCGCGATCGAGCTGCCAAGCTCGTCGGCGATTTTGCGGATCGTAATCGCGTCCAGCCCTTCGCGGTCGGCGATGGCAAGCGCGGCGTCAACGATCGCTTCCTTGGTAAATTTAGCTTTTGGCGGCATAGCGATCTCCTTGCATATCTATTGATACATATCATTTGATATGTATCATGCCATAGCGAAACGGCATTGTAAAGAAGGAAACGAGGCTGAGGCTGAAAAGACGGATGAGTTTATGGCATGCGAAGAGACTTCCGCGAGGGAAGTCGTTGGATAATCGTACAAAGTTAGGGGGGGGACCGATCGGGCTTAAGCGGCGGACGTTTGTAGGAGAAATCGTACAAAGTAGCTCGGATCGGGCTTAAGCAGCGGGCGTTTGTAGGAGAAATCGTACAAAGTAGCTCGGATCGGGCTTAAACGGCGGGTGTTTGTAGGAGAAATCGTACAAAGTAGCTCGGATCGGGCTTAAGCGGCGGGCGTTTGTAGGAGAAATCGTACAAAGTAGCTCGGATCGGGCTTAAGTGGCGGGCTGTGGAGGTTTGTAGGAGAAATCGTACAAAGTAGCTCGGATCGGGCTTAAACGGCGGGTGTTTGTAGGAGAAATCGTACAAAGTAGCTCGGATCGGGCTTAAGCGGCGGGCGTTTGTAGGAAAGATCGTACAAAACGACCAAAATCAAAGGGATGTCACTAAAACGTATTCGATGATTATGCGGATAACTGCTGTTGATTTATCTGGAAAGTGTTAAGGGTCAATCATAGCCTGGAGACTGCCACATACGCTCCTGAAATTAATCTTGTCACCGGTTTATCCATTCAGTATTTCGGGAGCGTATAGCAGCGGAAGGAGGTACATACCCTTGCAACTTGTAGGGCTTATGGAACTGCATCTTCTCAACTAGTGTTGTTGACCGAGGTTATTCGACTGAGCGGAGGGATTCTACGGATTCGCCCTGAATCAGGGAGACGTAGATTCTTTCGGCTTCAACGGGCTGTCCGGCGATCATTTTGAGCAGCTGCTCGGAGGCGATTGCCCCCCATTTGCGCATCGAATAATCGATAGTGGCCAGGCGCGGCCTGGCGAACTGGGCCAGTTCGATATTGTCGAACCCGATTAAATGAATGTGTTCTCCGATTTTCAGATCGGTGTGAGTCGTAAAATAGCGGTAAGCTCCGACAGCCATTTCGTCGTTCAAGCAAAATACGGCCGCGGGCCGATCGTAGTCTTCCGAGATCGCGCGGGCCGCGGCTTCGCCGGACGCTCTGCTGAAATTGCCCGGCAGCTCAACGACTCTGGCGTGCGGGGCCCGTTCAGCGACTTGGCGGACAGCGCGCAGGCGTTGATTGGCGTCGTAGGAGCCGACGGGACCGGTTACCGCATAAATTTTGTCGTGTCCCTGCTCCAGCAAATATTCCATCGCCAGCGTCGCGCCGGCTTTATTGTCCAACAGCACCTGGTTGACGTTCGGATGCGCCAGCTCGCGATCAAGCACGACCGTTTTGTGGCCCTTGCCGGCGTATTGTAGCAGTTCTTTGTCGGAGAAAGTGACGTCAAGCACGATTGCGCCATCGATCATCCGCTCGGGAATGAGCCGTCGCGATTTCTCTCCGCTGCAGACGAGCAGATCGTATCCTTTGCCGCTCAAATATTCCTTAACTCCTTGCAGCAAGTCGCCGTAAAAATTGCCGCTGAAATCGGTCAGGAAGATACCGATTAAGTTGGACTGACGCTTTTTGAGCAGACGGGCGGCGGCGTGGGGAACGTAATGAAGCTCTTCGGCGATTTGCAATATTTTGGCGGCCGTTTCCTTTGTGACCTTGTCGCTGCCATTGAGGGCGTACGAGACGGTCGAGATGGAGACGCCGGCTTGTTTCGCGATGTCCTTGATGCTAGCCAAAAAGATTCTCTCCTTCGAATTCGGGTGAAACGTTTCGATTTTAACTATACTGGATATGGAAACCGTATTCAATAGTGTGATTTGAACGTTTGACAGCAGTGGGGAGCGGTTTTATAATCGAATTGAAACTGAAATCGAAACGTTTCGATTACATCTGAGAGGTTGCGAAAACATGGCGGATTGGAACGATAAACAGCCCGATTTACAGCAAATTTTGCGGGAAATGACGTTGGACGAGAAAATCGCGCAGCTGATCCAGCTTGCGGTGCCTTTCTACGAAGGGGCAAAGGACGGTGGGTTGATAACGGGACCGATGGCGTCGCTCGGAATTGACGAGACGACTGTCCATAATTCCGGCTCGGTGCTCGGCATGGCCGGAGCGCAAGAGGTCATCAACGTGCAGCAAACGCATTTGGAGAAAAACCGCCACGGTATTCCGCTGCTGATGATGGCGGATATTGTCCATGGGTTTAAGACGATTTTTCCGGTTCCGTTGGCGATCGGATGCTCGTGGGATATGGAGCTGGCGGAGCGAAGCGCGGAGATCGCGGCGAAGGAGGCGTCCGTATCGGGCGTTCACGTTACCTATGCTCCGATGGTCGATCTCGTGCGGGATCCGAGATGGGGCCGGGTGATGGAGTCGACGGGGGAAGACCCTTATTTGAATTCGGAATTCGCCCGGGCGTTCGTGCGCGGCTTCCAGGGTGACGATCTGTCCGCCGATACGGACAGGGTTGCGGCCTGCGTCAAGCATTTCGCGGCGTACGGAGCAGCCGAGGCCGGACGCGATTACAACACGGTCGATCTGTCGGACCGGCAGATGCGCGAGTTTTATTTGCCGGCGTATAAGGCTGCGCTGGACGAGGGCTGCGAGATGGTCATGACCTCGTTCAACACGGTCGACGGCGTTCCGGCAACGGGCAACGCGAAGCTGATGCGCAAGCTGCTGCGGGAAGAGTGGGGCTTCGACGGCATCCTCATATCGGACTGGGGCGCGGTGAAGGAGCTGATTGCTCACGGAATCGCTGCGGACGAGCGGGAAGCGGCGCTGAAAGCGATGAAAGCGGGAGTGGACATCGAGATGATGACCTCCTGCTACGTGAAGAATCTGTCCGAGCTCATTGAGAGCAAGGAGATCGACGAGGCGCTGATCGATGAAGCTGTGCTGCGGATTCTGACGCTGAAGAAAAAGCTGGGCTTGTTCGACAATCCGTACCGCGCGGCCGATCCGCAGCGGGAGAGCGAAGTCGTATTCTGCGACGAGCATCGTCGCGCTGCACGGGAGTTAGCGGTGAAATCATGTGTGTTGTTGAAGAATGAGGGCGTGCTGCCGCTGGACAAAAAACGGAAAATCGCCCTGATCGGTCCATTCGCGACCAGCGAGGACGTGCTCGGACCGTGGTCGTGGACGGGCTCGAAGGATGACGCGATCAAGCTTGCCGACGGCATGAGGAGCAAGCTTGCCGGCTCGGCTGAACTGCTGGTGGCGGAAGGCTGCGGCATCGAAACGGCCGAGGCGCAGCAGTGGCAGACGGCTTTAGCGGCGGCTCAGGAAGCCGATACGGTCGTACTAGCGCTTGGCGAGCATTCGGACATGAGCGGGGAAGCGGGCTGCCGGGCCGATATCCGCCTGCCGCAAGTACAGCTGGAGCTCGTTCGCAGCATTCGGTCGCTTGGCAAGCCGACCGTCGTCGTGCTGTTTAACGGCCGTCCGCTGGATCTTCATGGTGTGTACGATGAAGCGGACGCGATTTTGGAGGCCTGGTTCCCGGGCTCCGAAGCGGGCGATGCGGTGGCGGACCTGCTGTTCGGGGATGTCAATCCGTCGGGACGCCTGACGATGTCGTTCCCTTACAGCGTCGGCCAAGTGCCGGTGTATTACAACGCCTACAACACTGGCCGCCCGCAGGGCGCGCCGGACGCGCAGGTCCGTTACGTGTCGCAGTACTTGGATATTCCGAATGAGCCCCTGCTGCCTTTCGGCTTCGGGCTAAGCTATGCGGACTTCGAGTACAGCGATGCGATGGTTTCGTCCGACGAGATGACTTTGGATAACCCGTTGTCAGTCTCCGTTACAGTAACGAACAAAGGCGCGGTCGCCGGAGTAGAAACGGTGCAACTATATGTCCGCGACCTGTCCGGCGAAGTAGTGCGCCCGGTGAAAGAGCTGAAGGCATTCCGCAAAGTCTCGCTTCAGCCTGGCGAAAGCCGCATAATCGAGTTTACGCTCGAAGAACCGCAGCTTCGCTACTACCATTCCGACCTGACGCACAGCAGCGACGCCGGCGCATTCATCGCCTACGTCGGGCCGAACAGCCAAACAAACACCGCTCTACCTTTCCGGCTGATTAAGTAATCTGACGTGAGGATTGGAGCGTGTAACGGTCTGACAGACCGTAAGAGGCGCGAAAGAAGGACGTCCGGAGCGTGTAACGGTCTGACAGACCGTAAGAGGCGCGAAAGAGGGACGTCCGGAGCGTGCAACGGTCTGCGAGACCGTAAGAGGCGCGAAAGAGGGACGTCCGGAGCGTGCAACGGTCTGCGAGACCGTAAGAGGCGCGAAAGAAGGACGTCCGGAGCGTGTAACGGTCCGTCAGACCGTAAGAGGCGCGAAAGAGGGACGTCCGGAGCGTGCAACGGTCCAGTCAGACCGTAAGAGGCGCGAAAGAGGGACGTCCGGAGCGTGCAACGGTCTGCGAGACCGTAAGAGCAAGTTGAGGATAAGGCCGATAACGGCAAACAGAGGAGATAGGGCTGTTCCATATGCAGTATGGGGCAGCCCCTCTTTCGCAGCGAATTCGCGCTCTATCCGAGGATCAATGGGGCTGTCCCATAAGCAGTTGGCTTGAGATAATCGATATATAAAAGAAAGGGGTACGTACCTTCCAGAGACTGCCTCATACGCTCCTGAAATCACCTTGTAACGGGTTTCCCCATTCAGATTTCGGGAGCGTATAGCATCGGAGGAAAGTACGTATCCCTTGCACATTTATCATTGATTATCTTTCAGAGCAACTTGGTTGGCTTATGGGACAGACAGCTCCAGATACTTATTCCTTAACCGCGCCAATGACGACGCCCTTAACGAAGAAACGCTGCAGGAACGGGTAGACGAGCAGGATCGGGAGCGCGCCGATGAAGATTTGTGCGGCTTTGATCGTCCGCTGCGCTTTGTTGACGACGACCGAGACGTCGAAGCCGGTCATGTCCTCGGCGACGATAATGGTTTGCATGAAGCTGGCGAGCGGAAGCTTTTCGGCCGTTTTCATGTAAATCAAGCCGTCGAAGTAGGCGTTCCAGTGGCCGACCATCGTGAATAGAGCGATCGTGGCGATGGAAGGCAGCGAGATCGGCAGGTATACGGAGAAAAATGTCCGCAAATGGCCCGCTCCGTCAATGAATGCGGCTTCCTCCAGCTCCTTAGGCACGTTGCGGAAGAAGTTCAGCATCAGAATAAGGTTGTAGACCGCGACCAACCCTGGAAGAATGAGCGCCATCAGATTGTTCATCAGGCCGAGCTTCAGGATCAAAATGTAGCTTGGAATCAAGCCCCCGCTGAACAGCATCGTGACGACGAAGTACCACATATAGATGGTCCGTCCCCGGAACATGCGGTTGTCCTTCGACAGCGCATAGGCGGCGGTGGCGTTGACGACTAACGCAAGCGCCGTTCCCAGCAGCGTCCTCTGTACCGAGACGTTGAGGGAGGTTAGGAAGTTTTTGTTCTCGAACGTCCTTGCGTAAGCATCGAACGAGAAGTCGACGGGCCAGAGCGAGACGAGACCGGCGTTGGCCGGGGCCGAGGAACTGAGTGACACCATCAGCAAATGATACATCGGAAGCAAGCAAAGAATAGAGATTACGCCGAGCAGCACGTAGTTGAAGACGCTGAATATGCGATAAGGTACTGTTTTATGGTACATGCGATGTCATCATCCTTCCTAGAAAATTCGATATCCGGCAAGCTTGTAGGCCAATCGGTACGAGATCGCGATCAGGATCAGGCTGATCACCGATTTGAACAGGCTGACGGCCGTCGCGAAGCTGAATTGGCCGCTCAGCAAGCCTTCCCGATATACGAACGTGTCGATGATATCGCCTTGCTGGTAAATCATCGGGCTGTACAGGTTAAACACTTGGTCGAAGTTGGCGTTCAGCACGTTGCCCAGCGCCAGCGTCGCGACGACGATCAGGATCGGAATGAGCGACGGAATCGTTACATACATCGTTTGCTTAAAGCGACCCGCGCCGTCCACTTCGGCTGCCTCGTACAGAGAAGGATTGATGCCGGCAAGGGCGGCCAGGAAGATGATCGTGTTAAAGCCGAATTCCTTCCACACGTCGCTGACGACAATCGTAATTCGGAACCACGTGCCGTCTCCAAGGAAGAAGATCGGTTTGTTCAGGCCGAATACGTTCATCAGAAACTGGTTGACGATCCCGGTCTGGGACAGCAGGTCGATCAGAATTCCGGAGAGAATAACCCACGACAGAAAGTGGGGCAAGTACACGAGCGTCTGGATCGCCCGCTTGTAGCCCATATTCCGCACCTCGTTGAGCAGCAGCGCGAAAGTAAACGGAATGATCAGATTCAGGATCACTTTGGAGCAGGCGAATAGGAGCGTGTTGCCGATAATTTTCACGAAATAATCGTTCTCGAACATGTAATTGAAATGCTTCAGGCCGACCCACGGGGAGCCGGTAAAGCCGAGCGCCGCTTTATAGTCCTGAAAGGCGATAATAATACCGGACATCGGCAAGTAAGCAAATACGAATACGAGCACAACGGCCGGAAGCACCATCAGGTGCAGCGTCCACGGAATTCGATAGCCTTTTCTTTTCCGCGTTCCGGGGGCTTTAGTTAGTTTCGCATTCGGCAAAGTCGTATCGTTCATAGCTCTCTCCCGTTCCATGAAATTCCCATTATCGTTCAGGCCAAGGCCTGCTATATCATAGTAACAACGTGTGTGAGCATCGAACTATAGGACATTGTTAGGATCGATAGGGTTTTGTTAGGGTCATGAGCTGGGGGGACCGGATATGAAGCTAGGCAAGAGCATGAATTACGTCACGAAAAAATCAAGCCTGTTTGCGAAAATGAACGGACTGATCGCGTTGCTGTTCATCCCGATCTTGGCGCTGTACACGTACTCGAACCAGGTGGCGACCGATGTCGTCGATAAGGAGCTGAAGGCGTCTAATATTCGGCAGCTGTCCTTCCTATCCGGCCAGATCGATTCGCGAATCAACCAGACGATGGACTTCGTCGTCACGTTCTCGCGCGACCCGAACGTGCGGAAATTCAACGGCCTCAACATCTGGGACGATCGCTATGACAAGATGCAAACCCGCTACATCATCCAGGAGAAAATGGCGCTGCAATCCGGGATTATGAACATTTGGCCGGTGAGGTTTACCGTGTACTCGCAGTTGAACAAAGAAGCGATTTCCAACGCGACCGAGGATCAGCAGCCGGCTTACGACGAGGAATACCTGAGGCGCAACGTTATCGGCAGATGGTCCTACGGAGACGGAACCGAGCCCGCTCCAGGCCAGCAGCCGGCCTTTCATTGGTTTTTCACCGATTCGTTCGGCCAGCAGAACGTGCTGAGAGGAAGCAACCTGGTTGTGGAAGCCAGATTCAAGCACGACAACATTCAGAACATGCTCGATTCGTACAAGGAAGGCGGCCGCGGAGATCCGATTTTCTACCATCGCGGCGACCGGCCGATTACGAACCGGACGGCATCCGCGCAGCTTACGGACGAACTGGTCCGATATCTCGACGGTACGGAACTTAAGGAGACGATGCAGGAGGTCGTCAAGCTGCAAGGCAAGAGCTATCTGATCAGCGCCGTGCTGTCGCCCCAACTGGGCTGGCATCTGGTGGACGTCGTGCCTGTCGATCAGATTCTCGGTCCGATTTCGTACAGCCGCAATATGTTCTATCTGACGATGGTGCTGCTGTCCGTCGTCGGCATCTCGGCTTCCGTGTTGATCTATCGCAACGTACAGCGCCCGATCCGCAAGCTGATCCGCGGTCTTCAGAGCGTGCAGCGGGGAGACTTCTCGGTGCGCATCGACGCGAATGCGAACAACGAGTTTGCGTTTCTGTTTTACCGGTTCAACGATATGTCGCGGCAAATTCAAAGTCTGATCGAGAACGTGCTAAACGAGAAGCTGCGGGCGCGGGAGGCGACTCTAAAGCAACTCCAAGCGCAGATCAATCCGCATTTTCTATACAACTGCATCGGCTACATGATTAATATGGCCCAAATGAAGGACGAGGAAGCGGTCGTCTCCATGGGGCACAATCTGAGCGCTTATTACCGCTACATTACGCGCATGGAACGGCCGACGGCGTCTCTGGCCGACGAGATGCGGCTGATCGTCAACTATTTGGACATCCAGAAGCTGCGCAACGGACGGATTCACTATACGATCGACATTCCCGAGGAGATGCAGAGGCAGCAAGTTCCGCGCCTGCTGCTTCAGCCGATCGTTGAGAACGCCGTTATCCACGGCGTCGGCAAATCCTATTCTTCGGGAGAAATCCGCATTGCCGGAGAAATGCACGACGGCTTCTGCCGCATCTACGTGGATGACGACGGACCGGGCTTAAACGAGGAACAGCTTGAAGCGCTGAACCGCAAAATGAAGGAGCCGCTTCAGGACGACATGGGCTACGGCTTCTGGAATACGAGCCAGAGACTTGTGACGCAATTCGGGGAGAAATCGGGACTCCGTTTCTCCGCCTCCGAGCTGGGCGGACTGCGGACGGAGATCGTCTGGGAACCGGCGGCGCCCGTCCAGGCGGCGGAACAGAGAGCGACATCTAAACAAGAGGGAGACCGTACAGATGCAGATGATCATCGTTGACGACGAAGCCCATTGGGTGGACAACTTATCGACGACCAAGCCGTGGCACGAGCTCGGCATTGAACAGGTTCATAGGGCGTATTCCGCGCAGGAGGCGCTGCGCATTATCGAGACGTATCCGATCGATCTCGTCATTTCCGACATTCTGATGCCCGAGATGACCGGGATTGAGCTGATCGAGAAAATTCGCGAGCGCGACAAGCGGATCAAGTGCATCATCCTGTCGGGCCACTCCGACTTCGAATACGCGCAGGAGGCGCTGCGCAACCAGGCGGTGGACTATCTGCTGAAGCCGCCGACCGACGCCGAGCTGATGGAGGCGGCGCGCTCCGCAATCGCTCAACTCAAGGCGGAATGGGAAAATGTCAGCTCCCGCGAACGAACCGAAAACACGCTTCGGGAAAATTTGCCGCTGCTGAGGGGACAACTGCTGCTGAACGCGCTTCACGGGGAGCGCTTGTCCGAGGAGGAATGGGCGCGCAAGCTGGAAAGCTACGGCTTGCCGTTCCGCCGCGGAGAGAGCGCTCTGCTGCTCGTTCGTCTGGAGGACGAGTTCGGACAGCGGTGGAGCAACGGACAGCAGCTGTTGGAATATGCGATCCTGAACATCGCTGACGAAATATTCGGCGAATATGCGAACGTCTGGGGCGTTAAGGAAGAACATGGCTATCTTGCTTTTCTGCTGCAATTCCGCGATACGGTCGAAGTCGGCGCGGATCTGCTGCTGGAGAAGCTGTCGATGCAGCTTCAGGCGAAAGTGAAGCAATTTCTGAAAGGCTCGCTCTCGATCGTGACGACCGAGACGTTCGTGTTCCCCGACAAGGCGGCGGAGCGTTACCGCCATGCGCTCGCTTATTTTCGGCAGATCGTCGGCGACGAGCGGGAATTCGTCATGCGGGCCGGCGATCTGGAGCGCAGCGTCTCGCAGGAATCGCTGGACGTGCTGCATGCGCCTCCGGGCCTCGGCAATCTGTTGGAGGCCGGTCGTTGGGACGCGGCCGAGCGGAAGCTGCTCGACATCTGCGCGGAGCTGGACGAGAAGGGCTCCGAATCGTGGGAGCATTGCCTTGAAGCAGGCTATGTCGTCGCCTCCTCGTTCGCGCATTACGCTCATCGCAACGGCCAATCGCTGGCGTCGCTGATCGGGGAAGACATAGAGCCGCTGCAGAACGGAGAGGCCTTCGCCTCGATCGGCAAGCTGCGCAATTGGTCGCTTGGCGCATTGGGCAAGCTGAAGGAAAGCGTGTCGAGCGAAGTGAAGGACATTCGCTCCGTATACGTGAAGAAAATCCAGGAGTTCGTCGAGAGGAATTTGCATCTGGACGTCTCTCTGCGGGCGCTGGCGGACCACGTCAACCTACATCCGACGCATCTGTCGAAGCTCTATAAAATCGAGACAGGGGAAGGCGTCAGCGATTATGTATTCCGCCTAAGGATGGAGACGGCCTGCCATATGCTGAAGACGACAGAGAAGAAGATTTACGAGATCAGCTCGGAGATCGGCTATCTCGATCCGGCTTATTTTATCAAAGTGTTCAAGCGCCAGTACGGGGGCACGCCGCAGGAATACCGGGACGGCAAAGCAACAACATGACAGAGTCCTATCGAAACTAACAAAATCCTATAGATGACCTTCATGCCCCGTTGGTAAAGTTACTCATGTGATCATCTTACATTGCAGGGGGATAAGCAAACATGAGTCAATTCAGAAAGCTATGGCTGCCTCTCGTAGGCGCGACGTTGGTCGTCTCGGCTGCAGCAACAATGCGGACAACGGCGGCAACGCTGCCGCAACCGGTTCGGCAAGCCCTAGCGCCAGCGCCTCGACGTCGGCATCGCCTTCCGAGTCGAAGTCGGAAGCGGATCTCGCGTTTGAAAAAGGCAAATACGATCCGCCGATCGAGATCAGCACGGTCATTATGCCCAAGGAGTATACGAAAGGCGAAACGAAGGAAAATAACGTCCACGACCGCTGGATGCTCGAAACGCTCGGTCTCAAGTACAAGGATACCTGGTATCCGGCCGGCAGCGATCAGTACAAACAGCAGCTTCAGCTTGCGCTTACTTCCGGCGAGAAGCTGCCGGATTTCGTCATGGTGCCTACGGACGCCGTACTGACGAACCAACTGATCGATTCCGGACAATTCATGCCGATCGACGAACTGTTCGACAAGTATGCGAACGCTACCTGGAAAGGCCATGCCGAAGCGCATCCCGAGCTGTGGTATCCGTTCACGAAGGACGGCAAGAAATGGAACCTGCCGATTATGGAGTACACGGACAACGACGATACGCTTCTCTGGCTCCGCGAAGACTGGATGGAGAAGCTGAAACTGGAAGCTCCGAAGACGATCGCCGATCTTGAGAACATCATGGACAAATTCAAGAACGAGAATCCGGACGGTTTGGCTGCCAAGAACGTCTATCCGCTGGCCATCTCCTTGAAAAACAACACGAATACGTGGATGGGCGGACTGGATTGGCTGTTCGGAGCGTACGGCTCGGTTCAGGAGCAGTGGAATAAGGACGCAAACGGCAATCTCGAATACGGCTCCGTCAATCCTGGAGCGAAGCAGGCGCTTGCCAAGCTGCAAGAATGGATGGACAAAGGCTATATTCATCCGGACTCGGCGCTATGGGACGAAGGCAAATCGGCCGAAATCTGGACGAAGGGCAACGCAGGCGTACTGCCGGGCGCGAACTGGGTTCCGGACTGGCCGGCTCCCGATCTGCTCAAGAACGTTGCGGGCTCGAAATACAAAGCCTATCCGATCCCGGCAGGTCCGGACGGCCTGATCGGAACGAAATGGCAAAACTCCGGCGTCAACAGCAGCTTCATGATCAACAAGGATGCCAAACACCCGGAAGCGATCATTTTGTACTATAACTACTTGCTTGACAACCTGGCTAACCCGCAAGTCGGAAGCCCGTACGAATACGGCTTCGCCCAAGGCTACGACTGGGATATCGTCGACGGCAAGCCGACGAACGACAAGGACAAGATCAAGGACTTCTTCGACAAGTTCCCTTATATTACGGGGCCGGCGCGCATTCCGGATCTGTACATGAAATCCCTCGTTAAGCTCGCGGACGGCGGCACGCCGGAAACGCCTTACGAGAAGCAGCTCGCCACGTTCCGCAAACCGGAAAACTGGTACGCCGCGAAGGTCGTCATGTCGCAAATCGATATTCGCAAGCAGAACTACTTCACCGGCGCGGCTACGCCGACGATGATCTCGAAATGGAACCTGCTCCGTCAATCCGAGCTGGAGACGTTCAACAAAATCATCTACGGCAAGCTTCCGGTAGACGCGTTCGACGATTTCGTCGCAAGCTGGAAAGAGAACGGCGGCGATCAAGTGACGCAGGAAGTCAACGATTGGTTCAAATCCGTATCGCAAAAGTAAGTTTCTAGCAGCACCGGAAAGCTCATCTTCTCGCTGGACAGCGCAGAGATGGGCTTTTTTCGGTAGGCGAGGCCAATAAGGGACAATAATTTTTTAATTTACAAACCGACGGTCTGTTTATATAATGAGAGAAAAGAAAGGGGTAAGACCGTGAAGCAAGAGGAACGTAAACAGATGACGATCGGCCGCCTGTTGGATGCAACGAAGGAGCTTATTCTGGAGAAGGGCTGCGCTTCCATTACGATGAACGACATTATGGACAGATCGAAGCTGTCCAAGGGAGCGATTTTCCACCATGTCAGAAGCAAGGACGAAATCTTCGCCTGGGTGCTGCAGGAAAGGCTGGAGGAGACGAACAAGCGGTTTACGGCGGAGGCGGAGCGCGAAGTCAAGACGTTCGAAGGGCCGCTGGGTAAAATCGCCGAGGGCTTCGCCGCGCTGGAGGACGGGGGGGACGTGACGAACAAGGTGCTCGCCTACTTGCTGGGCAAGGACGGGGATCTCGCCGTCGGGGAGGCTCTGGAGCGCTATTACGAGCAGACGGCGCGGTTTTCTAAACAGTGGATCCAATCCGGGCAGAAGCACGGCGTTATTCCGGAGACGGTGGATGCGGGCAAAATGGGCGACTTGTTCGTGCTAATCTCTCTTGGGCTGAGCGTGCGTTCGTCCATACCGGGCGTGTCCGCCGACTTTACTGCGCCTGATTTTACCTCGGTGATTCGCAAGCTGTTGCAGCCCCAGACGCGTTAAGAGGAGGGAATATTTGATGAATCTATGGTTAACGCTTCACCTTGTCGGCGTCGTTCTGTTCGTAGGAAATATCGTTACGGCTGCGTTCTGGAAAGTACGGGCGGACATCGGCGGGAATCCGGTCGTCGTTCGCGACGCTGCGAGGAGCGTTATGCTGGCCGATTTTGTTTTTACGCTGCCCGGGATTGTGCTGATTACGGTATCCGGTATCGCTATGGCGCACAAATCCGGCATTCCGATGAACGAAAGCAATTGGCTGACGATATCGCTAGCCGTCTTCGGAGCGACCGGTCTGATCTGGGGCGCGGTGCTGATTCCGCTGCAGCGGGCGATGATCCGCCATAGCGAAGCATCCGTTGCTGGCGGAAGCTTATCCGCCGAATATCGGCGCGTATCGCGGCTGTGGGCCGTCTTCGGCACAGCCGCGACCTTGCTGCCGATCGTCGTGCTGGCGCTTATGATCGCCAAGCCGTTCTAGGCTTCGGTCATTCCCAGCTTCCTCGCCTGCTCCAGCCATGCGGCCCGCTGCGCGTCCGTGGAGTCTTTGATCGGGGTGAGCTCGGTAATGCGCACCGGCTTAATGCCGCAAAACTGCAAAATGTTGCGTTTCATGACGCCGTGGCCGGCCCGTCTGTAGATGAACCGGTTGTACCAGGACGGAGTGTCCATGGTGACGATTAGACGTGCTGTTTTGCCCAGGAGCAGCTTATCCCATAGCGGGGAATTATCCCTGTATTTAAAGGCGAAACCAGGCAGAAAAACGCGGTCGATGAAGCCCTTCAGAATGGCGGGCATGGCGCCCCACCAGGTCGGATAGACGAAGACGAGGTGATCGGCCCAGCGAATCGCTTCCTGGGCTTCGACAAGCGCGGGCTCCAGCTCGGTTCTTCGGCGGTAGCCGTATTTCAAATGCGGATCGAACGAGGTTGCGCTCAGATCGATCAAGCGCACTTCGGCCCGGGAGCCGATAGCTCCTTCCGCATAAGCGCGGGACAAAGCGGAACAGAAGCTGTCGGGGTTCGGGTGGCCGGAAATGACGAGAATTTTTTTGCTCATAGCATTGACCTCCATATCGGGAAGAGGAACCGGCTCGGGGTTCCTTTTCCCTGTTTTCGTATGTTAGGATATCGGGTAAGCACTGTATTCAGCATAAGGCGAGTCGCGGAAAACGCCTATGATGCGACGCGCAGAATTGCTGCTGAATTGCGCAAAGGAGGTTGGCGGGTGAACGATCAAGGAATGGCTGTGTCGATGGTGTATCCCATAGTGAAGACGCTCGTGCGCAAGGGCTATGATCCGGAGCGGTTCGGCGAGTTCGCGGCGTTCGATCTGGCTCTGCTGCGAGACCCGGAAGCGAGAATTTCCGCGCTGGAGCTTGAGCGGCTCATGAATGCCGCCGCGGCTTATACGGAGGACCGTTATTTCGGTCTGAGTCAAGGGCAAATGACCGATTCGGCCGATATGGGCATTCTTGGTTACGTGATGATGCATTCGGAGACGATTGCGGGCTCTCTGGACGCGTACCGGCGCTTCAACGTCATCCTGTGCAGCGGCTTTAATATTGCGCTGGAGGAGGAGGATCAGGACGTCGTACTCCGCCTCTATACCCAGAATCCGGCTGCTCGCATGTCCCGGCATTGTATGGAGGATATGGCCGGCTCGCTGTACCTGCTCATGCGCAGGTTCGCTAATAGGCCCGTTTCCCTGCGCGAGCTGCGATTTTCCCACGATGCTCCCGGGGATGTCGCGCCTTATGTGGACTTTTTCGGGATCGAACCGCAATTCGGCTGCGCGGAAACGTGTTTACGCATCGACAGGGCGGTGCTGGACTACCCGATTTTATATTCCGACGCCCGTTTGCGGTCGTCGTTCGAAGCAATCGCCGTTGAGACGATGGAAAGATTGACCCGGGGCAAAACGATGTCGGACAGCGTCTTCCAATGGCTGATGCAGCGTCTGCCCGTCTCCTTTCCCACGCTGAGGCAGACGGCCCTGCATTTCGGGATGAGCGCAAGAACGCTGCAGGCGAAGCTTCAGGAGGAGGGCGCCTCCTTCAACGGACTGGGCGCAAGCGCTCGAATGGAGCTGGCCAAGAGCTATTTGAGCCGTTCAGAGCATTCGGTGTCGGAGATTGCTTATCTGCTGCACTATTCGGAGCCTAGCGCTTTTCAGAACGCTTTCAAGAAGTGGGAGGGGGTTACTCCCGTGCAATTCCGGTCCGGAGCAAAGGAAGGGACGAAATTCACAATTGTGAGTTGACAACGCTCTGCCGGAGTTTTATAATAGCCATTACATTCAGAACACAAATGTTGCGATTAGAAATAGTAAGAATGAAATGACCTTTCAGAGAGCCGTTGGCTGGTGCGAAACGGCAGCGTCGTCCATTCCGAACTCGTCTATGAACAGCTTGCCCGACAACGTAGGGCAGGACGGAATTCCACCGTTACAGGGATAGATGGTGATGGCCATCGAACAAGATTGTTTTCCGCGCGCGGAAAACGAATTAGAGTGGTACCGCGAGTTCAACCTCGTCTCTATAGCAGAGACGGGGTTTTTTTGTTGGCCGGATTCCGGGTCCGTCCAACCTCGCTTGATATAGATCATGAATACCGATTACGGGAGGAACGAACATGAGCAGAAAAATTATTGTACTCGATACGACTTTGCGCGACGGAGAACAGGTGCCGGGAGCCAAATTGAACGTATATCAGAAGCTGGAAATCGCCAAGCAGCTCAAACGGCTGAACGTCGACATCATCGAGGCCGGGTTCCCGGCATCTTCCGAGGGAGACTTCCGCGCCGTGCAGGAAATCGTGCGCAGCGTAGGCGACACCGTATCGATTACGGCGCTTGCCCGCGCGGTGAAGAAGGACATCGACGCCGTGCATGAGAGCATCAAGCTGGCGCAAAATCCGCTTATCCATATCGTGCTGGGCACATCGAATATTCACGTGGAGAAGAAGTTCAACCGTTCGAAGGACGCAGTTCTGGAGATGGGCGTTGAAGCGGTGAAATACGCGAAGACGCTGCTGCCGAACGTGCAGTATTCGACGGAGGACGCTTCCCGTTCCGATTTCGAGTATTTGTGGTCGACGATTGAAGCGGTCGTCAAGGCTGGGGCGACGATGATCAACGTTCCCGATACGGTCGGCTTCGCGGTTCCCGAAGAATACGGCGAATTGATCCGCAAGCTGAACGAACGGCTGAAAAATTTGGACGATCGCGTCATTTTGAGCGTTCATTGCCACAATGACCTGGGTATGGCGACGGCGAATACGCTGAGCGCGGTCCGCAACGGCGCCGATAAAATCGAGGTAACGATTAACGGGCTGGGCGAACGGGCAGGCAACACCTCCCTGGAGGAAGTCGTCATGGCGCTTAAAGTCCGGGAGAGCTTCTACGGCGGTTACACGGACATTCGCACGCAGGAGCTGCTCAAGTCTTCCCGCTTGGTCAGCCATCTGACGGGACTGGACGTTCAGGTCAACAAAGCGATCACCGGCGAGAACGCGTTCGCGCATTCCTCGGGCATTCACCAGGACGGCTTGCTCAAGGATAAGAACGTCTACGAGATCATGTCTCCGGAAGACGTCGGCGCGGACAGCATGGAGATGATTTTGACGGCGCGCTCCGGACGGCACGCTTTCCGGAATGCAGTGGAGAAAATGGGCTTCGAGACGGGAGAGGGCGAGGCGTTCGAGGCGCTGTTCGCGAAGTTTCTGGCGCTGGCCGACGCGAAGAAGGAAGTGTACGATCACGACGTCTTCTACCTGGTGGCGGACCAGAACGATATCGGCAGCGGCGAAACGCAGCTGTATGCCCTCGATTCGTTCCAGGTCGTCAGCAACGACACGTTCCCGACCGCTTCGGTTCAGTTGAAAAAGGGAGCTGAGATTATCAAAGGCAGCGCGGTCGGCGACGGCCCGATCGATGCGTTGTACGGCGTCATCAAATCGTTGGTCGGCTTGGACGTCGACCTGAACGACTACAAGATCAGCAGCCTGTCCAGAGGCAAAGAGGCGATCGGCCGGGTGAACCTTCGTGTCTCCTGCGGAGGCAAGACGTATACGGGACGGGCGATGGATACCGATATCGTAAAGGCAAGCGCGAACGCGTTCCTGAACGCCATCAACGCCATCCTGCTGGACAACGTAGGCACACATGAAGGAAGCGGCACATAACATAGGGAATCAGCCCATGTAGGGAGGAGCTTCCTAGTGAATCCGATCTTGATGTCACCGAACTTGAATCTCGCGGCCGATTCCAATACGGCGGTCAACTACGTTCTGAATGCCTGCAACTATGTAACGCAAGTGTTCGGCGCGCAGCTTCCCGCCATATCGACCGGCTTGTTCAACGTTCATATGAGTCAGGGAGTCGTCGTTCAGCCGCATTGGCATACGAATGCCGACGAGCTTGTCTTCGTAATTGCCGGAGAGGCGACCGTGTCGGTCTTTAATCCGTTTACGCAGAGGCTAATGACTTATCTGTTAAAGCCGGGGCAGGTATGCCAGCTGCCGAAAGGTTGGTTCCACTGGATCGTGGCGATGACGGACAATACGCATCTGTTGACGATCTTCGATCAGCCGACGCCCGACGTCGTCTTCGGCTCGGATTTTATTCGCGCGATTCCGCCGGAAGTCATCCAACGCGCCTATTGCATTCCGGCCGCGGAGTACGCGCGAGTGATTTCGCCGCTGCAATCGTCCGTCATTTTCGGGCCTCCGCCCGAATGCGGACAAATGCGGATGAGCGGGTAGAGATGAGCCTCGGCCTCCGTCTCGCAACGGGGGCCGAGATTACAAAAAAACCATCCCGCGAACATAAGACGCCCCGACTTCGGTTGGGCGTCTTTTCTATTGAAATTAGGTATAATAGGAGGACATATAAATGGATCCAAACATTGCGCAGAATAGATCGATGAAATGGAGAAAGGGAAAGCAACAGGTCTCATGCTCATTGGTCCAATTTATATAGGTCACAAAAGCAGACAAGGGGAAGCCATGAACTTTAATATTGAAAAGCTGTTCGATCAGTACGGTTACGAGGTGCTATTCCTTGGATTGCTGCTTGAATTTATCGCCCTGCCGTTTCCGGGGGAGACGACGATGCTGTACGCCGGCTATTTGTCGTACACGGGCGTTTTGGACGGATTCAAGGCGTTCTTATGGGCTTTCGCGGGAACGACGATCGGCATGACGATTACTTATTTTATCGGACTAAAGGCGGGAATGCCGTTCGTCGAGCGCTACGGCAAATGGGTGCTGCTCACTCCCGCCAAACTGGATAAAACGAAAAAATGGTTTAACCGTTACGGCAATTGGCTCGTGTTTATCGGTTACTTCATACCGGGCGTCAGACACGTGACCGGCTATTTCGCCGGCATTATCGGCTCTCCGTTTCGGACGTTCGCGGCGTATGCCTACGGCGGGGCTTTATTCTGGTGCGCTTTGTTCGTCGGAATGGGCCATGTTTTCGGTCCGCAGTGGGAGGGCGTGCTGCATGCGATTGAGCATCATTCGTGGAAGCTGGCGATCGGAGTTGCCGTTACCGCGATTGCTGTCTGGAGCGTGCGAAAGGCCATGGCTGCCAGCCGGAGGAAGAAGCAGGCGGCCGATCAACCTTAAGGAACACTGCCCGACCGAAGCTTTTGCTTGATTTTCTCATATTCATTCCACCCGATTAGTGATATAATTCCCTTCATGTTTTAATGGAAGGAACGGGGCGAATACATCATGAGAAGCGGATTGTTTAACGCAATATTTGCTTATATTATCTGGGGACTGCTCCCTCTATATTGGAAGGAATTCGCGGCAATGCCGGCCGGGGAGATTCTGTCGCACAGAATCATCTGGTCGTTCGTTTTTGTCGCCGGATTAATCTCGCTGCAGAGGCGTTGGCGGGAGCTGGCCGTGCTGTTCAAAAATCGCGCGACGCTGCTGCCGCTTATCGCAAGCAGCCTGCTGATTTCGGTAAACTGGCTTGTTTTCATCTGGGCCGTCAATAACGGTCACGTTGTTGAGACAAGCCTTGGGTACTATTTGACGCCGCTCATTAACGTGGCGCTGGCGATCGGATTTCTGCGAGAGAAGCCGTCGGGAGGGCAGTGGCTGGCCATTGCGCTAGCGGGAGCCGGCGTCGTTCTCGTTACAATCGATTATGGCAGTGTGCCTTGGGTGTCGTTGACGCTGTCGATCAGCTTTGGTCTCTACGGCCTCTTCAAGAAAAAGGTAAAGGTCGATTCTTCGCTCGGTCTGATGACAGAAACTGCGATCATCGTCCCTGCGGCGTTAATCTATTGGAGCTATCTCGGCGTTTCGGATTCGGCAACCGCTTGGACGCTGCCAGGAGGATCGCTCACGCTGCTGCTGTTCTCCGGAGCGGTTACGGCGCTACCGCTGCTGCTGTTCGCCAATGCGGCGAAAAAGCTGCCGCTATCGCTGCTCGGCTTCATTCAGTATATCGGACCTACGCTGACGCTAATTCTGAGCGTAACCGTATTCGAAGAGACGGTCAGCCACGTAACGATGATTAGCTTTAGTTTGATCTGGGCGGCGCTAATCGTGTACGCGGCGGCATCCATACGCGAAGCCCGGACCCATGCGTCGACGCTTAATGCCCGTGGAGGAGCCTCGAATTGAAGACAAACGTCCTAAGAACAAATTATTGGCTGCTTCTGCTTGTCGTATTCGGAGGATTTCTCATTTTCGGATTTTCCGAGAATGTGAAAGGTCCGGCCATTCCGCGTATGCAAGCCGATTTCAGTCTAAATGAAACGCAACTGGGAATGCTTCTGGCATTCAACTCGCTCGGCTATCTGGTCGCTTGTTCTTTCACCGGAGCGCTGGCGGGTAAAATCGGCATCAAATGGACAGGAATCCTTTCGTTTGGCTCTATGGCCGTCTCCGGCGTGTTTATGTACGTGGCGGCCAATTATGTGCAGCTGTCGGCGTCTTATTTTCTCATGTACATCGGCAACGGGATGCTGGAAATCGGCCTGGCGATTATGGCGGCTCGCATTTTTACGAAAAACACCGGAGCGATGATGAACCTCGCCCATTTCTTCTACGGTCTTAGCTCCGCGATCGCCCCGATTATCGCCGCATCGATGATGGGTTGGCAGCCGCTAGGCGGAGAGCTGGGCTGGCGGGGAATGTACCTGATTATGCTGTCGCTGTCTCTGCTGCCGATTATTCCGTCTCTGATGGCGAAGTTTCCGCAGGACGGCGAGGAGTACGGCGAGCGCGTCACGATGAAGAGTATCGGAAAGGACCGGGCCGCATGGCTGATCGTGCTCGTCCTGTCGCTGGGAGTCGTCTCCGAGCTGGCCGTCGGCGGTTGGCTGGTCAACTATTTGGAGAAGGCGTACGACTGGTCGACCGGAGCCGCTTCCCGGATGTTGTCGATCTTCTTCGTCTTCTTCATGGCGGCAAGACTGCTGCTCGGACCGATTACGGATAAAATCGGCTATACGCTGTCGATTATCCTTATGGCGGCGTTCTCCGGCATTTGCAGCCTTGCGGCTATACTGGCCGGCGAACCGGGGGCGATTCTGTTTGCGGTTGCGGGCATTGGCATCGCGCCGATCTATCCTACGGTGATGGCGATTCTCGCCAAACGGTATCCGCGTGGAACCGAGACGGCGATTACGTTCACCGTCACGCTGATGGGGATCGCCTGCGTCATCGGCAATTTGCTGATTGGCGTCATTATCGACGGCGCCCAGAAGCTGTTCGGTGCAGGCAAAGAGGCCAAAGAAAGCCTGACGCTCGGCCTGCAGTTCGGTTATGGCTTTATCGCGCTGATGGCGCTGCTCTGCTCTATAAGCTGCATTTATTTGTATGTCTATTTGCGCAGAAGGAACGAGCTGGTCTAGCCGGACGCTGCAAAAACACAATCATGAATGGGAATAGCCTCATATACTATCGGAAGTTTGTCATGCCGCTAACCGATAGATAGGAGGGTATTCCCATTTGCGTAAAAATCGCTTTTTTCGTAAAGCCCGGCTTGGACGCTTTCCTGCAGCCGATTATCGACCATCTTTCTCGGAAGTACGAAACCCGGAAATTCGTCGTTCGCCGCGCTGACGATATCGGGCAAGCCATGGAATGGGCGGACGTCTGCTGGTTCGAATGGTGCGACGATCTGATCGTGCGCGGCAGCCGCCTGCCGATTGCATCTTTCCGGCGCATCGTGTGCAGGCTGCATAGCTACGAAGCGTTCACCGCCTACATTCATCAGGTGAATTGGAAAGCGGTCGATTGGCTGATTTTCGACGGAAAACCGATTCAGGAGTATGTGCTGAAACAGCTGCCAGCCTTATCAGAGGATCGCACCGTCGTCATTCCGAACGGGGTCATGATGGAGAAATATCCGCTAGTGCAGCGCTCCAAAGGCTTCAACATCGCATACGCCGGATATATCAATTACAAAAAAGGCCCGATGCTTCTTCTGCATGCGTTCAAAGCGGTTCACGACCGTGACCCCAGGTATAAGCTGCATATTGCAGGCAAGTATCAGGATACGCGTTACCGGCTGTATTTCGATCAAATGATCGAAGAGCTAGGATTGACGGACAGCGTCCGATTCGACGGTTGGCAGTCCGATCTGAACGGTTATCTGCAAGACAAGCATTACGTGATTTCGAGCAGTCTGCTGGAGAGCCAGCATATGTCGGTTATGGAAGCGATGTCTGCGGGAATTAAGCCGCTTGTCCACAATTTTTACGGAGCGAAAAAAATATACGACGAGAAATGGGTATGGAGTACGATCGGAGAGCTGGTCGACAAAGTCGCCGAGGACGAGTACAATTCCGAAGAATATCGCGCTTTCGTGGAAAAACGCTATTCGTTCGCGGATAACGCGGGCAAGATCGAAGAGCTGTTGCATTCGCTGCTTCTGCCTGCTGTCGAATCGTCCAGTCCCGTCGCCGAGATCGCGCCTAAAATTACGATCGGCATTATTAACTGCAACTATGGCCGGTTTCTGGACGAATGCCTGCAATCGGTCATTAGCCAGACCTATCCGAACAAGGAAATTCTTATCGTCGATGACGGATCGACAGACGATTCCCTGGCCAAAATCGCAAGCTATCGCGCGATCGACCCCTCGATTCGGTTAATCGCTCATCCGAAGAACGTCGGGCTGCCGGACGTCGCCATTCAGGAGATTTTTCAGGAAGCTGCCGGTGAATACGCTTTGATTGTGAGCGCGGACGACTATCTTCCGCACGACCGGGTCCTTGAACAGTATATGGACTGCTTCCGCGGCCGCGACGATCTCGAATACGCATACGGCAACCTCAGACTCGTCGACGAACAGGGCAAATCGATCGGGGAGTGGGCGTATCGCGGCTACACTGCGGAGGAGGCGGTTCGTGCTATTTTCCACAGGATGGGTTCCGGCGTCATTCCGATGGTGGGCCTTTATAAATTGTCTTATTACCGAGATCGGCAGGCCGCGTGGGTAGTCAATCCTAAAAAGCCGCTTGCCGGCGACGTCTTAAATTGTCTCGTCAATCTGAAGGCAGGGTGGAAAACCCATTGGATGAATAAGCCCGTTCTCTGCTATCGCAAGCATAGAAGCAGCATATCCAACAAGATCGAAAAACGCATCCAATCCCTCGTCATCGTTCTGGAGTATCTCATCGAGAGCTTTCCCGAAGAGGTCTATCTTCCGCGCGCGGATTGGGACAAATTCCAGCCGGAACAGCGAATGGCCTTGAAATGCTTCGAGATCGGACAGCTGTACGGCAAAATGACCCGCAGCTACTGCGGTAACGGCTGGATCAGATCCTATTCCGCGGAACGGATGCGGGAGTGTCTTGGACCGTTAACCGAGCGAATGAGGCACTATTTCGATCTAAGCCTTGCGAGCGATGATGCCCACAGATCCCGGATCGAGGCTATATGCGTCGATGTCGACGATTTAATGAAGAAATGAGAAGTCTTAAACGATCCACCCGAGTCGATGGAGAAGTCAGCTTCAAAATGACAACATGACTCCTTAGATTGGCTCGGGTGAAGAGTCTGGAGGAGAGGCTTGTGAGTCAGCTACCTCGGATCTGCGGACATCGATTCCGTATCGAAAGACGAGAGCGGCACACGGACGGGAACGCCCAGACGCGACGACTCATAGACGGCGAAGGCAACCTCCAGAGACCGGCGGGCTTCCGCGGCCGATACGGCCGATTGTCTATCTTCAGCCGCTCCCTGAAGCGTAGCGATAAAATGTCCATACATTTCTGCATGCTCGTTGACCGCGGCGAGAGGAAAGGGAGGGACGGGAAATTCGTCGGAGTGCCAGCGTTGAACCTCCGTCAGATTGACTCCGCCAATGCGAATCGTTCCTCGATCGCCGACGAGCGTCAGCGACTGCTCCAGGTTGTTCGGCTTGCAGAGCGTCGTCGCCTCAATGCTGCCGACCGCGCCACCGGTAAACCGGATCGTTGCTGCAGCCGTTTCTTCCGTCTCTTTGGCGGATGCTCCCCTTCCGATCAAGCCGTATACCGAATCCGGACGTTCGTCCATCAGCCAAAGAAGCAGGTCGATGAGATGAACGCCTTGATTCAGCAGCATGCCCCCATCCCTCTTCCACGTACCTCTCCATTCGGATGAGGCGTAATAGTCCCGAGAACGATTCAGAAGGATCGAAACGGAACCCATTCGCAGTTTTCCCAGTGCTCCTTGGCCAATCCAACTCTTGGCAAGTCGCAAAAGCGGGCGATAGCGAAGCTGATGACAGACTTGCACGCGTAGCCCGCATACCGAGGCCAGCTCGGCAATGGCGTCGGCGTCCTTCAGGGACAGGGCGATCGGCTTTTCCAGAAGCACGTGTTTTCCGGCTCGCAGCGATTCCGTTGCCCACCTGGCGTGCATAAAGGAGGGGGCGGCAATGACGACGGCGTCTATTCGGGAATCTTGCACAAGGCGACTCGGATCCGTATAGACGGCGAGGGACGATTCCGATATGGAGCGGGCTAGGGCATATTTCCGGGCGAGAGCAGCCATTCTTTCCGGAACGGGATCGGCCAGCGCGACTAGTTCGGCATCCCCGCTGGCAATGATGGATTCCGCGTGTTTGGTTGCGATGCTTCCACAGCCGATCAGACCGAAACGAATCATTTCGCTCCCCCTTTCTCCGCGAAGTCTTGAAGAACGGCAATGACAAGCTCCTGTTCCCGATCCGTCAGCAAAGGACCCATCGGCAATGCCAGAATTTCCTCGGATAGCTTCTCCGCCAGCGGGAAATCTCCGACGGAATAGCCAAGGGAAGCATAGACGCGCTGGAGATGCAAAGGGCGGGGATAGTAGACGCCGGTCTGAATGTTTTTTGCCAGCAGGGCTTCGCGAATGTCGTCTCGTCGCGGGCTCGTGATGCAATAAAGGTTGTAGGCATGAAAACGTCCGTCCTCCGTTGCCGGAACCTCCAACAACGATGTAAGCGGACGAAGTCCCTCGTCGTACGATTGAGCTAAAGCGCGTCTCCTCTTAATCCACGCTTCAACATGACCCATTGTCACAAGCAGAATGGCGGCATGAATTTCATCCAGTCGGCTGTTGTAACCGAGCGTATCATGGTAATACCGTTTGGAGCTCCCGTGCTGCCGCAGCATTCTGAGTCGTTTCGCAAGTTCGGCGTCCGACGTGACGACAATTCCTCCGTCCCCCATCGTACCTAGATTTTTACTGGGAAAAAAAGAGAAGCAACCCGCTTTCCCGATCGTGCCGACGGGTTTTCCGCGATAATTTGCGCCAAAAGCTTGACAGGCATCTTCGATGACTAGCAATCCTCGTCGGTCCGCGATGGACTGAATTTTGCCCAGATCGGCAGGCTGTCCAAACAGATGCACAGGAAGTATCGCTTTCGTCCTAGACGTGATGGCCGCTTCGACTCGTTCCGGGTCGAGGCTCCAGAATGGGTCTATATCGACGAATACCGGAACGGCTCCCACTCTGGAGATCGCCTCCGCGGTGGCGAAGAAAGAGTAGGGTGTCGTGATTACCTCGTCCCCCGTTCCGACTCCAAGCGCATCGAGCGTAAGCACGAGCGCGTCCGTGCCGTTGGCCACCGCGACGGAGTGGTTAGCGCCGGTCATTTGAGAAATCCGGTTTTCCAGTTTCTCTACTTTCGGGCCTAAAATATAACTTCCTTGTTCGATCGTATCGGTGATTTCGCGGAGAATTTCGTCTTTAAGCAAGCGGAATTGCCGGGCTACCGGCATTAATTCGATCAATTGTCCACCCTCCTTGCTCCTAGTTGATTGTACAAGGTATGCATCACGGATTCCGCCCGCTTCCGCTCCCACACTAGCAACCGGATTTGGACTTGCATAAATCATGTAAGTGACGCTCCCACAGAAAACAGATCGCTGAACGCCAACGGAGAAGGAGGAACGACATGATGATAGATCCTTCCGCGTCTTTGGGAAGCAATGTGTTCGTCGGTCGACATGCGGTAATCGAATCCGGTGTGACGATCGGCGATAACGTTACAATCGGTTACGGCGCGATCGTTCGAGCCGGCACGATGATAGAAAACGGAGTGAGCGTCGGAGATTTGACGGTACTCGGCAAGAAACCGACAGGCAACAAGAAAAAGGCGGTAATACCGCCGTCAAACCTCCCGCCGCTAGTGATCGGAGAAGGCGCGTCTATCGGATGCAATTGCGTCATTTATCTCGGAGTATCGCTTGGCGCAGATGTACTTGTCGGGGATCTGGCCAGCATTCGCGAATTTGTATCGATCGGCGAAAGCACCATTGTCGGCAGGAGTGCGGTCGTTGAGCCGCATACGGTGATCGGCAGGTTCGTCACGATCCAAACTTCTTGCTACATTACAAGCAATATGCTGATCGAAGACGATGTCTTCATCGGTCCGTGCTGTTCGACTTCCAACGACAAGTATATGGGAAGCGGAGGAGAAGCTCATCAGGGACCGATCATTCGGCGAGGAGCCAAAATCGGCAACAACGCAACGCTTCTTCCCGGAATTCGCATTGGAGAGAGAGCCGTCGTCGGAGCCGGGGCGGTAATTACGCGGGATGTCCCGCCGGATTCCACGTATGTCGGCAATCCGGGCAGACCCTTGACGAGATAGGAAGGTGAAAGAATGACCCAAGCGCAGAGCGGTCCCGGCGTGATTCCTGACCCGGGACGCATTCAAATCGTCGGACTTGGCTATGTGGGCTTGCCGCTAGCCGTATTATTCGCGGAACAAGGCTTTTTCGTAACGGGGGTGGATGTGGATAAGAAGAAGATCGAACTTCTGGAGAAAGGAAGAAGTTATGTAAAAGATTTGGCGGATGAAGAACTGGGAGCCGCGTTGGCGTCGGGAAGATTTCGTCCGACCGCCCGCTACGACGATTCCGCTCAAGCGGAAACGATTATTCTATGCGTTCCGACGCCGTTGTCGGATCGGTTGACTCCGGATATGAGCTATCTTCATGCCGCCGTATACGAAATCGGCACACGGCTTCGTCCGGGACAGCTCGTCGTTTTGGAAAGCTCGACTTATCCCGGTACGACCTCGGAAGAAATGGTGCCTATTCTGGAGCGGGAAAGCGGTCTTAAAGCAGGGCTCGATTTCAACGTCGGATATTCCCCCGAGCGGATCGATCCGGGAAATACAAAGTATAAGGTGAGGGATATCCCGAAGGTTGTCAGCGGTCTGACGCCGACTTGTCTACGAAGAACGGAAGCGTTGTACGCTCGAACTTTCGGGCAAACCGTGAAGGTATCTTCTCCCGAGGTTGCGGAGATGACGAAGCTGCTGGAGAACACTTACCGGCTTATTAATATCTCGTTCATGAACGAGATGGCGATGCTGTGCGATACGATGGGAATCGATCTCTGGGAAGCGATTGAAGCCGCAAAGACGAAATCGTTCGGCTATGCGGCGTTCTATCCCGGTCCGGGCGTCGGAGGGCACTGTATTCCGGTCGATCCCCTCTACCTTCAATGGAAGGCCTGTGAATTCGGAACGAAGAGCGCTTTTATCGAACTGGCTGAAGGGCTGAACCGCAATATGGCGGATTATTTGCTGAAAAGAGTTCAAGACAGACTTGGAGACGGTTTTCGTACGGCGGTTATTTATGGCGTCGCCTATAAGAAGGACATCGGCGACGTACGCGAATCGGCAGCGATCCAGTTAATCGAACGGTTGCTGGACGAAGGGATACATGTCGCTTATCACGATCCGAATGTGCCTGTCATCCGCATCCGCAATCGCGAGATCGAGAGCTCCGAGTTGTCGGACGAACTGCTGAACAAGGCAGATTGCGTATTTATTATGGCGGATCATACGGGGATACCGGTTCAAAGGATTGTTTCCGAAGCTCGTTTTATCGTGGATACGAGAAACGCGACATTCGGCAGGAGCGGGGAGCATATTTACCGTTTCGGAAGCGGAAATGTCGGGCTTGAACGCAAAAATCCGCACGCATGAAGGCGGATAAAAGAACGGGCAAACCCTAGTTTCAATAAGCTGTACTAGATTTCGTGACAAGTCCTCTTGTCCGAAATCCAATTGGCGTAAAGGTGGTGAGAATCCATTGTCCATTCAAAATCGAATTGTCAACGGCGACTTCGAGACGGGAACTTTGGCGCCTTGGAGCGGTACTGGAGCGACTGTCACAGGCGACAGAAGCCATCAGGACTTCTTCTCGGCGAAATTAAATGGCGGGGCGTCGTTGTCGCAAATCTTTCAATTCGTTCCTGTAGCGGAAGGAGAGAGCTTCGAGTTTTTTGTTTCCTTCTCCAGAACGACCGGTGCCGTAGGCGTAATCGCGGTCATCGGGATCAACTATTACGATGATTCGTTAAACTTCATAGGAACGGGTCTGTTTTCCTACGTACCGTTTAGCATTACAAGTCTGAGCGGAAGCGACTGGGTTGAAATCTATCAGACTACTGATCCGGTTCCTTCCGGTGGCACTCAGGCGCTCGTTGTTATACAGACATTTCCGATAGCAGGTACGGCGGATTTGTTCGTGGATGACGTAGCGCTGTTAGCAATCTCTGGAGGAGGAGCAACCGGCCCTACTGGTCCGACCGGCCCAACAGGTCCTGCCGGAGCGACAGGCCCGACAGGAGTGGGAGTGACGGGGCCGACAGGAGCTGCAGGAGCAACCGGCCCGACAGGTCCTGCGGGTGCGACAGGTCCAACGGGAGTAGGAGTGACTGGCCCGACGGGAGCGACAGGAGCAACTGGCCCGACAGGTCCTGCGGGTGCGACAGGTCCAACGGGAGCTGGAGTGACGGGTCCGACGGGAGCTACGGGAGCAACCGGGCCGACAGGCCCGGCGGGTGCGACAGGTCCAACGGGAATAGGAGTGACGGGACCGACAGGAGCTACGGGAGCAACCGGCCCGACAGGTCCTGCGGGCGCGACAGGTCCAACGGGAATAGGAGTGACGGGACCGACAGGAGCAACGGGAGCAACAGGAGCAACCGGCCCGACAGGCCCGGCGGGTGCGACAGGTCCAACGGGAGCAGGAGTGACTGGCCCGACGGGAGCAACAGGAGCAACTGGTCCGACAGGCCCGGCAGGTGCGACAGGCCCGACGGGAGTAGGAGTAACGGGACCGACAGGAGCTACGGGAGCAACCGGTCCGACAGGCCCGGCAGGTGCGACAGGCCCGACGGGAGTAGGAGTAACGGGTCCAACAGGAGCTACGGGAGCAACCGGTCCGACTGGTCCTGCGGGTGTGACAGGCCCGACGGGAGTAGGAGTGACGGGACCGACAGGAGCTACGGGAGCAACCGGTCCGACAGGCCCGGCAGGTGTGACAGGCCCAACTGGAGTAGGAGTAACCGGACCGACAGGAGCAACCGGCCCGACTGGTCCTGCGGGTGCGACAGGTCCGACGGGAGTAGGAGTGACGGGACCGACAGGAGCTACGGGAGCAACCGGCCCGACAGGCCCCGCGGGTGCGACAGGCCCAACGGGAGTAGGAGTAACGGGACCGACAGGAGCGACGGGAGTAACAGGAGCAACCGGTCCGACAGGCCCCGCGGGTGCGACAGGTCCGACGGGAGCAGGAGTGACTGGCCCGACGGGAGCAACAGGAGCAACTGGTCCGACTGGTCCTGCGGGTGTGACAGGCCCGACGGGAGTAGGAGTAACGGGACCGACAGGAGCTACGGGAGCAACCGGTCCGACAGGCCCAACTGGAGTAGGAGTAACGGGTCCGACAGGCCCTGCGGGTGTGACAGGTCCGACGGGAACTACAGGTCCGACAGGAGCAACGGGTCCAGCAGGGGTAACAGGAGCTACAGGTCCGACAGGAGCAACGGGTCCAGCAGGGGTAACTGGTGAGGCAGGTGTAACAGGCCCAACGGGAGCCA